>Ga0210402_10003414_pt1 | contig 14928 bp, 13 predicted proteins | sample IncBWC7MmetaG_FD_161055 | JGI IMG/M metagenome (GOLD analysis project Ga0210402, IMG submission 161055) | Forest soil microbial communities from Barre Woods Harvard Forest LTER site, Petersham, Massachusetts, United States - Inc-BW-C-7-M | ecosystem: Environmental > Terrestrial > Soil >...
CACCGTCATCATCAACGGGAAAAAGTTCATCCTGCAGCTCGTGCCCGGCGGCATTCTGCGGCCCGAGTGTACCAGTGTCATCGGCAATGGCGTGGTGATTGATCCGTTGGCCTTCCTGAAGGAAGTCGCTTCCCTGCGCGCCGCCGGAGTGAAAGTGGACGGCAACCTTTTTGTCTCGAACCGCGCGCAGGTCATTCTTCCCTACCATCGCATGATGGAGCTGGGCTCGGAAAACGCTCCCGGCCGCGTGAAAATCGGAACCACTTCACGTGGCATCGGTCCAGCCTACGAAGACAAGATGGGACGACGCGGATTGCGCGTCGCCGACTTGCTCGACATCCCATTGCTGCGCACGCACATCGAGAACGCATGCCGCGAAAAGAACATGATCGCGCACGCGCTCTTTAACTCCGAACCGCTCGATGCCGACAAAATGTTCCGGGAATACGCTGACGCCGCTGAACAGATACGCCCCTTCGCCTGCGATACGGCGCTCCTGCTGAACCAGGCACTGGCGGAAGGGAAGTCGATCGTCTTCGAAGGCGCGCAAGGCACGATGCTCGATATCGATCACGGCACTTATCCTTTCGTGACTTCTTCGAGCGCCACTTCTGGTGGCGCCGCAACCGGAACCGGCGTGCCGCCGACGTCGATTGACACGGTCATCGGCATCACCAAAGCCTATTGCACCCGCGTTGGCAGCGGCCCTTTCCCAAGCGAACTTCTGGACGCGCAGGGAGAAGACCTGCGCAAGCGCGGCAACGAATTCGGCGCCGTCACCGGACGTCCCCGCCGTACCGGGTGGCTCGATTTGCCTCTGCTCCGCTACGCTGGCATGATTAACGGCATCTCCTGGCTGGTGGTTACTAAATTGGATGTGCTCGATCACCTGACCGAAATTCCGATCTGCGTGGGGTATAAGGTGGACGGCAAGGAAATGGACGAAGTTCCGGCTCAAGCATGTGGATATGAAAAGATCGAATGCATCTACCGCAATATGCCGGGCTGGTCCAGCCCAACTCATTCCATTCGGACGATCGAAGCATTGCCCAAAGCCGCCCGCGAATACCTGGCTTTCATCGAGAAGGAAACCGGAGCGCGGGTGGGATTGATTTCCACGGGTCCCGATCGTGAGCAGACGATTGTAGTGCCGGAGTTCATCAGCGAATTGGGCCTGAAGAGCCCGGCGGCGCGAGCCTGAATCTGTAAGAGAATTTAACGAGCGAGTCTAAGCAGCGACTCTAATTAGAAAGAGAAACGGAGCGACGGATGGTGGTGTTGGCCGTAACCTGGATGGCAAAAATCGGACGCGAGTCCGACGTGATGGCAATCTTTGACAAGCTCACAGCCGAATCGCGGAAAGAGGCGGGATGCCTCATGTATCAGGTGCATAAGCACAAGACCGATTCGCGGCGCTTCTTCATCTACGAACAGTACAAGGACGATGCTGCCCTCGAGGGCCATCGCACCGCTCCGCATTTCCTGCAGTTGGCAAAAAAAGATCTGCCTAAAATCGCCGACCGGATCGAAGGACACTTATACGAACCGCTGGGCTAGCGTGGCGCGGGCAATCTTGCCCGCGAAATGCTGAACAGGCAACGCTGCTGGGGTTCCTGCGGCGCTGCCGCCAGGGCGCTCTCCGCTACTGATGCTGCTTGTCGGCCATCAGTTCGCCGCCGGAAGCATAACTCTCCTTCGCCACTTCCAGAAATGTCACGACGATTGCTTCGCGGCGCGCACCCGCTTCTTCCACCATCGCATCGGTAATGCGCCGTGCGATTTTGCGTTTCTGATCGGCCGTGCGGCCTTGGAGCATCGTGATTTGAACCAGAGGCATAGAGTTCTCAGTTCGCAGAAAAACCGGCCTTCAGATCGATCGCAGGGAGAACGGAGAGCCGAAAACTGTTCTACTGCGCCAATTCGTAACCCGCAAAGAAGAAGCTTAACTCGAAGCGCGCCGTTTCATCCGCGTCGGAGCCGTGGATCGCATTGTGTTCGATGTTGCCGGCCCATTTCTTGCGGATGGTGCCCTCTTCGGCGTTGGCCGGATTGGTGGCGCCCATCAGCTTGCGCAGATCGGCGATGGCGTTTTCCTTTTCCAGCGCCAGCGCCACGATCGGTCCACTCGACATGAAGGTGGTCAGCGAGTGGTAAAACGGCCGGCTCGCATGGACGGCGTAGAATTGCTCCGCCTGGTGCTGGGAGATTTCGAGCATCTTTATGGCCAGAATGCGGAAGCCATTCTTCTCGAACTGTTCGATGATGTCTCCGATCGCGTTCTTCTTCACCGCGTCGGGTTTGATGATGGTCAGCGTGCGTTGCAGTGTTTTCATAGGGCGGCTCTTAGCATTTAGCATTTAGCGCTCAGCCAAAAGCACTTGGCTCGAAAGCTAAAGGCTAACTGCTAACTGCTGTTCTACACTCGCACTCCCAGCGCGGCGGCTAGCGTTTCGCCGATCTCGGCTGGCGATTTCGCGACTTTGAGACCCGCTTTCTCCAGGGCAGCAATCTTCTCAGCGGCGGTGCCCTTGCCGCCGGAGATGATGGCCCCGGCGTGGCCCATGCGACGTCCGGGAGGCGCTGTCTGTCCGGCGATGAAGCCGACGACCGGCTTCTTCATATGGGTCTTGATAAACTCTGCGGCAGTCTCTTCCGCGTTGCCGCCGATTTCTCCGATCATGACCACGGCTTCGGTTTGCGGATCGCGGTTGAACAGATCGAGCGCGTCGACAAAATTCGTGCCGATAATCGGATCCCCGCCAATGCCGATCGCCGTCGACTGCCCGATTCCGCGCTGGGTAAGCTGATGCACCGCCTCGTAAGTCAGCGTCCCGGAGCGCGATACGATCCCGACAGTTCCCTCTTTGTGGATCGCACCCGGCATGATTCCGATCTTGCATTTGCCCGGCGAGATGATGCCCGGGCAGTTCGGCCCGATCAGGCGCGAGCGCCGGTTCTGCAGAAACTCCCAGGCGCGCACCATATCGAGTGTTGGGATGCCCTCGGTGATGCAGACGATGAGTTCGATTTCGGCATCGGCTGCTTCCATAATCGCGTCGGCCGCGAAGGGCGGCGGCACAAAAATGACTGTGGCATTCGCACCCGTCTGGTCCGCCGCTTCCTGAACGGTATTGAAGATCGGCCAGCCCTCGTGCGTCGTCCCGCCCTTGCCCGGGGTCACGCCGCCCATCACCTGCGTACCGTAAGCAGCGCAAGCCTTCGCGTGGAAAGTACCTTCGCGGCCGGTCAAACCTTGCACAATCAATCGAGTTCTCTTATCAACCAGAATTGCCATAAATCGCTCGCTCTCAAAAAACCGGCTAAGCTGCACTCGCCGCTGCTACGACTTTGTCGGCTGCGTCCTTCATCGTTTCGGCGACCACGAAGTTCAGGCCCGACTCCATCAGGATTTTTTTGCCTTCCTGAACATTGGTGCCTTCCAGCCGCAGCACCACCGGCAGCTGGAGATTCGTTTTCTTCGCCGCCTCGACTACTCCGGCGGCGAGCGTATCGACGCGCAGAATGCCGCCAAAGATATTGATCAGCACGGCACGCACACTCTTGTCGCTCAGCAGAATTTCAAACGCGTGCGCTACCTGCTCCGCATTTGCGCCGCCGCCCACATCCAGAAAGTTGGCCGGCAAGCCGCCCGCGTATTTGATGATGTCCATGGTGGCCATCGCCAGGCCGGCGCCGTTCACCATGCAGCCCACGCTGCCATCGAGCTTGATGTAGTTGAGGTTGTATTTCGACGCCTCCACTTCCAGCGGATCTTCTTCGGTGATATCCCGCAGGTCGCGGAGGTCCGAATGCCGGAAGAGCGCGTTATCGTCAAAGGTCAACTTGGCGTCAAGCGCGAATAACCGGCCGTCCGCGCAACTGATGAAGGGATTAATCTCGACCAGCGAGGCATCTGTTTCGAGAAAGGCCCGGTAAAGGCCAGTCAAAAACTGAACCGCGGGATTGATCTGCGCCGGCTTCAGCCCCAACCGAAACGCAATCTTGCGTGCCTGAAACGGCTCGAGCCCCATGCCCGGATCGATGTACTGCTTCAGGATCGCTTCGGGCCGGTCGGCTGCGACTTGCTCGATATCCATGCCGCCCGCAGCCGATGCCATGAACACCGGCTTGGCCTCGTCGCGGTCGACCAGAATGCCGAGATAAAGTTCCTTATCGATCGGCACAGTCTCTTCGACCAGCAAACGATGCACGATGCGCCCTTCCGGCCCGGTCTGATGCGTCACCAGTTTCATCCCGAGCATCTTGCCAGCGATTTCTCCCGCCTCTTCCGCCGACTTGGCGATCTTCACCCCGCCGCCTTTACCGCGTCCGCCGGCGTGAATCTGCGCCTTCACCACAACTCCGGCCGCGCCGGAACCCAGAAGTTCCTTCGCCGCTGCCTCCGCTTCTTCGCGCGTCGTCGCCATCACGCCGCGCGGCACGGCAACGCCATACTTCTTAAGAATTCCTTTTGCCTGATACTCATGAATTTTCATAATGATTCCATGTCGCGCAATGAAATCGCGTACTGGCTCGATTCCAAACCTGAGGAAACCCGCTTGCGGCTTGCCCTGCAGTCCAGCAAACTCTTGATTCTATAAGACGACGGCACAAATCGGCAAAGCACGCGAGGCAACCTGCGCTAATGGTGGCTACTGGCCGCTGAGTTCAGAAATCTGCATCGTTTGCACAATTGTCGTCGTCTCATTCGGATATGAAGCTCGTTTCGGTCAACGTCGGCTTGCCTCGTCTGCTTGCCTGGGGAGGCGCTACTTTCGAAACCGGCATTTTCAAAAACCCCGTGGAAGGGCGCCTGATGTTGCGGACGACCAATCTCGATGGCGACCGGCAAGCCGACCTCTCGGTACACGGCGGCCCGAACAAAGCCGTCTACTGCTATCCTTCCGAACACTATGCCGCTTGGAACGCCGAACTTCCCGATCCAGCCCGTACCTGGGGAGCCTTCGGCGAGAATTTCACTACAGAAGGGCTCCTCGAAACGACCGTTTCCATCGGAGACAGCTACCGCGTGGGCTCGGCTGTGGTCAGGGTAACGACGCCCCGGCTTCCTTGTTTTAAACTCGCGGCCAAATTTCAACGCGATGACATGATCGAGCGCTTCGTGCGTAGCGGGTGTAGCGGCTTCTATTTTTCTGTCATCGAAGAAGGAGAAGTTGACGCCGGGGATGAGTTGAAACTCCTCGGACGCGAGGAGCCCACCCTCACCATCGCAGAAGTGAACCGGCTTTACACCGCCAAATCACCCGATCGGGAGACGCTCGAACGATCGCTCGACGTCAAGCTCCTGCCCGAAACCTGGCGCATGCGGTTTCGAGCACGTCTCGCCGACATCGACGGCCGAAAACATGACGGCCACAGAAGCCGGGTTTGAAAGGTATCGTATCTCTGCTGTAGCTTGGCTCTTGTGATCCTCGACGCCCTCCATCGCATCGCCAATCACTGTCAGTCGCTCTCTCGCGAAGAGGCGCATGCGGTGATGACCGAGGTCCTGACCGGCCAATGCTCCGACGCACAAATTGCGGCGCTGCTGGTGGCGTTGCACATGAAGGGCGAGACGGTCGAAGAAATCGTAGGATTTGCCGAAGCCATCCGCGCCGCCGCTGTTCCGCTCAATCTCCACGGCGATTCCGTCCTCGACGCCAGCGACACCGGACGGGACGCACTCGTCGATACCTGCGGCACTGGCGGAGATGCCAGCGGCACGTTCAACATTTCGACTGCGACGGCCTTCGTCGTCGCCGGCGCCGGCGTGCGCGTCGCCAAGCATGGCAATCGCAGCGTCACGTCAAAGTGCGGCTCCGCCGACGTGATGGAAGCGCTGGGCGTGAACATCAACCTGCCGCCTGCGCGGATCGCGGCCTGCCTGGAACAAGTGGGAATCGCGTTTCTTTTTGCTCCCGCCATACATTCGGCGATGAAGCACGTGCAGACCGCCCGCCGCGAGCTGCATTTGCGCACGGTTTTCAACCTGCTCGGTCCCTTGACGAATCCCGCGCGCGCCACCTGCCAGGTCATAGGCGTCTATTCCGCGGATCTTGTCGAAAAACTTGCGGAAGCGCTCAGCATGTTAGGTTTGCGGCGCGCGCTCGTCGTCCACGGAAGCGACGGCCTGGACGAAATCACGATTACCGCAGCGACGCGCATCGCCGAAGTGCGCGACGGACAAGTTCATAGTTACGAAGTGACTCCTGAGGAATTCGGCCTCGAGAGAGCAACACTCGAAGAAATCTCAGGAGGAGATGCCTCGCACAACGCCGGCCTGATCCGCGAAGTCCTGGCTGGGAACAGATCCGCTCGCCGCGACATCGTCCTGCTCAACGCCGCCGCCGCCCTTGTAGCCGCGGAGCGGGCTGATCATCTGCGGGATGCGGTGCCGCTGGCGGCGAAGGCGATTGACTCGGGCGCAGCCCTCGCCAAGTTGCAGGCACTCATCGCTTTCACTACAGCCCACACGCAGCGCCCACACTGATGGCGCGGACCGAATTACTCGTTGCTGGCGGACTCTTTCAATTTTTCAATCTGCTGCAGATGTCCAGCACCGTGCCCGCCCATCCTCTCGACCAGGTCAGCTACGGTCATCTCCCGTTGCAGTTCCGGATGAAAGGCGGACTTGGAGAGGTCGGAAACTTTCAACCTTCGCAGCAAGCGCAAGTTATGATGACGTCCCAACCCGTAAAACGCGATTAATTCGGAGGGAGGCGAATCCAGGTAATTCAGCTTTCGGGTCCAGGCGTCCTGATCTAGTGGCGCGATGACGGGCTCACTATCCGCGAGCATCTGCCGCAGACGGTATCCGTAGATGATCTCGGCATCCGCCAGGTGGCCGAGAACTTCAAGCACGCACCATTTTTCGGGCGAAGGCTTGTAGCGCAAAACCATTTCCGACAAACCGGAGACGGCCGCCGCAATCTCTTTCGGACTCTTCTCCGCTGCATCGAGGTGTTTTTTTAGCTCTGCTTCCGTCATAGGCAATACTCGTCAGGATTTTGTCACCTTGTTTGGAAACTCGTCTTCCCCGCCAAACACAGAGTGGGAACAGAAATTTGATTTTACTTCTGTAATTCGACCTCCGGCCCAAGCGGTCAACTACGGTGCCGAAATCTTGAACACATTATTCGTCAGGTCGATTTCCGGAACACTGCCATCGTTGATCACGATCTTCGTTGCCGTCCCTGGCAATTCAACGCGCATTGTAGCTGTGGCTTTTGCGCGCACCTCCATCCGTTTTGTGATCTCGCCGCCTTCAAAAAATATGGTGAACGGGACTTCCGCTCCCGCATTGCCCAGGTTTTCCAGCGTCACGGTAATAAACTGCTCACCTTTTTCCGTTTTCCACGGATGTACCGACTGCACATGAAAATCCGGCAAGCCGCGATCCTGATACACCCAGTCGTCGAAGAACCAGCCCAGGTCGCGCCTGGCGGCGGCTTCGATCAACCGCTCCACATATTTTGGGGCCTTGTCATTGTCGTCCTCGGCCCGATACTTGCGGATGGCCTCTTTGAGCGCATCGTCGCCGGCCATGTCGCGCAACATCCACCACACATACGCGGCTTTGCTCCGATAGTAAGTTTCATCAAACGTGACGGCCAGCGGTTTACCGGCGTTTTTCCGTGTTGCGGCCGCGACCTCTTTTTCAGAATCAAGAAACGCAGCGCGGTGCAGCCCGAGGAAATCGAGCGCTGCCTGGCGTCCGCCTTGCTCCTGGCGATACATCGCCTCGGCAAAGTGGGCCAGACCCTCGTGCACCCACGGTCTCGACGACGGCACAGCCGAATGGACCAGTTCGTGAACCAAGTTGATGCCTGCAAGCTTCGAGTCCTCCGCGGTCATCGATGCCATCAGCAAGGTGCCACTCTCAAACGGGGCGGAGTTCGGATCGGCTAAATCCGCGATCGCGATGGCTGCGCTCGGCTGGCCAAACCATCCACTCACAAATTTCGTCGCGGGTTCCAGTGCGTTGGAATATTTCCTCGCGCCTTCCTCGTGGCCGGGAAAACTGAAAAGATAGAAAGGAGGCTTGGACTGATCCTGATAGTTGGCCAACGCGAATGTCGGCGTCACCGCCCCAAGCCGCGTCCATGAGCATTCCGCTGAAACCTGCTGTTCGCGGCCCATCGCCGCGATTGGCCCCTGGCCGCCAGGCGAGCAGATCATAAAACGGGGTGCCTCGCCGGTCACACCGGACGCTACGAGTTCGGCCTTGAATTCGCTCCCCGCCTCCCGCGCCTTCCACCGATCCACCACCTCAAACAGACTGTTGCCCTCGGAGAAGTCCGCCGACTCGGTCGTAATCGGATACCACGCGACATATCCGGCGCCGCGCACCGCCGTGAACGATGGACTGATTTCATCCCAGCTCGTGTGTTTGGCGATCCCTTCCGGAATCCCGACACGCGTCAGACGGGTCGTGTCCAGCGGAATTACGCCCTCGTAGCCGATTTCGAGATCCACGGAATCTTTTAGCCTGATTTCGACGGGCAGCGTGACGATGGCTTCTGAAAGCGCGCCGGTGTGGTCGATGTCGGAGGTGTAGGGTTGCGAAACAAACTGAACAGCCTTGCCGCCCACCCGAATCGACAGCCAGTTGAGAGAGGAAGAAATCTGAAGCGCGGCGATCTTCTGCGGGTGCGCCGAATCGTTGCGCAGTGTGATCTTGCCGCGCGCGCCGAGCCTCTGCTGCTCGGGCTCCAGGCGAATCTCCAAATCATATTTCGCAACGGTGAAGGCTTCGCGCTCCAAGGCCCCGGCCGCTGAAGCGAAACCAAAGAGAACGCAAAAGACGCAGAAGAACCTCATGATTTCTTGGATGCGCCCAGCCGTCTCTGCCGCACAACTTCATACAGCACCACACCCGCCGCCACCGATACGTTCAGCGACGGCACTTGTCCCAGCATGGGGATCGACACCAGGAAATCGCAGTGTTTGCGCACCAGGTCGTGCAGTCCCTTGCCCTCGGCGCCGAGCACGATGGCGCATTGCATCTTGTAGTCGACGGCGTCGTAAGTCTGCTGGCCGCGTTCGTCGAGTCCAACAACCCACAGATCCTTCTCTTTTAATTCCTCGAGGGCGCGCGAAATGTTTGTGACCTTGGCAATCGGAAGGTGTTCGCTTGCTCCCGCCGAAACCTTCGCCACCGCAGCCGTAACGGCGGCGGACCGGCGTTCGGGAATCACCACGCCATCGGCTCCGGCAGCGTCCGCGGTGCGCAGAATCGCTCCCAGATTGTGCGGATCTTCTACGCCATCGAGCACGACGATCAACGAGTGCTCGCCGCGACGCGATGCCACAATGTCATCGAGATCGCTATATTGTTTTGCGGACGTCGCGGCCACCAGGCCCTGATGCGCGGCATTGCCGGCAATTTCGTCGAGCTCCTCGCGCGACAAGACGCGCACCGGAACGCCAATCTTGCGGCACTCGTCAATTACCCTCCTCAGGCGAATATCTTTCCGCTCTTTGGCGACGCCGATCCATTCGAAGTTACGTGCGCGCGCCTTGAGCGCTTCTGTCACCGTATTGATTCCGTAGAGAATGTTCACGCCGATAGTTTACCGCGTGCGCGCGCGGAAACTTCTTTACCACGGGCAATGAGGAACACAGGGGCAGGCTCAAGGAGTTCCTCTGTGCTGGGATTACTTTTTTTGGCAGTTTGCTAGACTGAAATGTCATGGGCATGCTCTGGAACACCGTGTATATCCTGTCCGCTGTCCGCACGCCCATCGGCAAGTTTGGAGGCTCACTCGCTTCGCTCTCCGCCGCGGATATGGGCGTGGTTGCCGCGATGGCAGCGCTTGAACGCGCCGGAGTGCAACCCGAGCAGGCTGAAGAGACGATCTTTGGCAACGCTCGGCAGGCCGGAGGCGGCCCCAATCCCGCGCGGCAGATTTCCATCCGCAGCGGCGTTCCTCAGGAAGTTCCGGCCTACACAGTGAACAAAGCCTGTGCGTCTGGCATCAAGTCGATCACGCTCGGCTTGCAGGAGATTGCTACTGGCAACCTGGAGTGCGTGCTGGCGGGAGGGACCGAATCGATGTCGCGGGTTCCTTATTATCTCGAGGGCGCCCGCTGGGGTTATCGTCTCGGCCATCAGGAGCTTTCCGATGGCATGTATCGCGATGGATTCTTCTGCCCGATGGCGAAGATGCTGATGGGCGAGACGGCCGAGATGCTCGCAGAGCAGTACAAGATTTCGCGCGAAGAGCAGGATCGGTTCGCGCTCGGGTCGCAGCAGCGCGCCGCGGCAGCGCTATCCAGCGGACGCTTCAACCTCGAAATTGTTCCGGTCCCAATCGAGGGTAAGAAGGGGACCACGGTTTTCTCACGCGATGAACATTTGTTCTCCGAGGCGACCCCCGACGCAATGATGGAGAAGATGGCCAAGTTGCCTCCAGTTTTTTCCAGGTCCGGCACCGGCACTGTCACTGCCGGAAATTCTTCCGGCATCGCCGATGGCGCGGCGGCGGTGGTGATGGCGAGCGAGAAATTTGTCCAGCAGAATGATCTGAAACCGCTGGCGCGAATTCTCGCCGCAACATCCGCGGGAGTTGACCCGCGCGTTATGGGCATCGGGCCAGTGCCAGCCATCCGCAAGATGGAACAGAAACACGGCCTCAAGCTCAGAGACTTCGATCTGGTCGAACTGAATGAAGCCTTCGCCGCCCAAGTGCTGGCATGCGACCGCGAGTTGCATTTCGATCATGAAAAACTCAACGTCAACGGCGGTGCGATCGCCCTCGGTCATCCCATCGGCTGCACCGGAACCCGCATCACCGTGACGCTGCTCCACGAAATGCTGAAGCGAAAAGCGCGCCGCGGCCTGGCCACGCTCTGCGTCAGCGGCGGGATGGGCATGGCGCTGGCTATCGAAAATGCCGTTTGACGGCAAACCTGAACGAACCCGGTCTTACCATAGTTACTCGCAAGCGCGGGCGGTTTCGCGTAAATAGAGCGTATGGCGCTCTTCGCGGCATAGGCGATTCTGCAGGCGGAAGGCGGTTTTCTTCCTCACCTGTGGCGCTCGCTTGGGGAAAATCCGATTCTTCTCATACCGGTTGTGGCTTTGGTCGTCGGCTACGTGGTCCGGCGAGCGCGGCAGATAAATCCCGGCGCCCTGGTGCCGCAATCTGCCCCACGGAATGGAATCACGCCAGCGGAATCCGGACTACTTCGCAATGGCCACATTGGCCCTCGCGGAGTTGCCGCTACGCTGGTGGATGCCGATCGACTGCAACGTCTCGAACGATACCGGTTTGACCAGTTGTTGCCTTATGCCATGGTGTTCGGAGTCGAACAGAAGTGGTTCGCGCGTTTCGCGAACTCGCGGTCCACCGCTTTGAATGGTTTGGAAGCGACGAGACGGATTCGCTGCTCCGTGGCGACCGATTGACTTTCCTGTCGGCCTACTTGAAGACCTCTCGATGACGGTGGGCCTGCCCCAATCACCCGTGACCCATCCGTAGGCGGGGACATGCGCCGGGGAGTTATACTCAGCCAAAGAGCCACTTGCCGAAGCTACGAACCCTATGCCCCTCTCCGCGGTCATCGTCGACGACGAACAACTGGCGCGCGATGAGCTCGCCTATCTGCTCAAAAACCTGGACGACGTGAACGTAGTTGCGCAGGGCAAGAACGGACTGGAAGCGATCAGCTTGATCCGCGAACACAATCCGGACCTGGTGTTTCTCGACGTCCAGATGCCGGGCTTGGACGGTTTCGGCGTCATCAAGAAGCTGCTCGACCGCAAGGTTCCTCTCCCCAAGATTATTTTCGCGACTGCCTTCGATCAATACGCGGTGAAGGCGTTCGACGTGAATGCGGTGGACTACATTCTGAAGCCGTTCGACAAAAAGCGAGTGGCTCAGTCGATCGAGAGAGCGCGGGCAAAAATCGAGGCGGGCGCCGGGCCGGAAGAAAAACTCGAAACGCTGATGCGGATGCTGGAATCGCAGAAGCCGCAGACGGCTAAGATTCTCATCAAGGCGGCGGGAAGGTTATTCCTGGCCGATCCGAAGGATATCTGCTACGCCACCATCGAAGATGGCGTGATTACCGTGGCCACCAGCGGCCATGCGGGCATGGAAGGCCACTCGAACTGCCGAACGCTGGAAGAGCTTTTCGACAATCTCGATCCCAATTTGTTTTGGCGGGCGCACCGGTCTTTTCTCGTCAACATCAATCACATCCGCGAAGTCGTGCCCTGGTTCAAAAGCTCCTACCAGTTGCGCATGGACGACAAGAAACAGACGGAGATTCCGGTAAGCCGCGCCCAGACCCGCCGCCTGCGGGAATTGTTCAACCTGTAAAGAGAGTTCTCAGTTCTCGGTTCTCAGTAACTGCCCATCGTTTTTCCCAGTCCACAGCCACTGATCCGGCGTTTCTCACGGAGAACTGAGAACTAAAAAAGGGGCGGACGAGGAGACCGCTTCGTCCGCCCGGGGAGGGAACCGTCAGGCCGCAATCGCCTGCAAGGCGATGCGGTTGGGAATTACCAGCGTCGCGCCCTCAAGCCGAATCAAATCTGTCCGTTTCATATCACTGAATATGCGGGTTACCGTTTCTCGCGACGATCCGATCATTTGGGCAATTTCTTCGTGAGCAAATTCCGTGGCTACGCGCATTTCCCGGTTGCCTCCTGCTAGTTGACGATCTGCGGTGGTGGAATGGTCCGCTGCGGGAGAAACGGGAATGCGCCACGGAACAATTGGAGCAAGCCATCTGCCACATACTGGAGAATGACTAAGTGGCTGTAACTGCAATGCTTAAAATGGGATTGAACAGGCAGTGCGCCAAACAAAGATGCCGTAGGACTGGCTGGCTGCCGATAATTCGGCAGGGCACGACTCTCTTAAGTCCCGGCTTTTGGATAATCGCCGCGTGATTGTTGGTTTGATTGTTGGTTTGGTGGTTTCTCGTCCAACGCCTTCCGCCACCGATTCCTAGTTCAGATAGTCCGTGCGCGAGATGCCGAGCCTCTGCATCTTGTACTGTAGCGTGGTGCGCTTGAGTCCAAGCCGGGCCGCCGCGCCTGACGGACCCGACAGGGCACCTCGGGTCTGGCGCAGAATTTCGACGATGTGTCGGCGTTCTTTGTCACGCAGGGTACCGTCGGAATCGGACAGTTGCCGCGAGCTGTCCTCCCGTAACTCGCCGAGCGGCGGTCTTAACCGGCTGCCTTCGGACAGGATCACCGAGCGCTCGATAAAATTCTCCAGCTCGCGGATGTTTCCCGGCCAACTCCAGCGCATCATGGCTTCCATGGCCTCATCGGGGATGACATCGATCCGCTTGTGCAGCCGGGCTGAGCTTTTTTCAACGAAATGGCGAATAAACAAGGGTATGTCCTCGCGCCGTTCGCGCAACGACGGCAGATGCAGAGGAAACACGTGCAAGCGGTAGAACAAATCACCGCGGAATTCTTTTTCTTCGACGGCACGAACCAGATCGCGATTGGTGGCGGCGATCAGCCGCACGTCCACCCGGATCGTCTTCGTGCCTCCCAGGCGCTCGAACTCCTGATCCTGCAGAACGCGCAGCAACTTGGGCTGCAGCTCCAAAGGAATGTCTCCAATCTCGTCGAGCAACAGAGTGCCCTTATCCGCCAATTCCAGCCGGCCGAGCTTCTGGCTTACCGCTCCGGTGAAGGCTCCTTTTTCGTAGCCGAATAGTTCGCTTTCGAGCAGTCCCGTGGGAATGGCGGCGCAGTTCAGCTTGATGAAATTGCGGTCCCTGCGCCGGCTCATGCCGTGAATCAAGCGGGCTATGCGTTCCTTGCCCGTCCCGGTTTCGCCGGTGATGAGGACGGTGGAATCGGTGTCGGCCACGATGCCAGCATAGTCCAGCACACGTTTCAAGGCCGGGCTGCTGCCGACGATATCGTCGGGCGGGTTGGCGCTCCGGATTTCGTACTCCAAATAGCGCTTTTCCTGGGCCAGGCGTTCCTTGAGTTGTGCGATCTCGCGATAGGCATGCGCATTCTGGAGCGCAGCGGCGATCTGATTGGCTACTTGCTGCAGATATTCAATCTCCGTCGGGCCGAAGGCATTCTCGATCATGCTACTCGGATTCAGGGCTCCCCAGATCTGATTCCCCGCGATCAGGGGCACACTGCAAACCGACCGCACCCCGCCTTCATACATGGCTTTCGCCAGGGGTTCGTTCATCTCGTGCAAGTCGGCCGCGGTGAGAAATGCAACGCTTCGCCTCTGGATCGCTCTCGCCGAGAGTGATTGCTCAAGGGGAATCCTGCTTCCGCGGTTGACGAAAGGCTCCCATTCCAGAGCATCGCCATACCGATGCACGCTCTTGCCATCCTCGTGCAGCAAGCACAGAATCGTCCGCTCGTAGCGCGCGATGCTCCGAAGGCTGGAAAGCACGACCGGCAGCAGCTTTTCCAACTCCAGGCTGGAACTTAGTTCACAGCTGATCGCGACCAGGCTCTGCTGTTCCTCAAAGGCGCGATAAGCTCTCTCCTTCTCCAGCGCCAGCGCTCCCATCAGCGCGATGCGGGCGAGGAATTCGAAGTCTTCGCCATTCAGGATCTCGGGAATGCGCTTGCCCAGTCCGAGCGCGCCAAAATGACGTGAAGGCGTGCTGATGGGAAGGACGGTATATGATCGGACGCCGTGATTGAGTAACAGGGGGACGAAGCCGGGAAAGCGCTGCTCGCGCTCGGTGTCGTGAATGGCGATCGGCTTCTGATGTTTCCATGCCCACCCGGTCGCCACTTCGTCCACGGGCAATGCGTCGAACTCTCCACTCTCCCGATTCTTTTTCCAATACTGCGTCAGCATGCAATCCCGGCGCGGGTCGTAGAGGGAAAGATTCAGCAGTTCGCCTCCCGTCAGGGCCAGCACCGGGGGGGCGAGTTCTCGTAATGCTTCGGGCAGGCTCTCGGTTCGCGCGACC
>Ga0210402_10003415_pt1 | contig 14924 bp, 14 predicted proteins | sample IncBWC7MmetaG_FD_161055 | JGI IMG/M metagenome (GOLD analysis project Ga0210402, IMG submission 161055) | Forest soil microbial communities from Barre Woods Harvard Forest LTER site, Petersham, Massachusetts, United States - Inc-BW-C-7-M | ecosystem: Environmental > Terrestrial > Soil >...
GCTTTGCATTATGAACGTGGTGCTGCATCACACGAATATCCGGATTCATTTTGCAGAGAGTTCGCTGGGGCAACACTTTTCGAAGACGGCGATCCACGCGATTTTCTGGACGGGCGACTATGCCGTGAAGGTTTTTTTCGTGATTTCAGGATTCTTGATTACGAGTTCGATTCTGGGCCGTTGGGGCGAGCTACGAAATACTGATTGGAAGAAGTTTTATGGGATGCGGTTTGCTCGTATTGCGCCGTGCCTCGTCGCGCTGCTGGTGATTTTGAGCGCGCTGCACCTGCTGCATGCGCCGGGATTCACAATCGATCCCCAGAAAACTAGTCTGTGGCGCGCTTTGCTTGCCGCACTGACGTTCCATGTCAACTGGCTGGAAGCGCATGTCGGGTACTTACCGGCTTCGTGGGACGTGCTGTGGTCGCTGTCGGTGGAAGAGACATTTTATTTGGCGTACCCACTGTTGTGCCGGTTTGTGCGAAATCGTTTTGTATTGCTGGCGATTGGATTGATTTTGATGGCAGCAGGACCTTTCGCGCGAGCGCACGCCTTCAATGATATTTGGTACGACTACTCGTATCTGGGTGGCATGGATGCGATTGCGATCGGATGCTTGGCAGCGATTGCGGCGCGCTCGCAATGGATCCAGAAAATTCCTCGATGGGTGCTAGCGATTGTTGGTATTTCGATTGTGGGCGTGGCTTGGTTTCGAGCAATTGCGATGAAATTAGGAATTTCATTTAACGGATTGGACGTGACAGTTCTAGCGGTGGGAGCGGCGCTGGTGATTTTGGCGATCACCCGCACGGAAGCGAGCGAGACTGGGAAGAGTTGGCTCGGCGGACGCGGAACAGCGATTGTCCGATGGTACGGGCGCAACAGTTATGAGGTGTATTTGACGCATTCGTTTGTTGTGTTGTGGGGCGTGCAGCTTTTCCGATGGCGGCACGTTTCGATTAACGTTGCGCCGGTTTGGTTTTTGGGAATTCTGATTGTTGCGGGATGGTTGGGAGCGGCAGTTGCGAAATGGTTCTCCGAGCCGATGAACAAGACGATTCGAGAAAAATTGGCGCGGGTCAGCGTGCGCCAATCTGCATAAGGCGAATTTTGGCGCCGAGCCAGGCGGTGGGGAAGGCGCCGATTACGAGGGCGAGGGCGTACCAGTGCGGGCCCATGGTTTCGACCTTGTTCCATGCTTCGATTGCGCCGAAGAGGCTGAGCGCAAAACCGATGGCGCCGCCGATGAGCGCGTGCTTCACGGGACGGCGCGGGGCGAGTGCGGCAGTGATATAGCTGCCGACGACTCCGTAGATTGTGCGATATACAGTTGCCCAGGCAAATTGCGGGTCGCTGAATTTCTGGCCCAGTGGGGGGAAACCCGCGATGTAATGGAGCAGGACGTCTGTGCCCAGCGACAGGATGATCACGGCGATGAAAGCAGCGACGATCGAGAGAATGCTGCGCGGGATGTTGCGTTGACCTGGAGCTTCCGTCATTTCCTGATTCCCTCCGTTTGGGAAATTTTCGCTACATGCTACACGCACAGACTGAAGTCTGAGCCACCTGAAATTTTCGCAACACGATACACGATTTCTTGGATGGTTGCGCCGCCAGTGAGCACCGTCGTGTGCTTGATCGCAGTCGTCGGAGCACAGACTGAAGTCTATGCCACTTGGGCTAGCGCCCTTTTTTCAGGATTTCGTCGAGCCGCGCGTAGCTCATTTCCATGCCGACGGTCATGCCGGTCCCGATAGCGGCGTCGCGCGATTCCTTGGTGGGGCTGAGGACGGTGAGCGTCATCAGGGTGCGGCCATTTTCTTCCGTGAACTGCATCGTGTTCAAAGCTTCGGGCCACTCGCCGCCCCAGCTTTCGGTGGAGACGAGAAGTTCAGGCGGTTTCACCTCCTTGAATACGCCAGTGATTTCCATCGTCTTGCCATTTTCTTTGCGCCAGCCGTAGCGGTATGCGCCGCCGGGGCGCAGATCCACTTCACAAATGTCCATCACCCAGCCGTCAGGGCCGAGCATCCACTGCGGGAGATATTCGGGGCTGGTCATGGCTTCCCAGACGAGGTCTCGCGGTGCGTTGAAGTAGCGCGTGAAGCGGACTTCGCGGTCGGAAGGAGTGGTCATCTTCATTGTTTGTGGCGCGGTCATGGGAATTCTCCTGAAAGATTTAGGTTTCTTTACGCTTACGGGATTTCATTTGCTCGAGGACAGCGTCGAGGCGGAGGAAGTTGGCTTCCCAAAACTTTCGGTAGTGTTCGAGCCATTGATTGGCTTCGGCGAGCGGTTTGGGAGAGAGACGGCGGGGGCGGCGCTGGCGGTCGCGGCCGCGGGAGATGAGGCCGGCGTGTTCGAGGACGCGAAGGTGTTTGGAAATGGCGGGCTGGCTCATCGCGAAGGGTTTTGCCAGTTCGAGGACGCCCGCTTCTCCACGGGCGAGACGAGCCAGGATGGCGCGACGGGTGGGGTCGGCGAGTGCGGCGAAGACGGCGTTGAGGCGGCTGGCTTGATTGGTTTGCATTATTGCATAACTCTCAGGTTGTACAACCATATGGTTATATAATGCGAGAAACGTGTCAAGGGGAATCTTTAGGAGTTTCGAGGTTTGCGATTAATGAAGGCGAAATATGGTTTCAGATTTTGCTTAGCCAGAAGGCGCTGGGAGGAAAGAGAAAACAAGACGTGGCTTGTTCTGTTTGAAATGACGGAGCTTTCTACTTGGGAATGAGGACGATTTTGCAAGTGCCGTAACCGCCTTCGCCTTCTGAAAAACTGCTATATGTGCCGCCTTTGCGAAGGTTGACGTTTGTGAATTTGCATGTGGTGTCGGCCTGCCCGCCGTCCCATTCGCTATGCTCCGTTCCTCCCTGGCCGAACGTGGAGGTGTGTTGCATGACGCCGTGCAAATTTTGGCCGCCGATGTCGAGCCTAATCCAACCTACCACGCCGGAGCCGCCAAGCTGCGCATAGACGGTTACCGGGCCGGTAAGAGTTTGGAAGTCATCCGTTTGGCCCATCGCGTTTTGGTAACCTCCAGATTGTTTTGATTCGAACGTGCCGGTACCGTTGACTCCGGACTTGTTCCTGCCATTTTCGTCGAAACCAAGCTCTACATCGGCGACAATTTGTTTCTCTAAAGTGTTCGTCCTCTTCCAGTTGTCGCCTGAACTAGGCGAATCTTTCTTGTAAAGGTATTCGATCTGGCCATGAAGCGGCGGGTAGATATCGCCGTAGCCTTTGTATGGATTGCAGTCAACGACGCTTTTCTTTGCGTCGTTGATGCGGTCTTCGGCAATGCCCTTGAGGGCTTCGTCGTTGTAGGACGAGACGGGAGCGGTAATCGCACCGAGAGGGCCGTCCACGAGATCCGTGGCGACGGAAGTTGCCAGATTCAAGAAGCGCATGAAGCTGGCTTGTGTGACATCGGCATGAGAGCTCGCGACGCTATTGAGCGCTTGCTCCTTGGCCCCCGGATCCTCGTTGTAAGCCTTTTGTGTGAGCGGATTGGTGGGATTCTCCGCGCATTCGCTCAGTTCGGCGAGTTCATCGAGCCACCCAATGTGGTCTTCCTCTTTCTTGAAAGCGTTTAGAACGTCCACCATGCGGGAGAGAGGAACGGGGAGTTCCTTCGCGTACTTGGTGTGTTCCGCATGCTCTTTGAGGAACTCTTTGGCGATTTCAATGCCCGTGTCTTGCGCGATGCCCGCGCCCGTGTTGCCTTCGTCGGCGTAGACGGAAGGAACGATTTGGAAATCTGCGGCAGATTGGCCGTGGATGCGTTGTAGAAGATTCACAGGAATTTCGGAATTTGGAACGAAGTATTGCAGGATGAGATGAATTTTCGTTTCGGATTCTGCCTTGGCTGAGAGCTTGACGTGATAAATCGCGTGGCCGGTGCGACGGGCGCGTTCGAGTTCTACGGGGGTTGGAGAGTATTTTTGATCGGGAGTGATGTTCAGTGTTGTATCGCTCGAAACGCCGTTGGGAAACGTAAGCGTGTAACGCAGGGAAGTGTTTGATTGCGAAATTACTTGCGCCTTTGCCTGGGTGAGCATCATGGCAGTGCTCGGGCTGATGCCTTTCTGCATGAGTTTCACCATAGCCATTTGCGCGGCTGGAGAGTAGTTGCCGGCGGGCATGTTCATGTTGGCCATGTTTGGCACGTTGGCGAAATTGGGCATGTTCTGTTGCATCTGGCTGTAGGCGCCGAGTTGTTGTTGGAGCTGCTTCATGGCGTCCTGCGCTTTGGCCATTTGTTCGGCGCGTTGATGCTCGGCGTAGGATTCCTGCAGATGAACCTGGATGGCGCGCGCGACGCCGAGGAAGACGATGAGAACGACAGCGCCGGTGACGAGGAAAAGGGTTTTCTTGGACATTTTGCCGCTCCAGTGAATCGAGCCGAATATGGGACTCAATAGAGAGTGCGTAAAATGAGGGTGGATTTGGCTCAGGCGGGATTGCGTCTGAAAATCTTGCCACCGGAAGGGTCAAAGAGTAGAAGGAAGAGTGCAAAGAAACCTGGCAGTCCCGCTCTAAATTCCAAGGGGGCATTGCTATGAACAGCCATCTGATGTTGGCAGGGCTGATTACTCTGGTGGCGACTGGACAGCAGGATAGTTCTCGTATTCCCACGAAAACCAAGAATTCCAAGGAAGGGGTAAGTGCGTTTGAGGCGAAGTGGTATGGCGGCACCCTTGAGCGATTTGAGGAAAAAAGGCTTAGTGGATTTGCCAATGATGACAATGCCGAGGTCTATCGAATGATGATCCTTCCAACGTGGGGGAACCCGATCACAGTGCGGCTGGAGAAGAAGCAGGACGGTTTCGTGCTCATCTCAAAGAGGTTGAATGGCCAGGCGGGATATGATCCCGGAAAGCTGGTCGAGACAAAAGAGGTGCAGCTTTCTGCCGAAGACGCACAGAAACTGAGTGCGCTTCTTGCTGAGGTGAAATTCTTCGATATGCCAACGGAGGAAAATGTCAGAGGTTTTGATGGTGATGAAACGGTCTTCGAGGGCGTTTCCAGAGGGAAGTATCATGTCATCACGCGCTGGTGCGCAACTGCCTACGACCCGAAGAAAAGAGGACTGCTTGCATTCAATTTATTTTGCAAGTTTTTGATCGACAAATCGAAATTGAGCGAACGGCCGCGAAACAAGGGGCACGAGCTGATGTAGGCTCGCATTCCGTAGAGCGTGTCGAGCGAATGGAGGCGTCAGGTGAGAAAAATTGTTGGATTGTTTTTGGTGATGTTGACGGCAATCTCTTTGGCAGCGCAGACGCCGAAGGAATCGTTGCTGGTGCTTTCGAAGCGCGACCACACACTGGTAATCATCGATCCAGCGACGTTAAAGGTGGTGGCGAAGGCGCCTGTGGGAGATGACCCGCATGAGGTGATTTCGACGGCGGATGGAAAGTTTGCGTACGTTTCGAATTACGGCGGCGGAGGCGCGGGGGCTTTGCACACGCTGGCGGTGATTGACCTCGTGAATCAGAAAGCGCTGGTGCCGATTGATTTAGGCGCGTTGAAGGGGCCGCATGGGCTGGATTTTGCGGGTGGGAAAGTTTGGTTTACGGCGGAAGCGGCGAAGGTGTTTGGGAGCGTCGATCCGGCGACGGGTAAAGTGGATTTTGTTTTAGGCAGCGGGCAGAACCGCACGCACATGGTTTATGTGATGCCGGATTTGAGCAGGATTTTTACGTCGAACATTCAGTCGGGGACGGTGAGCATTTGGGAAAAAGTGCGGCCGAGTTTGCCGTCAGGGCCGCCACCTGCTGGAGGGCCTGCGCCGGGGCCGTTTCCGGCGGAGTGGAGTCAATTTTTGGTGACTGTAGGCGCGGGATCCGAAGGGTTTGATATTTCGCCGGACGGGAAAGAATTATGGGCGGCGAATGCGCAGGCAGGAACGATTGCGGTGGTAAATATCGCTGAGAAGAGTGTGGTTCGCACGATTAACGCCAACGTGCGCGGAGCGAACCGCTTGAAATTCACGCCGGACGGGAAGCTGGTGTTTGTTTCGAGCCTCGGCGGGGCCGATGTTGCAGTGCTTGATGTGGGGTTGAAGGAAGTTGTGAAGCGGATTCCGGTGGGACATGGGGCGGCGGGAATTCAGATGGAGCCGAACGGCGCGCGAGCGTTTGTTGCGTGCACGCCGGATAATTATGTCGCTGTGATTGATTTGAACAAGTTGGCGGTCACTGGACACATTGACGCAGGTGGGAATCCAGATGGGATGGCGTGGGCGGTACAGAAATAGACTTCACAGATTTTGAGCAAAAAAAGAGCCGGGCGGAGGAAATCCCTCCGCCCGGAAGTGTTTTCAGCTGAAAGTTAGAACTGCAATTTCAGAGCAAGTTGCAACTGACGCGAAGAGCCCGAATCTGCCGTCGGGAATCGCGTGCTGGCGATGGAAGAGAAACTGGCCGGAATGGTGAAGACTCCGGGTTGGCCCGTGACCGGCGTGAAGGTAATGATCGTGGCGCCGTTCCCCGCCAAAGGCCCCGGCTGTCCAAAGTTCGGATGATTGAAGAGATCGAACGCATCCGCGCGGAACTGAAGATTGACGCGCTCGGTGAGTTTTGTGTTTTTTACCAGGGAGAGATCCACGTCGGTGAACCCGGGTCCGTAAATGGTATTCCGGCCCAGGTTGCCGAGGGTTCCCGCTGCAGGCAACGCGAAAGTCCCGATCGGATTGCTGATCCATTGAGTAGGGTTGCCGGTGGTCTTGACGGGGCCGATAAGATCCGGACGAATCGTGTTCGCAGTGCCTGTGACCCCAGCTGTTGCCAGGACGACTGTGAATGGATTGCCAGACTGCGCACTGAGGATCGTGGCAACTTCCCAGCCGCTTACCAAGCGATTGCCTTTGAAGGGCAAGTCATAAATGGCATTGGCTACGAACCGGTGGCGGACATCGAAATCAGAACTGCCTCTGCTGTTTCCAATGTCCGTGCTGTCTTGAATAAAGATGCCCTGGTTGTTGCGAGAAACATCGTCAATGGAGTGAGACCAAGTGTAAGAGGTGTTGAACTGCACGCCTCGCGAAAAGGTCTTGTTCGCGGTTACCCAAAGGGCGTTGTAAGAGGAATTAGCGCTGCTGTCGCGGAACGTCAAACTGGTTGAGAGCGACTTCCCTGGGAAGAATGAGCTGGTGGGGGAAATCAACGGAAATGGACGGGAGGCCGAAACGCCAAGGGTTTCGAACTGATTGATGTTGCGATCGATTTCCAGGTGAGTGCCCTTGTTTCCGAAATAGCCGACCATAACTCCGAGGGTTGGCGCGAGTTTGTGCTGGACGTTGAGATTCCACGATTGCACGTTCGCGTTCTTGAAGTCTGGATTGACGACAAGGGGAGCGAGGTTCGAAGCGTTGTTTGGATCATAGAGCGCGCCGAGCGAACCGATTGGCGTGGCGGCGTTGACCGCGATAGGAACGGCAAACGGCGGGTTGGAATTCAGTCCCGTAACGATGCCCGTGATGGGCTGATCGACTTGGTATCCGTATGCACCCCGGACGACGGTCTTGCCGGAATGGAATGGATCCCAAGCGAATCCGACGCGCGGCTGGAAATTCTTGTTGTTCTGATCGTAGGGGTCGCTGACCCTTGTGAGTGAGCCGCTCGTCAAATCGAAATTTACAAAGCGCCCCATCGCTTCATTCGGAGTCATGTTCCATGCGTAGCGCAACCCGAGTTCCAGAGTCAGCGCGGAAGTGACCTTGTAGCTGTCTTGCGCGAAGAACTCGAGGGCATTTTGCGTGATTCGATTGGCCACGTTGTTCAGGGTTCGAGCAGAAGTATCGACCACGCCGTTGATGAAATTGTTCGTGGTGTTGAATACGAGCTGTCCGGGATCGCCGTTGAAGTTGTTATTGCGGAAGTCGCGGAATTCGACACCAAACTTCAACGAATGAGAGCCGCGAATGTAGTTCAGGGTATCGGCGAATACGTAGGTCGTATCACCGCGGCCTTGCGGAAAATTGCGCTCATCACCGAATACCAAGCCGATATCCGCGAGGCGGATCGTTGGAAGGAAAGTTTGATTTGCGCCGAGAACGCCGGCGAGTCCCAAAGACGCGGGGTCGGTCGCGTTGATGGGGTTGAAAAGGATGTGAACGCGGTTCGCGCCGATGCGAGCTTCGTTTACGAGCGCCGGGCTGAAGACGTGGGTTTCATTTAGCGTAAGAACCTGGCGATGGCCTTCGCGAGTGTCGCCGAAGCCGGGGATGTTGGCGCCCTGCGTGGGTTCCTGGCGCTTGTCTTCCTGGTCAACGTAATAGCCGTGGATGCGATCTTTGTCACTGAAGTTATGGCTGATGTCGATGGTGCCCTGGTCGATGTTTACGTTGGCGCTGGCTGATCCGAAAAAGGCAGGCGCGCTGTTCAATGTGCCGTTGGCGATAGGAATGAGTGGAAGAAGGTTCTGAGCAATGGTGTTTGTCCCACCTTGAATGGCCGTGCGCTGCGCGTCACTGAGGACTGCGGAAGCGGTGTTCAGCCCTTGGTGATGGCGCAAGCCTTCGTAACTCGCGAAAAAGAAGGTGTGCTCCTTCCAAATCGGGCCGCCGACGTCTCCGCCGAATTGATTGCGCTTCAACGCAGATTGCGCTTGGGTGCCTGCGGTATTGAAAAAGTTGCGCGCATCCATTGCGTTGTTGCGCAGGTAGTCGTACAGCTCTCCATGGAACTCGTTTGAGCCGGAGCGTGTGGCGATATTGACGATTGAGCCGGAGTTGCGGCCGTACTCTGCGCTGTACGTGGAGTTGTCGATTTTGAATTCGGAGACGGTGTTGATCGTGGGCTGGAAAGTGACCTGATTCTGAACCATGTCGTTCAGGTTGATGCCGTTGATCATGAAGTTGACGGCATCCTCGCGTCCGCCCGCGGAGTTGAAGGCAAAGGAGCCCTGGCCGCGCAGTGGCGCGGTGAGGAATCCGTTTTGCGGCGGAGTAACGGTGCCGGGGACGAGGAGCGCGAGGTCCACGAAATGGCGGCCGTTGAGCGGAATTTCCTGCACAACCGCTTGGTCGATGACTTGTCCGACGGTGATTGTTGTGGCGTCGATTACCGGCTGCGTGCTTTCGACTACGAGCACCTCAGAGCTACTTGCGATACTGAGTGAGAAACTCTGCTGCGCATTTTGGCTGACAGCAACGACGACGGAAGTGGCCTGCTGCTTTTGAAAGCCGTCTTTGCTTACTTCAACGCTGTAGGTACCCGGCGGCAGCGCAGGAACTTCATAATCGCCGGAGCTGTTGGTCTCGGTCTCCCGTTCGATTCCCAAAGAGGGATTTCTTACGGTGATTTTTGCGGCTGCTATCGCGGCGCCGCTGGCGTCGGTAACAGTCCCTTTGATGCTTGCGGTAGTTTGGGCACATGTTGCCGACGCTCCCGTCAAAATCAGGATAGTTAATGCTAGAAGCGAGAGAAAGCCCCGCCGTGCTATTTCTTGAAACGATGCGACTTCCATTTTGGTGAATCCTCCAGTAGGAAAAACAGAGATGCGATTTTGATCGTGACAGTCAGCCCCAAAACCAAGATTGAAGACACCGCACCCTTTTGAGCCGCTCACATGCTTGACCCGCCACTCAAACCGGATCGCGCGCTAACTCGCTCACCACGTACCTTACAATTTCCGTCGTTACCTCACCAATTTGGCAATTGGAAGGCCAAAGGATGTTTTCGCTGGAATTTCTTTATTATGTTTAGATTCAAAGATTTAGCGAAGCAGCGCCTCCGAGATTTCGCGAGGGCTCGCGAATCGTCTTCGAAAACCCAGAAGTCACTTATTGAAATTCGTAGATTCTTAAGGATTGCCGGTGGAGTTTTGGCCTGGCCTTCAGTCAAGGTTGGCTGATTAACTTTTGGTTCTGGTTGTGAATTTGCGCGAGAGCAAATGAGTGATGTTGATCTCTAATGCCGGCGCAAAATTGCCTTAGTGGAGAATTCCCGCGTTGACTTATGGGCTTTCACCCCCTAAAATTAACGTTTGTCTCTACAGGGAAAGGTGTGACTGATTGCAATGAGGACGTACGTAGCCAAGGGAGCAGAAGCCGAAGCGCTAAAAGTGGGCGCGAATTGGTTTGTTGTGGATGCCACGAACCAGGTGTTGGGACGCCTGGCGACGAAGGTGGCGCGGGTTTTGATCGGCAAGGACAAGGCGTCGTTTACGCCCTACCTGGATTCGGGCGATCACGTGGTGATTATTAACGCGGACAAGATTCGCCTGACCGGCAACAAAATCGAACAAAAAGTTTATTACTCGCATAGCGGATACCCCGGCGGACTGAAAGAAGTTCCGGCGAAGCGCGTTCGCGAAGCCAAGCCGGAATGGATGGTGCGGTACGCGATTGAGGGCATGTTGCCGAAAAACAAGTTGCGCGCGCGGCGTTTGAAGAAACTACGCGTTTATCGCGATGCGGCGGGTTTGGCACGGCACAAGGGACAAAATCCCCAGCCGCTGGCAATTTAAGGCTTTTGTAGTGGGGCTCTGAAGTTTCCGCACGTTGGTGGTCTTTCTACGCAGGTCAGGTGCAGGCCTTCGCAGGGAATCAGCCGGGTGGGAAGTTCAAAAAGTTTTTTGGCCTTTGTGGGCCATGCTGTCTGCAAGCACTTTTTTTGAGTTTTGACCCTTTTTGGAGTTTTACGAGGAGGAAGTTTTGAGTTTTGAAGCTGCGAACAAGACCTGGTTTCTCGGCACGGGCCGCCGCAAAGAGTCCATCGCGCGCGTATTTCTGCGCGCCGGTTCGGGCAAGTTCACGGTGAACGGCCGGACTGTTGATCAGTATTTCCCAAATTTCGCGTGGAAGCATGACGCGACCGAGCCGGTGAAGTTCAGCAACATTGCGGACCAGGTTGACGTTGTGGCCACCGCAAAGGGCGGCGGCGTTGGCGGACAAGCCGGAGCGGTTCGCATGGGCCTTTCGCGCGCGATTTCGAAATTCAATCCGGAGCTGCGCCCGGCGCTTCGCAAGAACGGTTTTCTGACGCGCGATTCCCGTATGAAGGAACGCAAGAAGTACGGACAAAAGGGCGCGAGAAAGAGATTCCAGTTCACCAAGCGGTAGTTGTTTAGTTGGCTGGGCGCTAGGTGGCTGCAACGAGCTCCAGCGGAGATTCGCGAGGGTCTCCGCTGAGATCACGGCCGGCAAGGACGCCGGCAAAAAGGCTGTTCGGTAGCTTCGCGAGAGGCACCAGCAAACAGCTGTCCAATAAGGAGGACAAGTGGCAGTAGAAATTACAATGAAGGAACTTCTGGAGGCCGGTGTTCATTTCGGCCACCAGACGCGGCGTTGGAACCCGAAGATGAAGGAATATATTTTCGGCGAGCGCAATGGCATTCACATTATTGATTTGCAGAAGACCCTGAAGATGTTCCGCGAAGCGAGCCGCTTCGTGAGCGAAATGTCCGCGCAGGGCAAGGCAGTTTTGTTCGTTGGCACGAAGCGCCAGGCACAGGAAGCGGTCGCCGAAGAGGCGAAGCGCTGCGGTGCGTTTTTTGTGAATCACCGCTGGCTGGGCGGCACACTGACCAACTGGGCGACTTTGCAGAAGTCCATCAAGCGCTTGAAGCTCCTGAAGGCCATGACCGAAGACGGGCGCATGGAGCAGCTCTCGAAGAAAGAGCGCGCGCGTTTGGATCGTGAAAGAAAGCACCTTTTCCAGAATCTTGAAGGCATTGAGAACATGACGCAGTTGCCGGACGCCATGTTCGTCATCGATTCCAACGCGGAAGAAATCGCCGTGAAAGAAGCGCGCCGCATGGGCGTGCCGGTGGTTTCCGTCGTGGATACAAACTGCGATCCGGATGTTGTGGACTGGATCATTCCCGGCAACGACGATGCGTTGCGCGCGATTCGCCTCTTCACTTCGAAGATTTCCGAATCGGTCATCGAAGGGCGCAATCACTATCAGCAATCGCAGGTCGGCGAAGCGAAGGCTGCCGCGGATCAAGCGCTTGCGGATGGCGTCGAGTACGTGGACACCAGCGCTTACGAGCAATACGAAAAGCAGGAAGGCGACTTCCTGGAGGCCACGGTCATCGATCCTTTGGCGGCAGAACCGGTCGTTGAACCTGTCGAAGCCGCCGAACCAGCGGCCGCCACGGTTCCTCCGGACGAGGGTTCACACTAATCCAGAGCGGGTAAGTGAATTTTTCTGGCCCGCCTCGATCCTTTCGCGGCGGGCCGTTTTGTAAGCGAATAAGAAAATTTCGAAAATTTGCAAAGAAAGTTTAGAGAAAAAGGATGAGTACACCAAATACAGCCATGGAAATTCCAGCCAAGCTCGTAAAGGAATTGCGCGACCGCACCAACGCGGGATTCAACGACTGCCGCGCGGCATTGGTAGAGGCAGCCGGCGATCTTGAGAAAGCGATTGCCGTCCTTCGCAAAAAAGGACAGGCGGCCGCAGCGAAAAAAGCCACGCGCGAAGCTTCCGAAGGGCTCGTGGGCAGCTACATTCACGCCGGCGGGAAAATCGGCGTGCTCGTGGAAATCAATTGCGAATCCGATTTCGTCGCGCGCACCGAGGCCTTCCAGCAGTTGACGCACGATATCTCGATGCATATCGCAGCGCTTGATCCACGGTACGTTCGCCGCGAGGATGTGACGCCGGAAATGCTGGAGAAAGAGCGTGAGATTTACAAAGCGCAGGCACTTGCCACCGGCAAGCCGGAAAACGTTGTGGAGCGCATCGTGAACGGCAAGATGGAAAAGTTCTACGAAGAAAATTGCCTCTACGAACAGCACTTCATCAAGGACGAAAGCGTGACCATTGGTGAAATGGTTAGCAGCGCGATTTCGAAGCTCGGTGAGAACATCACCATTCGCCGCTTCTCCCGCTTCAAAGTCGGCGAAGTCCCTGCGGTTCCGGGCTCTGCGGATGTTCCAGTGCCGGCTCCAGTAGCTTGAATCTGAATTGCACATTCCAGATAGTTCAAGAGCGTCTCGGTTCCGCCGGGACGCTCTTTTTGTTGATGCGCGCGTGTGCGGACGAGCTTAGTTTGTTACAATTTGCGGGATTTGACCGGCGGTAGCGGAGAGCCATGGCTGCGAAAAAGTCGTCCTCGAAGAAAAGTGCGAAGAAGAAACCCATCTACAAGAGGATTTTGCTGAAGATTTCGGGTGAGTCGTTGCACGGACCACAGGGATACGGCATTCACGGCGAAACGATTCAGGCGATCGCGCGGGAATTAAAAGAGGTTCATGACCTCGGCGTGGAAATTGCTCTCGTGGTCGGCGGCGGTAATATTTTTCGCGGCGCACGTCAAAAGGGATTCGAAATTGACCGCACGACCGGCGATTACATGGGCATGATGGCCACGGTCATCAATGCGCTGGCCTTGCAGGACGCGCTGGAAAAAGAGGGCGTGTACACCCGCGTGCAGAGCGCCATTGCGATGCAGCAGGTGGCCGAGCCGTTTATCCGGCGGCGCGCGATGCGTCACCTTGAAAAAGGCCGCGTGGTGATTTTCGGCGCGGGGACGGGGAATCCGTATTTTTCGACGGACACGGCAGCGGCGTTGCGCGCGATGGAAATCAAGGCGGATGTGATTTTGAAGGCGACGCGTGTGGAAGGAATTTACGACGCGGATCCGGAAAAAGTGGCCACGGCGATTTTGTTTGAGCAAATCACGTACCGTGACGTCCTCCAGCGGAACCTCAAGGTGATGGATTCGACGGCGATATCGCTGTGCATGGACAACGGGATGCCGATCGTCGTGTTTAACATGAACGAGTACGGAAACATCAAGCGCGTGGTTTTGGGTGAGCGTGTCGGTTCAGTCGTCACCATGGCGTAGTTGGGGCATAGTTAAGTTTTGCGCGGCGGGGGCTGCGCGATTTCTGCAAGGCTGCTACTGCAAAATTCGATTGAGGAAATAAGCACATGTCAACGATTGGCTCGACCAAAGAAGCGACGACGGCCGGAAGAACTCGCATGGAAAAGGCTGTTGAGGATTTTCGCAAAGAGCTCGCTACGATCCGTACCGGCCGTGCAAACGCCTCGATTCTCGATAACGTGCGCGTGGACTATCACGGAACTCCGATGCCGGTGAATCAACTCGGTACGGTCACGGTTCCCGACCCGACGATGATCGTCATCGCTCCGTGGGATACCAGCGCTGTCGCCATGATTGACAAGGCGATTCGCACATCAGACCTCGGACTGAATCCGACAAACGACGGCAAGGTTGTTCGCGTGCCGGTTCCATCTCCCACGGAAGAGCGCCGCAAAGACCTCGTGAAACAAATGCACAAGATGCTTGAGAATCACCGCACCGCCGTGCGCAACATCCGTCGCGACATCAAGGAAGCCATCGACAAACTGGAAAAAGACAAGAAAATCAGCCAGGACGAGCAAAAACGTTCGCTCGATGAACTCGAAAAACTCACTCACTCCGAAACAAAGAAAATCGAAGACATGGCCGCCGCGAAAGAGAAAGAAGTGATGGAAATTAGGTAAGGTCCTCACGGCCTGCAACTCCCCTCTGGCGGCAATGGCATGACACCCGAAGAACAGATTCGCGCGAGCGCAGAATCGGTTGTTAAGGAATTCGGCCCGATCAGCGGCCTCGGTACTGCGTTCGGATACAAGCGCGCTTCAGTGGAATGGGTGGACGACTACATTGAGCGAGCGCGAAACGGTGAGCACTTCTCGGCAGAGCAAATCGAGAGTCTGGTGCAGGGATTCTCGTGCTTTCTAGGCGAGTGTATAAGGAATGCGTATGGCGGCCAATGGCAGCAACGGGATGGTTCCTGGGGTATTTTTTTTCAGGACTCGAGTGGTGCATTCCCGTACAACAAGGTTCGCAAGCAGTTCGACGATGGCGGTGCTGCAGGCCAATCTATTCTGAGCTTTTTCGATGTTCTGCCGCTGATTTTGTCCGGGGAATTGGATCGACAAAAACAGCCAGTG
>Ga0210402_10003416_pt1 | contig 14924 bp, 10 predicted proteins | sample IncBWC7MmetaG_FD_161055 | JGI IMG/M metagenome (GOLD analysis project Ga0210402, IMG submission 161055) | Forest soil microbial communities from Barre Woods Harvard Forest LTER site, Petersham, Massachusetts, United States - Inc-BW-C-7-M | ecosystem: Environmental > Terrestrial > Soil >...
ACAACCATGCCCTTGCTCAAAGCACTTCGTCCCTCGCTTCCCATCCTGATCGGCGCCTCGCTGATGCTCACCCTCAGCATGGGGCTGCGCCAGTCGCTCGGCATCTTCATGCAGCCGCTGACGCATGATGTCGGGATCTCAATTTCGGAATTCACACTGGCGATTGCAGTGCAAAACCTCGCCTGGGGATTTTTGCAGCCGCTGGCCGGCGCCTGGACCGTGCGTTACGGCTTTCGGCCGGTGATGGTGGTCGGCGCGCTGCTTTATATTGCGGGCCTCATCATGATGGCCGGAGCGCACGGCTTCCTCGCCGTGATGATCGGCGCCGGCGTCCTGATCGGGACCTCGCTCGCCTGCACCGCGGCGGCGATCGCGATGTCGGTGGCCGCGCGCGCCGTGCCCGCTACGGTGCGCTCGACCGTGCTTGGCATCGTCTCGGCGGCCGGCTCGCTCGGCGCGCTGCTTTCGGCGCCGATCGGGCAGGTGCTGAACCAGGATCTCGGCTGGCGGGCCGGGATGATCGGCTTTGTCGTGATGGCGATCGCGATGGTGCCGGCGGCGTGGTTCGCGGGCAAGATTGATGCGATCCCGCTGCCAAAGCCGTCCTCCGACCAGCTCGGCAACGTCTCGGCGGGAACCGCCGTGTCGATGGCGTTCGGCAATGCGTCCTTTGTGGTGATGACCTGCGCCTATTTCGTTTGCGGCATGCAGCTCGTCTTCATCACCACGCATCTGCCGTCTTATCTGTTGATCTGCGGCATGGATCCGATGCTGAGTGCGCAGACGCTCGGCGTCATCGGCGGCTTCAATGTGCTCGGCAGCCTGTTCTTCGGCTGGGCCGGCGGCTGCTGGAACAAGCTCGCGCTGCTAGGCGGCATCTATATCGCCCGCTCGCTGGTGCTTGCGCTCTATTTCATGATGCCGCCGACGCCGATGTCCACGCTCGTCTTCGGTGCCTTCATGGGCTTCCTCTGGCTCGGCGTGGGTCCCTTGGTCGCGGGCGCGGTCGCCGAACTGTTCGGCCTGCAATGGCAGGCGATGATCCAGGGGCTCGCCTTCATGAGCCATCAGCTCGGCAGCTTCCTCGGCGCCTACGGCGGCGGCCTGATCTATGACACGCTCGGCTCCTACAACCTGGCCTGGCGTATTGGAGTAGCCCTCGGGCTCTCCGCCGGCATCATCCAGGTCGCGTTCGCGCTGATCAGGCCGACCGCGCCGCCGGTGTTGCGCACGGCATAGTTCATATCTCTCTCGCGAGTCTCGCTCGCGAGGCCTGCCTATTTTTTGATCTGTCGTTGCTACTTGAGGTAGCAATGGTCAGAATCATTGTCCTGTCTTCCCAGCTGAATCGCCAATGATTCAGTAGGTTGTTCTGGTGTATTCAATGGCACGAATCTTGAACACCATCTGACTAAGAATTGGGAAATCATCGCTGACGTTTTCCCGCCTTGGGTTGGGACACCAGGGAAGGCAAGCCGATGAGGCTAGTCGCTGCCAACCTTCAGCCGACAAAACTCGACGGCTTCATCGCCGCGTCGAGCATCAGAAAATTTGTGTCGAGCGCGCTGCCCGCTTTCGAGCGGGCGGAAGCTTCGTCGCGCGCCGAGACTGGAAAGTTCACTTTGGACTTGGAGCACCTTGGAACTTGGAGAACTTGGGACTTGGAGGAAGACAAATGCAAACAGGTACGTACGCGCGCCGAAGGCTTCTGACATCAGCGTTGGTTCTGTTGGGGATCGCGCTCCTCTGGCTTGCTTTGGGGGGCACCGCCTTTGCCGAGGATGCAGGCCCGCCGGCCTGCGGCGGCAAGATCCTCGAAAAATGCACACCGAATTCCGGCGACACCGCCTGGATGCTGACCTCGGTCGCGCTGGTGTTGATGATGACCGTGCCGGGGCTCGGCCTGTTCTACGGCGGCATGGTGCGCAAGAAGAATGTCGGCGACACCGTGATGACCAGCTTTGCCGTCACCTGCCTCGTCACCATCCTGTTCGCGGCCGTCACCTACAGCATGGCGTTCCGCGCCGGCTCGCCCTTCATTGGCGGGCTCGACCGCATGTTCCTCAAGGATATCCTGAGCGACATCGGCAAGGGCGGCATCGGCAATCCCAATCCGCTCGCCGCCACCATCCCGGAAGCCGTGTACATTTGCTTCCAGATGACCTTTGCCATCATCACGCCGGCGCTGATCGCGGGCGCCTTTGCCGAGCGCATGAAGTTCTCGGCCATGCTCTGGTTCATCGGGCTGTGGGCGATCTTCGTCTACGCGCCGATCGCGCACTGGGTCTGGGGACCGGACGGTATCTTCTCGTCGGGTAACGATGCAGCCTGGGTCAAGGTGCTCGATTTCGCCGGCGGCACTGTCGTGCATATCAACGCGGGCGTGGCGGGGCTGATGTGCGCCATCATGCTGGGGCCGCGAAAGGATACGGGGCCGGGGCATAACATGGTGCTGACCTTCATCGGCGCCTCGCTGTTGTGGGTCGGCTGGTTCGGCTTCAACGCCGGCTCCGCCGTCACCGCCGGGATGCAGGCCGGCATGGCCATGCTGGTCACGCAGATCGCCACCGCGGTTGCCGCCTTCACCTGGATGCTGGTGGAGTGGGCACTGAAGGGCAAGCCCACGGTGATCGGCATCTGCTCGGGCGCGGTCGCAGGCCTTGTCGCGATCACGCCGGCCTCGGGCTTTGTCGGGCCGGTAGGGGCCTTTGCCATCGGCGTCGCCGCCGGCGTCGTCTGCTACTGGGGCTGCACCGGCCTCAAGCACATGTTCTCCTACGACGACGCGCTGGATTGCTTCGGCGTGCATGCGGTTGGCGGCATGGTCGGCGCGCTGCTCACCGGCGTGTTCGCGGTCGAGCAATACGGCGGAACCGCCGGCGTGCTGGAGGGCAATCCCGCCCAGTTCCTCAACCAGTGCATCGGTGTTGCGACCGTCTTCGTCTATGACGCCGTGGTCAGCCTGATCATCCTGTTCGTGGTCAAGATGTTCGTGGGCCTGCGCGTGTCGGAAGACACCGAGCGCGAAGGTCTCGATCTCGCGCTGCACGGGGAAGTGGTGCAGTAGCCCTTTGTGCGCTAGTCTTGGGTCAATCTCCCGCGGGCCTTAAGGCCCGCGGTGAGGGGTTTTACAAAACATCGGGGGGAGACAATCCGGGTGCCCGCCTTTTGCGCGGGATGCCTGAGCACGAGGAGATGGCACATGACGGAAATCTTCGCACAAGGTGATCTCTTGCTCGAACGCGTCGCCGATATCGCGCCGTCGGGAACCATCGAGGAAAACCTGGAAGGCATGGCGATGGTGCTGGCGGAAGGCGAGATCACTGGCCACCGCCACGCGATATGGGAACGCGTGACCATGTTCCGCGACGCGCTCCTGGCGCGTGATATTCCCGCCGGCCTCTATGTCGGGCACCTCCAGGTCGCTTCCGCCTATGCGCGGGTGACGCATGAGGAGCACGCGCCGATCACGCTGCCGCGCGGCACCTATCGCGTCCGCCGCCAGCGCGAGCTCGGGCCGCGGGACGCCCGTGTCATCTTCGACTGAGTACGGCGCGCTCACGGGCGGGCAAAGGCTGGAGCTGCGCAGTTATCACGCGCGATGGTCCGCGATACGACGCTCGACCGAGCCGGCCGACCGCGACGCGGCGGAAGAGGGCGTGCGGCTCGCCTATGGCGCCGCCGGCCTCGACCCGCCGGCGCGCGTGGTCTGGTGCGACAGCCCGATCGCGCTGGCGCGAGCGGCGCGCCGTGTCTCGCATGCCGACGGTCCCAATGTCCGTCCGGTGCTGATCGAGAGGCTGCGCCGGCAGGTGTTTGCACTGCTTCGACGCCGCGTGTCGCGGCGCGTGATGGCAGAGATCGAGGAGGCGGTAAATCCGGTCGATGCGCTGGTGGCCGCAGCTGCGGAAATCGTGGCGCAGGCGATACCGCACGACAATGCCTCACTGCTCGCCCGCTACCGCCGGTCGGAGCCGCTGTCATGGTCCTGCGTCCTGCGGGCTCTGATGGGACGGCAGGGTTTTCGCCATGACGCCGCCGGCCCGCACGACCTGTCGTGGCTTTCAACCTGCGATTATTTACGCCGGGTGCTCGGCCTCACGGCTGAAACCGAGCCGCTTGCGGGGCTGTCGCTGCTCGCGGCCAATGCCGGCTGGCTGCAGCCGCATACGCAGACCTGCTGGCTTTCCGGGCGGCCGGAGCTGCTGTGTGGCGATGCAAACGACCGCCTGCATGATGCAAAGGGCCCGGCCTTGCGTTATCGGGACGGCTGGTCGGCTTTCGCCTGGCGCGGCGTCGAGGTGCCGCGCTGGATCATCGAGGAGCCGGAAAGGATCACGCTGGCCGCGATCGACGAGCAGGCCAACGTGCAAGTGCGCCGATGCATGATCGAGATCATGACGCCGCAGCGTTATGTGGAGCGGGGCGGCGCGGTCTGCGCCGCCGAGGACGAGACGGGAATCCTGTGGCGGAGGACCTGGCACGCGGATTCCTGGGCCGTAGTCGAGGTGATCAACGCCACGCCCGAGCCCGACGGCACGCGCAAGCACTTCTTCCTGCAGGTGCCGCCGCATCTGCAAACCGCGCGCGAGGCGGTGGCGTGGACGTATGGGATCAGGCCGGAGGTGTACGACAATCTCGTGGTGAGGACGTAGAGCTGATGCGGCTTGCTCCATCTCCTCGCCCCGCTTGCAGGAGAATCGTATGGTGGGCAAAGCGACCGCGTCCGCCGTAGCTCAACGAGCGAAGGCGGAAGCGTGCCCACCCTGCGGATTCTCGCCAACTAGCTTCGATAAAACCGCCACATCCGCAAGAACGTGCGGTGAATGACGTCGGGCGGCTGGTCGAATGGCTCGAGATTCACCCGCACCATGTTGTTGTGGCTCATGCGCCAGGGCAGCCGCATGAACAGCCGCCAGCGCGGCTGCTTGCGCCAGTCGACCACCAGCGCGCTGCCGAGCGGCGCGGAGAGCACGATCTGCAGCTCGTGCACCGTCATCGCGCGCTCGGCGATTTCGGCGAGATCGATACGCTCGATGGCGCGCCAGCGGATCAGCCCGAAGGCCTGCAGGAAGATGCCGTACTGGTTGGCGCCGATGGTGGGACGGCCGGTCTCCAGCAGGGGAATATTGTAATAGGTGAAGGCGGCAGCGGCCGTGGCAGGCAGCAGCCAATAGGCTTCGCCGGTGATCCAGGTCGCCGTGACAAAGATCGCGGCGAGTGCCGCGGTGATGTAGACGGGAAAATAGGTGTCGTCGCGGCTATAGGCGACCGAATAGCCACCGACGTTGCCTTCGTCCACGGGTGCCATCATGCGAACCTGCCGCCGGCAAATATGCAAGGAAATAAAAAACGGGGCCGCGAGGGCCCCGTCGAAGTCACTGATGTCCCGCGTATTACTTGATTTTGGCTTCGCGGAATTCGACGTGCTTGCGCGCAACCGGATCGTACTTTTTCTTGACCAGCTTGTCGGTCATGGTGCGCGAGTTTTTCTTGGCGACGTAATAGAAGCCGGTGTCCGCCGAGGACACGAGCTTGACCTTGATGGTGACCGCTTTGGCCATGTCAGAAACCTCTGGAGATAAGCATAGGGCGCCGGCCAAACCGGCCCGGATTTGGGCGGCAACCTAGCCGCAAACTGCCCAAAGTCAAGGTTTTCGGGGCGAATGGGGCTATGCGCCGGCGGCTTTAACCCTCAAAGAAGCGGTTTTTCGGCCGGGGGAGGCCGAGATTCTCGCGCAAAGTCTTGCCTTCATATTCTTTGCGGAAAATCCCGCGCTTCTGCAGTTCCGGGACCACCCGGTCGACGAAGTCGTTCAGCCCCTCCGGCAGATAGGGGAACATGATGTTGAAGCCGTCGCAGCCGCGGCTCATCAGCCATTCCTCCATCTGGTCGGCGATCAGTTTTGGCGTGCCCATAAAGGACAGCCCCGAGAAGGCGCCGACCCGCTGGGCAAGCTGGCGCACGGTGAGATGATCGCGGGCGGCGACATCGACCAGGCGCTGGCGGCTGGTCTTGCTGGCGTTGCTCTCGGGGATCGGCGGCAGCTGGCCGTCCGGATCGAAGCCGGACGCGTCGGTGCCGAGCGCGATCGAGAGCGAGGCGATGCCGCTGTCGTAATGCACGAGGCTGTCGAGTTTTGCGCGCTTCTCCTTGGCCTCCTCGACGCTGTCGCCCACGAATACCATGGCCCCGGGCAGGATCTTGCAGTGCTCGGGATCGCGGCCGGCCTTCTCCATGCGGCCCTTGATGTCGGCATAGAGCTTTTGGCTGTCGGGAAGGGGGCTGCCGCCGGTGAATACGGCTTCCGCCGTTTCGGCCGCGAGCTGCCGGCCGTCGTCGGAGGCGCCGGCCTGCACGATGACCGGCCAGCCCTGCACGGGGCGGGCAATGTTCAGGGGACCACGCACCTTCAGATATTCGCCCTTGTGGTCGAGCACATGCATGCGCGCGGGATCGAAATAGAGCCCTTGCTCGACGTCGCGCACAAAGGCGTCGTCGGCGAAGGAATCCCAGAGGCCCGTGACCACGTCGAAGAACTCGCGGGCCCGCTTGTAGCGCTCGGCATGCTCCATGTGGTCGTCGAGACCGAAATTCAGCGCCGCATCTGGGTTCGAGGTGGTGACGATGTTCCAGCCCGCGCGGCCGCCGGAGATGTGATCCAGCGAAGCAAAGCGGCGGGCGACGTGATAGGGCGCGTCAAAGGTGGTCGATCCCGTCGCGATCAGGCCGATATGTTCGGTCGCGCCCGCCAGCGCCGACAGCAGGGTGAACGGCTCGAACGAGGTCACGGTGTGGCTGCGCTTGAGCGCATTGATCGGCATGTTCAGCACGGCGAGATGATCGGCCATGAAGAAGGCGTCGAACTTTCCGGCCTCCAGCTTCCGGGTCATCTCCCGCAAATGCGCGAAATTGAAATTCGCATCCGGCCAGGCCCCGGGATAGCGCCAGGCGCCGGTGTGCAGGCTGACCGGCCGCATGAACGCGCCGAGCTTCAATTGACGTTGTGCCATGGAGACGGTCCGAGGTGGTTGTCGTTGGGAGAAAGATAGGCATGGCCCGCTTGGCCCGCCATCGGAAGATTATTCCGTTTTTGCAGGGTCTCTCAACATCGTCATTGCGAAGAGCGTGAGCTCCGAAGCAATCCACATCTCAGCGGGAGGAAAGATGGATTGCTTCGCTGAGCCTGTCATCGGGCGCGCGTTCGCGCGACCCGTTGGCTCGCAATGACGGGGGACGAGACCTACTGCCCCCGCGCCCGCTGGTCGAACGCGCTGAGCACGGCGAGCGTCATCGCGGCAACGCCGGTCTCGATGGTGGGCTTCGGCACCGGCGCGAACTCAGGCGAATGGTTGGCGGGCAGCGGGGGACCGCTCTTGTTCTGGGCCGCGACGAAACGCTCCATCTCATAGACGCCGATATTGAAGAACATCGAGGGCACGCCGGCGCCGGCATATTCCGAAAAATCCTCGCTTGCGGTCGCCGGCGGCGAGAGTCTGAACTTGTCGCCGAAAGCAACCTTCAGCACCTTCTCGGCGGTCGCGACCACGGCGGGATCGTTGATCACGGGTTTCGCGCCTTCGGTGATCATGATCTCGGGCGGCGGCGCATCCGACATCGCGGCGACCGCCTTGGCGGTGCGCTCGATGCCTGCCAGCATCTTGGCACGCACCTCCGGCTTGAAGGTGCGGATGGTGCCGAGCAGGTTCGCGTCGTCGGGAATGATATTCGGCGCCGTGCCGGCGTGGATCGCGCCGATACTGATCACGCCGAATTCGGTCGGGTCTTTCTCACGACTGATCACGCTCTGCACGTCGACGATGAAGCGCGCCGCGAGCATGATGGGATCGACGGTATGTTGCGGCGAGGCGCCATGACCGCCGCGTCCCCTGAACTTGATGGCGAGACCGTCGGAACTGGAGGAGCCGATCCCGACCCGGTAGTTGATGTAGCCATATGGAAAGGGCTGGTCATGCAGGCCAAAGGCGAAATCGGGTTTTGGAAACCGCGTGAACAGGCCGTCATAGATCATGGCCAGCGCGCCGGCACCGATCTCTTCCGCCGGCTGCGCGATGAACATCAGCGTGCCCTTCCACTGGTCCTTGAGCCCAACCAGCGTCTTCGCGGTGCCGACCCAGCTCGCCATGTGAATGTCGTGGCCGCAGCTATGATCCACGAAGGTTTCCTTGCCCTGCCAGATGGTCTTGTCGTGGCTCGCATAGGGCAGGCCGGTCTTCTCCTCCATCGGCAGCGCGTCCATCTCGGTGCGCACCATGATGGTGGGGCCGTCACCATTCCTGTAGATCGCGACGAGTCCGGTCTTGCCGACATGCTCGGTGACCTCGAACCCAATCGCACGCATCGCGGCGGCGAGCTTTTCCGCCGTCTTCACCTCTTGGAAGGCGAGCTCCGGGTGGGCATGTATGTCCTTGTAGAGTGCATCCAGGTTTGGATAGTCGCTCTCAAAGGAAGCGGCGATCGTGCTCTTCAGCTTGGCGACATCAAGCTCCGCATGGGCGGGCCATGCGAGCAGGCCGCACAGCGCGACGGAGGCGAGCAGAGGTTTTGTAAACCGCATCGAGCCCTCCAAATAGTTCAGTTGGATTTCGTCTCGCCCAGAATATCCCGCTGCATCTTGCCGCCATAGAAATGGAAGAACGGCACCGGTGCGTCATGGCGGAGCGGCCCGGTGGCGAGGCGGCGCTCCAATTCGCCGAGTACATTCTTTGTCATCGGATGCAGATCGGCAAGCGGTTTTGAGCCGATCTCGACCCAGACCAGTTCGACCAGCTCGGCGTCTGGATGGATCACGCCCTCGACGCGATGGGTGATCGCCGAGGCGTCCGCGGTAAAGAAGCGCGTGTCAAAGCGCTTGATGCGGCCGGGCGGCGTGATCGCGCGCGCAATCAAAAACAGTCCGGACGGGTCGGGCAGGAGGCCGGCATCGGCAAACGGCTTCCAGGCGCCATCGAGCTTCGGGGCGGTCCCTTCCGCCTTGCGCCCGAGGCAAAGCCCGGTCTCCTCGCAGGCCTCCCGGATCGCCGCGATCGCGAGCGACTTGGCGCGCGCGGCGTCGATCTTCGGGCTGCCTTTTTGGAGGTTTTCTTCGAGCTCCTTGGTAATGGGAGCGGCGACCGGCACGCGGTTATCCGCCTTGTCGACGCGCCCGCCGGGAAAGACGAATTTGCCGGGCATAAACACCACCTTGTCGTGGCGCTTGCCGACCAGCACCTTTGGCGTCGCGCTGGAGCGATCGACCAGGATCAGCGTCGCCGCATCCTTCGGCCGGAAATAGGGATGGTGATCGGCTTCTTTTTCTTCCGGCTTTTCCTGTTTTACGGCCTGCGCGGTGTCGGTCATTTCCGTCCCTGTTTTTTTCTAAAATCTCAAACCGGCGGAATACCTTCCGGCGGATTGTCGTCAAAGCCGTGCATGCGCAGCGCCCATTGCAGGCCGACGACGGCGCCCTTCACCGGCTGCAGCAGCACGAGCGACAAGACCAGTACGAGCGGCAGATAAATCGAGAGCTGCAGCGCCACCGGCGGCGAATAATCGGTTTCGATGATCAGCGCGAGTGGCACCACGATATGGCCGACAATGACGATCACGAGATAGGCCGGCAGATCATCGGCGCGATGCGGGGTGAAATCGAGGCCGCAGACCGAGCAATTATTGTCGACCTTGAGGAAGGCGCGAAACAGCCTGCCCTCGCCACAGCGCGGGCAGCGGCCGCGAAAACCGCGCTTCATCGCGGTCCAGACATCGCGCTTCTCGACCAGACCCGTTTCGCGGGTCCAGACCTTGGTCGGAGGGGTCACCGCCGCCATGATTTGCCTTTCTTCGCCTTGCCGGATTTTTTCTTCTCCGGCTTGCGCTTCTTCTCCCGCGGGCTGCGTCCCGGGCGCTCCTTCGCGCGCGCACCCCGGTCGGAGCGGTTGGTCTTTCTGCCGCCGCGTGGAATGCCTTCTTTCGATACCTGGCCTTCCGATAATAGCTCAAACCGCAGCGCGCCGGCGATCGGTTGAGCTTCTACCAGACGGACGTCGACGACGTCACCCAGCCGGTGCATGGCACCGCTGCGCGCCCCGACCAGCGCGTGGCGGGTCTCGTCATAATTGAAATATTCCGTGCCCAGCGAACGGATCGGGATCAGCCCGTCGGCGCCAGTGTCGTCCAATTTGACGAACAGCCCGGCACGGGTGACGCCGGAAATCCGGCCCTGGAAACTGGCGCCGACACGGTCGGCGAGGTGATGGGCGATCAGGCGGTCGGCGGTCTCGCGTTCGGCCTTCATGGCGCGCCGCTCGGTGAGCGAGATTTGCGCGGCAACTTCGCTCAAGTGCTCCGGCGTCTCGCTGTCCGGCAGTGCGCCTTCGCCCAGCCCCAGCGCACGGATCAGCGCGCGATGCACGACGAGGTCGGCATAGCGCCGGATCGGGGAAGTGAAATGCGCATAGCGGCGCAGGTTCAGGCCGAAATGGCCGTAGTTCTCCGCGGAATATTCGGCCTGCGCCTGCGAGCGCAGCACGACCTCATTCACCAGCGGCTCAAAATCCTGGCCCTGAACCTGCGCCAGCACGCGGTTGAACAGCGACGGACGCAGCGCGCCGCTCTTGGCGAAGGGAATGTCGAGCGTCTTCAGGAATTCCTGCAACGCATGCACCTTCTCCAGCGTCGGCTCGTCATGCACGCGGTAGATCAGCGGCAGCGCCTTCTTTTCCAGCATTTCGGCCGCCGCGACGTTGGCGAGGATCATGAACTCCTCGATCAGCCGGTGCGCGTCGAGCCTTTGCGGGACGATGACGCGATCGACGGTGCCGTCGGCTTTCAGCAGGATTTTCCGTTCGGGCAAATCGAGCTCGAGCGGATTGCGTTCGTCGCGCGCGCGTTTGACCAGGTCGTAGGCCGCATAAAGCGGTTTGAGGATCGGATCGAGCAGGGGACCGGTGGTGTCGTCCGGTTTGCCATCGATGGCGGCCTGTGCCTGCGCATAAGCGAGCTTGGCGGCCGAACGCATCAATACGCGATGGAAGGTGTGCGAGCGCTTGCGGCCGTCGGGAGCGATCACCATCCGCACCGCGAGCGCGCCGCGCGGCTCACCCGGCACCAGCGAGCAGAGATCGTTGGAAATGCGCTCGGGCAGCATCGGCACGACGCGGTCCGGGAAATAAACGGAGTTGCCACGGATCAGCGCGTCATGGTCGAGCGCCGAGCTCGGCTGCACATAGAAGGCGACGTCGGCAATCGCGACATGGACGATAAAGCCGCCCTTGTTGTTCGGGTCGGGATCCACCTCCGCATGCACGGCGTCGTCATGATCCTTGGCGTCGGGCGGATCGATCGTGATCAGCGGCACGTCGCGCCAGTCTTCGCGGCCCTTCAGCGTGGCGGGCTGCGCCTCCTCGGCCTCACGCAGCGCGTCGCGCGAAAAGGCCATCGGAATATCATGAGCATGAATCGCAATGAGACTGATCGCCTTTTCGCTCGCGATCGAGCCGAGCCGCTCCTTGACCTTGCCGGAGGCGAGACCAAAACCGCGCGAACGCACGAGATCGACGCTGACGAGATCGCCATCCTGCGCGCCCATCGTATCCGGCCTGGCGATGTTGAGCTCGCGGCCTGCCTGCTTCTTGTCGACGGGAATGAGCCGTCCGCCGCCATCGGGAGCGCTTCGGAACACGCCGAGGACGCGCGATTTCGCGTGGTCGATGACCTTGATGACGCGCCCGCGATAGGCGGCGCCGTCATCGTCGGTGAGGCGCTCGATGTGCAGCAGCGCGCGGTCGCCGACGCCGGCCATCGCGCCCGGACGGGCGTGACGGGGAATGTGGATGCGGATTCTCGGTGGCTCGCCTTGTTCCTCGTCCCATTCGGCGGGAGTGGCGATCAATTCGCCATCGGCGTCGCGCTTGGTAATGTCGGCCAGCAACGTCGCCGGCAGCTCGGCGGTCTCGACGACCTTCTTGCCCTGCTTCTGGATGGTGCCCTGTTCGGCGAGAGCGCGCAGAATGCGCTTTAGCTCGGCGCGGTCGGCGTTCTTCAGGCCGAATTCGCGCGCAATCTCTTTCGTTCCGACCTTTCCGGGATTGGCGCGGATGAAAGCGACGATGGCGTCCCTCGATGGAAAGCCATTGTCGTGTTCTTGCTTCACTTAGCCACGTGCCTTTCCGGCGCTCTTCTTCGCGGTTGTCTTGGCCGCCGGTTTCGCCGCGGAAGTCTTGGCATCTGCCGCGACCGGTGCGCGCGCCTTGCTGACGGAGTCCAATTTTGGCTTGGCCGCCTTCTTCGCCGCGGCTTTCTTCGCGGGCTTTGGCGCTTCCGCGTCGGCGGCTTCGGGCTTGGCCTTCTTGTCAGCCTTGGGCGGCTTCGCAGCCTTTTTCACCTTCTTGCCGCCGCCCTTGGCCGCGCGCTCGTCGATCAGCGCGATCGCCTCAGGAAGCGTGATCGTATCTTTGTCCTTGTCGCTCGGGATCGTCGCATTGACGCCGCCGGCGGTGACATAGGCGCCATAGCGGCCGCTCTTGACCGCGACCGCGCCAAGCGAGGGATGATCGCCAAGCGGCTTGCCGGGATCGGCGCCGAAGCGGCCGCGGCTCGGGCCCTTGGCGACCTTCTCTGCAATCAGCGTCACGGCGCGGTTGAGGCCGATGTCGAACACTTCGTCGCCGGCTTCCAGCGACGCATAGGTCTTGTCGTGTTTGACGAAGGGACCAAAACGCCCGATGCCCGCCGTGATCGGCTGGCCGCTTTCAGGATGCTTGCCGATTTCGCGCGGCAACGACAGCAATTTGAGCGCGCGCTCGAGCTCGATATCGGAAGGCGAGGTGCCTTTCGGGATGCCGGCACGCTTCGGCTTTTCGTCCTCGCCGTAATCCTTCTGCTCGCCAAGCTGGATATAAGGACCAAAACGGCCGGCCTTCACATTGACGTCGAGGCCGGTCTCGGGATCCTGGCCGAGCAGGCGATCGGCGCTCTCGGCGTTGTCGGCCGCGAGCGGACGGGTGTAGCGGCATTCCGGATAGTTCGAGCAGCCGACAAAGGCGCCGAACTTGCCGGCCTTCAGGTTGAGCTTTCCCGTGCCGCAGGTCGGGCACTGGCGCACGTCGCCGCCGTCCGTACGCGGCGGGTAGATGTGCGGGCCGAGCATGTCGTCGAGCACGTCGAGCACTTCGGCGACACGAAGGTCCTTGATGTCGTCGACCGCGCCGATGAAATCGCGCCAGAAATCCTTCAGCACCTGCTGCCAGGAAATCTCGTTGTTCGAGATGCGGTCGAGCTGTTCTTCCAGATCGGCGGTGAAATCATATTCGACATAGCGGCGGAAGAAGTTTTCCAGGAACGCGACGACGACGCGGCCCTTGTCCTCGCCATGCAGGCGCTTCTTCTCCAGCTTCACATAGCCGCGGTCCTTGAGGACCTGCAGGATCGAGGCATAGGTCGAGGGACGGCCGATGCCCAGTTCCTCCATGCGCTTGACCAGCGACGCTTCGGAGAAGCGCGGCGGCGGCTCGGTGAAATGTTGCGTGACCGCGAGGCCCTGCCGCTTCAGCGGCTCGCCCTGGCTCATGGCGGGGAGGCGGCGTGAATCCTCGTCCTCCTCGTCGTCATGGCCTTCCTGGTAGAGCGCCAGAAAACCGTCGAACTTGATGACCTGACCGGTGGCGCGCAGCTCCAGCACACGGGAGCCGGCCTTCGCGGTGATGTCGACCGTCGTGCGTTCCAGTTCCGCCGACTCCATCTGGCTCGCAATGGTGCGCTTCCAGATCAGCTCATAGAGCCTCGCCTGATCATGATCGAGCCGGCGCTTCATGGCGTCGGGACGGCGCGAAAGATCGGTCGGCCGGATCGCTTCGTGGGCTTCCTGGGCGTTCTTGGCCTTGGCCTGGTACTGGCGCGGCGCGTCGGGAACATAGGCGTTGCCGTAATCCTCGCCGATCACCTTGCGCGCCTGGGTGATCGCGGACGGGTCGATCTGCACGCCGTCTGTACGCATATAAGTAATGAGACCGGTGGTCTCGCCGCCGATGTCGATGCCCTCATAGAGCCGCTGCGCGATGCGCATGGTGTGGGCGGGCGCAAAGCCGAGCTTGCGGCTTGCTTCCTGCTGCAGGGTCGAGGTGGTGAAGGGGGCTTGCGGATTGCGCCGCGCGGGCTTCGCCTCGACGGTCGTCACCGTGAAGCTGGCCGCTTCGATCGCCTTCTTGAAGTCTTCGGCTTCGGCACCCGAGCCGATGTCGAGGCGCTGGATCTTCTTGCCATCGGCGCCGACCAGGCGTGCCTCAAAGGCGTCGCCGCGCGGCGTGGTCAGGGTCGCAACCAGCGACCAGTATTCCTTCGGCACGAACTTCTCGATCTCGAGCTCGCGATCGCAGACGAGCCGCAGCGCGACCGACTGCACGCGGCCGGCCGAGCGCGCGCCCGGCAGCTTGCGCCAGAGCACGGGCGAGAGGGTGAAGCCGACCAGATAGTCCAGCGCGCGGCGCGCCATATAGGCGTCGACCAGCGCGCCGTCGATCTGGCGCGGATGCTTCATGGCGTCGGTGACCGCCTGCTTGGTGATGGCGTTGAACACCACGCGCTCGATCTTATGATCCTTCAGCGCGCGCTTTTCTTTCAGCACCTCCAGCACGTGCCAGGAGATCGCTTCGCCCTCGCGATCGGGGTCGGTGGCGAGGATCAGGCGGTCGGCGCCCTTCAATGACTTGGCGATGTCGTTGAGCCGGCCGGCCGCCTTGGGGTCGATCTCCCAGATCATCCGAAAATTATGTTCCGGATCGACCGATCCGTTCTTGGCCGGGAGGTCGCGGACATGACCGAATGAGGCCAGAACCTCGTAGGACGAGCCCAAATATTTGTTGATCGTCTTGGCTTTCGCCGGCGACTCCACAATGACGATATTCATGTAATTCCAGTTACTTACGGG
>Ga0210402_10003417_pt1 | contig 14916 bp, 12 predicted proteins | sample IncBWC7MmetaG_FD_161055 | JGI IMG/M metagenome (GOLD analysis project Ga0210402, IMG submission 161055) | Forest soil microbial communities from Barre Woods Harvard Forest LTER site, Petersham, Massachusetts, United States - Inc-BW-C-7-M | ecosystem: Environmental > Terrestrial > Soil >...
CAACTCCATGACACGCGCTTCGTCCGGCAGCAACGCGGATCGCAACTCCTCGAGTGTCCAGGTGAAATAGTCCCCGTCATCGTCGAGCGAATAGTCCGCATCCTGGCTGGCATAAAAGCCGCCTTTTTCCTGGTCGGACAAGACTTCGTTCACCCAGCCAATAATGCCTTCGGCGGTTTCCCGCAGAAGCGGGTTCTGCGTCATTTGCCAGCCGTGCAAATAATTTCGCAGCAACTCTGAGTTGTCGTAACTCATTTTCTCGAAGTGGGGCACGAGCCAGCGTTCATCCACCGAATAGCGGTGAAAACCGCCGGCGAGCTGGTCATAAACGCCGCCGCGGGCCATCTTTTCGAGCGTCGTCTCGATCATCGCCAGCAAGTGCTTTTCATTTGTTTGCTGGTAACGCTCCAAAACCAGGTCAACCGCCGACGAGTGCGGAAATTTCGGCGCGCGGCCAAAGCCGCCATTCTTGATGTCGAACTGCTGCGTAACCGAGGTGATTTGCGCGTCGACGACGGCGGGGTCGAAGTCCGCGCGCGCACCCGTGAACACTTCGGCCTGAGCGACGGCATCAGCCAAATGATCCGCCGCGCGGACAAGCTCTAGCCTTTTGTTTTTATAGGAATCCGCGACCGCTAGCAGAATTCGCCGAAAGCCGGGCCGCCCCATTTGATCTTCCGGTGGAAAATACGTGCCGCCAAAAAAGGGCTTTCCGTTGGGTAGCAGGAAGCCGGTTAGCGGCCAGCCGCCCTGGCCGGAGATCGCGCTAACGGCGGATTGATAACGCGCATCGACATCCGGGCGCTCGTCGCGATCCACTTTCACGGCGACAAAATTCTCGTTGATAATCTTGGCGATCTCGGAGTTCTCGTAACTCTCACGGTCGATCACGTGGCACCAGTGGCACCACACCGCGCCGATATCCAGAAGAATGGGCTTGTCTTCCGATTCCGCGCGCGCAAAAGCCGAGTCGCCCCATTCGTGCCAGTCGATGGGTTGGTGCGCCGCGGAACGGAGATACGGACTGGCGGAATCCTTCAAACGGTTTTCAGATTGAGAAGCCACGAAAAATCCTTTCGGCTGGCGAAGCGCTGTGGCCAAGCACTGTGCTTGCAAGAGCGCAATTGAATGGGGAAAAGAAAAACAAGCCGGCACGCAGGCTACTGCACGACGTCTCCAGGGCCGGCGTCGCGCGGGTCGAGCGGTTTGCGGCCGGCAAAACCTTCGTCCTGCCGGTGGTAGAAACGGATGCGATCCTCGCCGAGCTTCCAGCAGAGATAGACGTCTTCGTTGTCAATGACGGCGGGAAAATCCAGCAAGCCCACGTCGAGATCCTTGATGACACATCCTGTTTCAAGGATCCGGTTCAGCGCGCTTTTCAGCGATGCAGCGAGTTGCTGGTGCTCTACCCGCAGCGCAGCCAATTTTTCGTACGGGACGATCACGCCGCCCATCATCATGATCCGCGCGGCGACCGCGGAAAGATCGTTATCCAGGCCGGACAATTTCTTGCGGCAATCCATGGCTTCCACGAGAAATGGTTCGAGGTCCCGCCGAGCGCGCTCCGCCTCGGTGAGCGTGAACAGCCGAGGTTCCGGCTCGGGCGATTCGTCCTGTCCCTCTTCGTCGTCTTCGTCAGCCATGAGATTTCCGCGCTTCCTTTGTCCTGCCAGCCCTGCTTGATTTGATGCTAACGCAAACTCACGGTGTGGTCGAGCGCCATACGCCTGTGGAGAGGCGCCGCAGCGGAAGCATTCCACTATCCGCCGATAAACACCATGGTACGCGAGGGGGGGACGAAATCAGGGGCGTTGATGCGGTGTCCTTCTTCCTTCTCATCGACGACTGACCGGATGTAGGTCGTCACATCCGCGTCGGTCGCGCCTTCCCGGAGCAGCCCGCGCAGGTCGTGATCTTCCTTGCTGAAAAGGCAGGTTCGCAGCTTTCCGTCGGCGGTCAGACGAATGCGCGAACAATGGCCGCAGAAGGGCTGCGTTACCGGCGCAATCAGGCCGATCTCGCCGGGAGCGCCATCGGCGAAGCGGTACTTGCGCGCCGTTTCGCTCCGCTCGTGGGGGATTTGAACCAGCGGCCAGCGCGCATGAATGCGCTGGTAAACTTCCGCGGCAGGCACGACAAGATTGCGCGTCCAGGTCCGGTCGGCATCCAGCGGCATAAACTCGATGAAGCGCATAATCACGCCGCGCTCGCGGGCAAATTCGGCGAATGCTTCTACTTCGTCATCATTGAGCCCGCGTACCAGCACGGCGTTGACTTTCGCGGGGGCCAGCCGGGTTTTCTGTGCAACGTCTATTCCATGCATCACGGTGTCGAACGATTTGGTGCGCGTGATGCGTTCGAACTTGGCGGGATCCAGTGAATCCAGGCTTATATTGATGCGGCGCAGGCCCGCTTCCATCAGCCGCTTGCAGCGTTCCGCGAGCAGGTGGCCGTTGGTGGTCATGGAGAGGTCTTCAACGCCGAGCGCATGCAGCCGCGCAATATAATCCTCGACGCCAGAGCGCACGAGCGGCTCTCCGCCGGTGATGCGAATCTTGCGAATGCCGAGGCCCAGAAAAATGTGGGCAAGCCGGTCCAGTTCCGGCCAGGAGAGAATTTCGTCATGGTCGCGGTAATTCTCGGGATCGGCGGAGCGGCAGTAGACGCAGCGGAAGTTGCAGCGATCCGTGATGGAAATGCGCAAGTCGGTAATTTGCCGGCCGAATTTGTCGTGAAGGGTCATGGCACGTTTTTCTGGTTGGACGGAACCGTCCGGATTCCTTTTACCCACTTCCGTAAAACAAAACGGCCCGATCCAACAGCTTGGAATCGGGCGCGCAACGGAAATACGCGGATTTCCGTCGAATCGCTCCTTTCCAAGTTCGGGAGGCCCGGGCGTTTCCACCCGAACCCTCAGCTTCGCGGTTCCCAAATGGCTGCCGCAGAAGCATCGTCCTTGCGCCGTAGGCTTTTTCTCCCTTAGGCCGCAAGGATCGGAGTTCCCCCATAGTCTACGCCGCAAGCCTGCGGGGTGCAATTCACGGAATCGGAGCGCCTTCCCTAAGCCCTGCCCGGGGATTGTGATAGAGTTTTTGCCACGCCATGCGGATCTTCGTTCTCGGGGCCGGCGCAACCGGCTCCCTTCTGGCAGAACTCCTCCAACGTCAAGGACACACTGTCTGGTGCGGTGACCGTGACCTCGCACGTGCCCGCCGCTTTCTGGGCAAAAGAAGCACGATTGCCGTCACCGAGGTAAATGCAAGAAACCTGCGGGGCGTCGTGCGCGCCGCACGCGGCTGCCAGCTCATCGTCAACGCTTCGGCGAGCGTCTTCAATCAGATTGTGATGCGAGCCGCGCTTCGCCTGCGCGCGCACTACGTGGACCTGAGTTCCCACCTGACGCGCAACCCTTTCAAGGCCGAGCAATTCTCCTACGCAAAACGCTTTGAGAAAAAAAACAGAACGGCACTGATCAATACAGGAGCGGCCCCCGGCTTGACGAACCTACTGGTCAAGCGAGCGGCGGAAATGCTCGACGAAGTACATTCCGTGCACATCCGCCTCTACGAAAGCACTGAAAGCGACGATCCGATATCGCAATGGTCGCCGGAAGTGTCGTTTGACGAAGCCATCTCGCATCCTCGCGTCTACCGCCACGGCAAATTTCGCATGGAAAGACGCTTCGCAGAGCTGGAAAAGTTTCGCTTTCCCGATCCCGTCGGAAACACCAACGTCGTTCTCGCCGCGCAGGATGAAGTCGCGACGCTTCCCTACACGATTCACATGCGCAATATGGACGTGAAAATCGGCGGAAACGAGTTCGACCGCTTGCGCCGGTGGTACAAGCAGGGAAAATTAACGAAATCACGCGGGATTGTCCGCCACCGTTTCCCGAACACTTCATCGCCACGAATGATCGCCAAGCTGATCCGCCAGGGCGTGCTGCAAAATGCCCGGTTTACGGCGGCCGTGCTGGTGCGCGGCGTCAAACGAGGCACAAAAGAAGATCAGCATCTGCTGATCCGAACCGACGTGATGTTCCCGACGCTTTACCAGATCCGCCAGCAGGGCCGCTACACAACGCCGGTTGCCTATGCTACCGCTCACGTGGCGGCGCTCTTCCTAAAGTATTTTCCGCGCGAGCTGGCGGGCGTGTTCGCTCCGGAAATGCTGCCGGCCGAAACGCGCCGCGCGATTATCGCGGGAATCCGCGCTCACAGTGTGAAGATCACGCACAAAATAACCGTCATCAAGCACGACGGCGAGGACGACGAAGAGATTTGAAGCGTGCCGCTGAATCGCTGGCGCTGGCGGCTACGGTCGCGCCTCGAACACCAGATTGAATGGCGTCTGCGTAGCGCGGCGGAATCGCGTAAAGCCGCCGCTCGTCACGACTTCGCGCAGGCGCTTCTCTCCCGCTTGCGCGCCAAGCGCCAGCCCCACTTCCTGCGACAGCGACGCCGGCGTACACAAAAGCGTGGAAGCTCCGTAAAACGCGCGGCCAATGGGATTGAGATTGTCCTCCAGCTTGTCGCCGGCAAAGGGCTCAACGATCATCCACGTCCCGTCCTTCTTGAGCCTGCTATGGACATGCGCCGATGCGCCCGCCGGGTCGCCCATATCGTGCAAGCAATCGAAGAAGGTCACGAAGTCGTAGTCTTTGCCAGGAAAAGATTTCGCGCTGGCCACTTCAAACTTGATGCGGTCGCCGACTCCCGCGTCGCGCGCTCTTTGCTTGGCGGTCTCGATCGACTTGTCGTGGTAATCGAATCCGGAAAACTCGGACGTGGGATAGGACTTCGCCATCAGAATCGTCGATGCGCCCAATCCGCAACCCACGTCGGCGACGCGCGCCCCGCTTTTCAACTTCGCATCCACGCCTTCGAGCGACGGAATCCACGCGGCAATGAGGTTCGCGGCGTAACCCGGACGAAAAAATCTCTCCGTGCCCACAAAAAGTTCGGCATGGTGCTCATGCCAACCCAGTCCCTCACCCGTCTTGAATCGCTCGGTAAGTGCTTCTTCCGCCTTGATCGCAGCAAGCGCCGCCTGAAACGCTCCGGGCATGAACGCTGGGCTGTTGTCGTCCGCCATCGCGAAGGCCTGTTCTTCGCTGAGGTGAAATTTTGCGGTTGCGGCATCGTACGTCACGTAACCGCCCGCCGCCTGCGCGCTCAACCACTCGCGAATGTAGCGCTCGGCTGTCCCCGTGCGTTTTGCCAGTTCCCCCGGGGTTTGCGGACCGCCCGCCGCCAGGCCTTTGTACAAGCCGAGCTTGTCGCCCATGCGAATCAGCGCGGCGTTGAACGTTGCGCCAAAATCGACCAGCGCTCTCCCAAGAAATTCGTTGAGCTTGTCTGGATTGATTGCCATGAAGTCCTCCGTCAGGTAGAAAATAGGCCGGCTGAGAGATTGCTTTGGATTTTAGGCCGCTCGCCAGAGGAAAAGCAAGAGAGGTCAACAACAGCGGTTGGGGCGAGAATAGCGACGATTGACCTGCTCTATGTAAAACTCCTCGGCGGTCAACGTGTGGCGCTCCGCGTCCCTTCTTCCCTTTGAACGCAGGTAGCGCTCGTATGCGGAGTCGCCGCACCACTCCCGCAGTCCACGCCAGAACCGGCGAAGCAAGCGTTTGGCGAATTTTGCCGCTGGTCGCATTAATCGTCTCCGTGCGCCGCGCCCGTAAATCCTGCAGCCCAGTGCGTCGCAACGTACGGTGCTTCGTGAAGCACGCCCTCGCGGCGCCCGCTCAAAATTGCGTACCACTGCACTATCGCTTCCACGAGCAGCACGAGGATCATCACCGCGAGCACACCAGTCACCGCGGCATCCAGGCGCTGGTTGAAGATCAGCCGCTGCGTCTCGGCGATCTTCGCCGCAGGAATTTGGCCTGCAACGATTTGCGCGGCAAGCGAATTTGCTTTCGCAAGAAACCCGAGATTGGGGTTCGCATCAAAGATTTTCTGATAGCTCGCCGTCATGGTCACCGCGACCAACCAGGCCATCGGAACGAGGGTTACCCAGATCCACCGAAGCCGTTTCATCTTTAGGAGGATCGTAGTGGCCACAACCAGCGCCACCGCTGCCAGCAACTGGTTTGCAATCCCAAAGAGCGGCCAGAGCGAATTGATTCCTCCCAACGGATCGACGACTCCCTGGTACAGAAAATAGCCCCACATCCCCACGATGATCGCACTCGAAAGCAAAATCGCGGGCATCCATCCCATGCGCCCAAACGGTTTCCAGATTCGTCCACCCAGCTCTTGCACCATGAAGCGGCCTACGCGCGTACCGGCATCCAGCACGGTGAGGATAAACAGCGCTTCAAACATGATTGCGAAGTGATACCAGATACTGAGCAGCCGCTCCCCGCCGATCGTGCTCGAAAAGATTTGCGCCATTCCGACGGCCAGCGAAGGGGCGCCGCCCGCGCGATTGAGCAAGGTTTGCTCGCCCACGGAGTGCGCAAGATTTGTCATGGTTTGCGCATCGAGGTGGTATCCCCACCCGCTGATCGTGGCGGCCGCCGCATCCGCCGTGCCTCCTACGATGCTCGCCGGACTGTTGATCGCGAAATAGACGCCCGGCGGCATCGCACAAGCCGCCACCATCGCCATTACGCCGACGAAAGATTCCAGCAGCATCGCGCCATAGCCGATCACCCGCGCGTGACTCTCCCGGAGAATCATCTTCGGCGTCGTTCCTGAGGAGATAAGCGAGTGAAATCCGCTGATCGCGCCGCACGCAATAGTGATGAAGCAAAATGGAAATATTTTCCCTGCGAAGACAGGGCCGCTTCCGTCGATGAAGCGCGTGAGCGGCGGCATCAAGATGTGCGGCCGGACAAACAAGATTCCTGCTGCAAGTGAAAAAATCGCCCCGGTCTTGATGAACGCGCTCAAATAGTCGCGCGGCGCGAGAAGCAACCAGACAGGAAGCACCGCTGCCGCAAAACCGTACGCGATAATCACAAACGCCAAAGAGACGCCGCCGAACGTGAAAGCGCGCGCCCATGACGGCGATGCCGCCACCCACTGTCCCGCTACGACCGCGAATAGCACGAGCGCGACGCCGAACAAAGAAGCTTCGAGAACGCGCCCAGGACGGAGAAATCGCAAATAAACGCCCAAAAGCAACGCGATGGGGATTGTCATCGCGAGCGTAAACGTCCCCCACGGCGAAGATTTCAGCGCATTCACGACAACGAGAGCAACCACGGCCAGCAGAATCACCATGATCGCCAGGACGGCAAGCTGCGCGATAAAACCACCCCGCGCGCTGACTTCCTCGCGCGCCATCTGGCCGAGAGTTTTACCGTCGCGACGGATCGAACAGAACAAAATAATGAAGTCCTGCACGCACCCTGCTACGGCCGCTCCGGCGATCAGCCACAACGTTCCGGGCAGGTAACCGAATTGCGCCGCCAGCGTTGGACCGACAAGCGGCCCCGGCCCGGCAATCGCCGCAAAGTGGTGCCCAAAGAGAACCCACTTGTTGGTGGGCACGAAGTCGCGTCCGTCGTCGTGAATCTCTGCTGGCGTGGCGCGAGTATCATCCAGCGCCAGCAAGCGCGCCGCGATGAAGGCGGAGTACAGACGGTACGCCACCATGTAACAACACACGGCTGCGGTGACAAACCACGTGGCATTCAGCGGCTCGCCGCGGTGAAGTGCGATCGCGCCCAAAGCGCCGGCTCCCGCGATTGCCACGCCAAGCCAAGCGATAAATTTTAGAGCGCGCTTCATTTCCCGGAGCTGGCGCGAATGAATTGCGCGGTGTCCTGCTTCAGCTTTGCCAGCGAAGGCATGTGCGCATAGACCATGTGGCCCGATTCGTAGTAAGCCCCGGTCAAGTGGTTTCGCAAAGAAGGATCAAGCCCCAGATGATCGAATGTGTAGTCCGCCGCGAAAAAAGGAGTTGCTAGATCGTAGTAGCCTCGAGCGACGAAAACGCGCAGAAAAGGGTTCTGCGTCATGGCCCTGCGCAGCGTCTCTCCCACATCTGCGTAGCGGTTTTCATACGGCTTGTAGCTCCAGGGATACACGCGCCCGGTCAGAACTTCGTAAGGTAAATCGCTGTCGAATTTCAAATCGCCGCGCACGTAGTCATTCAACGTCGCCGTATATGGCCCGATAATGGCGGCTATGCTTGGATCGTATTCCGGCGTTTCACCTGCTGCGTCCTTGTCAATTCCGGTAAACCGCCCGTCAATGCGGCCAACCGTGCGGCGCTCGCTGCGCAGCAGCTCCTTCGTGAAGCGTTCAATTTCCACGCGCATGTTGGTGCGCTCGATGTAATCCGTGGAGAGTCCGGTCAACCGCGCGAGTTTTTGCACGATCTCCGCGTGCTTGGCATTCGACAGCCCATCCCCCGCCATCAGCGCGGTGGCATACTCTCCCCTGGCAAAGTTTTCTGACTCTTCGACTGCTTTGTGCAAATCCGCTTGCAAATCGGCAGGCAGCCGCTTGTGGTACCAGGCAATCGCCGTATACGTCGGCAAAATCAGCGTGTAGGGCAGATCATTCCCGCTATCAAATTCCGTTGTCGCAAAATTCAAAATCGTCGAAACCAGGATGATCCCGTTCAAATACATTCCGTAGCGCTGCTGCAAGTATCCGGAAAGCCCGGCGGCGCGCGTTGTCCCGTAGCTTTCGCCGGCCAAGAATTTCGGCGACGACCACCGTTTATTGCGCGTCGCATACAGCCGGATGAAATCGCCAACCGATTGCACGTCTTCCTGAATCCCATGAAACTGATTCGGCGATTCACCCGGCGCGGGACGGCTGTAGCCGGTGGATACGGGATCGATGAAAACGAGGTCCGTTACATCCAGAAGCGAGGACTCGTTGTCCACCAGCTTGTAAGGCGGCGGCAGCAGCGCGCCCGCGTCCCCCATCTCCACACGCCGCGGGCCAAATGCACCAAGATGCAGCCACACAGAAGCCGATCCCGGCCCTCCATTGAACGTAAACATCACGGGCCGCTGCGACAGGTCGCTCACATCGTCCCGCGTATACGCCATGTAGAAGACGCTTGCCTTCGGCTTCCCTTCCTCGTCTTTCATCACCAGCATTCCCGCAGTCGCCGTGTATTTAATTTCCTGCCCGCCGATGCGCGCCGAATGCTTCGTCTGCACCACTTTGTCTTCTGGTGGAGGTGGTGTTTTCTTCTCCGCTTCCTTTGCAGGCTCAGCAGCCTTCTCGCCCGGCTTTTGCGGTGCAGCCGCAGTGGGAGCGGTTTGCTGCGCGAACGTAAACGAAGTGCCCAGCAGAATTACAGCGGCGCAGCTCAATCCCAGATAGCGATATTTCATCGGCGATACGCTCCTCATGATTAGACCGGCAGAAATGACAGCACAGTCCGCGGCATCGTATTCGAGTGCCATAGCTTCGTCAATCCGTGCACGCCTCGTCACTCCTCCGAATGGTCTTGCAATTTCTCTTGTACCGCGCTGGCGCCGCTATAGAATGCTCGCACGATACCGAGATCTCTGCTTCGAGGAGCATCCATGCGCCCAGTCCGTCCACGGCTTACCGTGTGCCTGAGCATTGCCGCGCTTCTGCTGCAATCGCCAATCATTAGCGCCCAGCAGAAAGAAGACTTGCCCCACCCGAAAACTCTTGCAGAGCTGCAAAAAGCGATGAAAGACGTTCTCGACAAAGATCACGTGCCGGGCGCCGGCGTCGCTCTGGTCTCCAATGGCGAGCTGCTCTGGTGCGGTGGACTGGGCAAGGCAGACATTGCTTCCAGCCGTGACGTCACTTGCGACACGGAATTTCGTGTCGGCTCGATAAGCAAATCCTTTGTGGCTCTTGCGCTTCTGAAACTCCAGGAAGAAGGAAAAATTAATCTTGAAGCTCGCTTGCAGGACGTCGCGCCGGAAGTCCCGGTAAAAAACCACTGGGAGTCCACGAATCCCGTGCGCATCGTAAATCTACTCGAGCACACCGCCGGATTTGACGATATGGAAGCAGCCGAAGTCTATAACTTCAACGACCGGTACGATTTTCCGCTTCTCGAAGTGTTTAAGCGCTTCCAGCAACCGGAGGACGTACGCTGGCCTCCGAGCACGCGCATGTCTTATTCCAATCCGGGCTTCGGCATTGCCGGCTATCTCATCGAAAAGGTAGCGGGCACTCCTTTTGACCAATACATTCGCCAAACAATTCTTCGCCCGCTGGGCATGGCCAATGCCGACTTCCCCTTCACCGATGCGAATAAGCCTCTCCTCGCCACGCCTTACGATGGCAATCCACCCCGCGCCCTGCCAGGTTACCCATACATTTATCTGCGCCCCGCTGGTGATTTGAAAGCATCGCCCGGCGAACTGGCCAAGCTGGTGCAATTTTTTCTGCGGCGCGGAAAAGCGGGCGATGCGCAAATCGTGAAGCCGGAATCCATCATTCGCATGGAGTCAGTGGAAACGACTCTGGCCGCGAAAAATGGCCTGCGCCTCGGGTACGGCCTCGCGAACTATACCGAGGTCACAGGTGGCGTCGTCACGCACGGACACGATGGAGGGATCGATGGCTTCATCTCCTCCTATCGCTACATGCCGGAGCAGAATTGGGGCTACGTCGTGCTCTTGAACAGCACCGAATCGGGCCAGGCGTTGAACGATCTGAACAAGCTGGCTATCGATTTCCTTTCAAAGGATTTTCCAAAGCCTCAGCATCCCGCGGTAACTATGTCTGCCGGCGACCTGGAAAAATTCTCTGGCTACTACGCGCCGGCGGCGCCGCGCTCACAACTATTGGCATTCGTCGACGATCTCGCTGGCGGCGTTCGCATCCGCGTCATCAATGGCCAGCTCATGCGTTCCGGCCTTTTTGGCAAACCCGAACCCATGCTGTGCGTCGGCAAAAACTTTTTTCGCGGCAAAAAGGAGCCGGAGGCCACCTCGATTTTTGTCACGGACGGCGCTGGCCGGATGGCGTTCTCCAGCCAGGGAATGGAAGGCTTTTCCTATGGCGTGCGCAGCAACATTGCTTGGACGTATGCGCGGATTGCCCTGCTTGTCCTCTGTGTGGCGCTGATGGCGACTTCCCTGCTCTTTGCGGTCGTTTGGGTTCTGCGAAAACTTTTCGGCGGAATGAAAGACGTGCGACAACTAGCCGTGCGGGCGGTTCCTCTTCTTGCGACGTTATCTTTCGTGGCGCTGGTTTTTTGCTTCACAAAACTGGGTGGCGCGGATACCGGGAAGTTCACGGTGTGGACGGCAGGGATCTTCCTCTTGAGCGTGCTGTTTCCTCTGCTTTCGCTCTACGGCCTCCTGCTGGCCGTTCGTGTCCCAAAGAGTGAAATTCACGACGGCACGCGCATTCACTCGCTGCTTGTCGCCCTGGCCTGCTGCGTCGTCACCGTATTCGTCGCCTCGTGGCACATGATCGGTCTCCGCCTCTGGGCACCGTGATCGCGGGATTTACAAGCTGGGTTATTCCGTGCAGCCGAAGAATCTGTTTGCGGAATCGAGAATGCGCGCCAATTGGTCATGCGGACGTTTCTCGTCGGACGGCAGAATGTCCCAGCCGGTGAAAACCGCGACGATGTCATACTCCGGCAAGACGATCAGTTGTTGGCCGCCGAACCCACGCGCGAACCATGTGATGTCCTCCGGCGAGCTACCGATCGGTTGCATCCACCATTGATAGCCATATTTCCAATCGCCTCCGGGAACAACAATGTGCGGCGTCACGGAATCCTTGATCCACGCCGCGGAAACGATCTCTTTCCCTTCCCACATGCCGTCTTTGAGAAAGAGCTGGCCGATTTTTGCGAGGTCGTGCGCCGAGAGATACAGCCCGCCTTCTGTGTCCGGCAGGCCCGTTGGCGAATGTTTCCAGTAAAAGCGCATGCCCAGCGGCTTAAAGAGATGCTCATCCGCATAGTCATCAATGTTTTTGCCGGTGACTTTCTTGAAGATGTGCGCCAGCAGTACCGTTGCCCCGCTGTTGTACACGAACACTTTTCCGGGTTCGTTGGCCATCGGCTGGTCAATGACGTACTGCGCCCAGTCGCGGCTGGCTTCCATAATGTCCGCGGAGTTTTTCGGATCGTCGTAGGCCAGCTCTTCGTGCCACTCGAGTCCTGCGGTCATCGTGAGCAGATGGCGCAGCGTAATCCGTTTTTTTCGATCGTCGAGGTTAGCGATTTTGCGGCCCCCGAAGAATTGCACGATGGGCGCGTCCAGGCTGGCCGTAAATTCATTTCTCATTCTCGCGATTCCGATCGTGATGGACGTAACCGTTTTTGATACCGATTGCATGGTGTGCATATCGCTGCCGCGGTAAAACGGATGGAATTCCGTGCTGAAGTAATTGTACGGGCCGTGCAGGTCGTGATTCAGGGGGCCTTCTTTTTTGGCGCGCTCACCGTAGATCTGGCCGTAGTCGTGTGGATAGGATTTGTCGAACACCGCCGTTCCGCAGCGCAGGATGAGCATGCTGTCCACGAGTCCGTACTTCCCGCTCGCAAGATCGGCGTCGAACGCGGCGAGTTTTCCCGCATCAATGGCAAATTCCTTTGGAGTGGCCTTCGGCCAGTCTTTCCCTGCCGCTCGCGCTTGCGCCATTGCACCGGCGCTCGCGCAGAATTGAATGATTGTTATTAGTGCGGCTGTTGCAACACGCTTACTCACAAGTCCGAAACTGCTTGAAAAATGCACGGCGCCTTTTTTCATCGATTCTCCAGTTCGTGCCGAATCTCAATCGTCCAGCGAAGTGAACCGCAGCAGCGGGTAGAGTTCGCGAAATATTTGTGCGAGGTCTCGCGGAAAAGAGACCTGCGTCGCGGCGGTGGGCTTGAGCTTGACCCGGACAATCCAGCCTTGCAGTTTCTTCCAATCTTCGAGTTCCGTGGGCCAGCCGTCATGCTGTGTCCACTCGCCTTTTATTGCGCTGTACCAATAGCTTTCGTAGCGCCGGCCGAGTCGCTTCTTTTGTTGTGCAACCCACTTGGGCTGCGCGAGGACGCGCGGCTCTGCAATCTGGCCAAGCGCGGACTCCTTGCGTTTCGATCCGGAATAGATGCGCAAGCCGGCGGTCACAGCGTCCGCGGAAATTCCCGTGTAGAGCTGGCCGGTTTCTCCTTCACCAGGAAATGGGGGAGAGAATTTCAAATACATCTGCACACGATAGGGAGTCTTGTCTTTCGCAAAACGAATATCGCGATTGATGCGGGAGAAATTCGCGCCGGTGCGGCCAGTCGTGTCGAAACGTGAATCGAGCTGCAGAACCGCGGGGCTGAGCTCTTCCAGGAGCCGGCGAAATGGCTGCACGACGAATTGCTGGTAGCGTTCTCGGTTGGCATCCATCCACACTTTGCGGTTGTTGCGCGCCAAGTCGCGGAAAAACTGAAAGGTCGCGCGCGTAAAAATCGGCTCTTGTTTCCCCATGGATGATCCTCGAAGCGTTTTGGTGGGGACAAGAGTACACGATTCCCAATCGGCGTCAATTGAACTGTGAGATGCGTTTTGGCGTGACTAGTGATGCTCGTTTCTTATTTGAGGTCCACCCGAAGCGAAGACGACATGAAGCAGCGCAAATTGCATGCGCCGAAGTTTTTCTGGCAGTGGCAGGCTCGGGTGCCCCGTTCGCGGGTTGGGGCCTTGTCGTGCGACTCACATTTTCGGAACGCTCGGAGTAGATTCCACTTTGGCGCTTGCGGCGGAGCACGGCTGGAGCTAGCCTGCGGGCATGAGCGATTTCACACCTACTAAGAGAACGAGAGTTACGCGGAAGCCGGACCGGGCCCACTACGAACGGCAGACGGTTTACGACATTTTGGATCAGGCGTTCGTTTGCCACGTCGGGTTCATCGCGGACGGAATGCCGGTTGTCGTGCCGACGAATTATGTGCGTGTGGGCGACAAACTTTTCTTGCATGGATCGACGGCCAGCCGGCTGATGAAAACGCTGGGGAGCGGGGCCCCGTTTTGCCTTAGCGTGACGCTGCTGGACGGGATTGTTTTTTCACCGACAGCAACGGGGCACTCGGTGAACTATCGGTCGGTGGTGGTTATGGGAAAAGCCGAGCCGATCGAAGATCCGGCGGCAAAACTTGCGGCGATGCGAGATTTCGTCGAATACGTGCTGCGGGGGCGTTGGGCAACAGTCAGGCCGCCCAGCGAGCAAGAGTTGAAGGGCACTATGGTTCTGGCAGTGCCGCTGGTGGAAGCCTCCGCAAAAGTACGTACGGGCTTTGCCGTGGACGACGGCAAGGAATACGCTGATGGCGCATGGACTGGCGTGCTGCCGTTCAAGTGGACGCCAGGCGTGCCGGTATGCGATCCGCGCGGGGATGCCGCGATTCCAGTGCCTGAGAGAATTCAGCGCTATTCGCGACCGCAATAGGGCGCGGACGCCACAGGCCACTCTGTCAGGGATGTGCCCGGTCCGTACCGGGACACGATACCCCCTCCCCCTATTTTTTGTAAGGGCTGATTCTAAAGGACTTAATGTTTTCATAAGTCTTTTGGAATCAACACTTGCGAGACATCTTGTAGGTGTTGATTCTAAAATGGTTGCGGAGTCAGAAAACGGGTACGACAACTCCAAAAGACCACGTTCCACGGTGAATTCATTCTAAAGGGCTTAAAGAACGGATCGGCAGGACTCCAAAAATGAAAAAGCGGCAGAGGGTCTGCCGCGCAATGAGACTACAAAACTGCTTAAAAATCAGAGTACCACAAAATAGGAAAAAAGCAAGGGCCATTTTGAGGGATTGCGGAATCGCAGGCGGAACGGGAAACCGGTTGGGACCCACCTGTTGACGGGCAACAAGGGTGTGATAGGCTCGCGTTTTCTCCTGTTGACCGTCTAAAGGAGAACGTGTCTTTCGTCCAAATGAGATACCTTGGGGAGGTCATTGCGAGGTGGGGTCAAGGACGGACTAGCGTATGCGCGAACTTAGCCGCAT
>Ga0210402_10003418_pt1 | contig 14916 bp, 10 predicted proteins | sample IncBWC7MmetaG_FD_161055 | JGI IMG/M metagenome (GOLD analysis project Ga0210402, IMG submission 161055) | Forest soil microbial communities from Barre Woods Harvard Forest LTER site, Petersham, Massachusetts, United States - Inc-BW-C-7-M | ecosystem: Environmental > Terrestrial > Soil >...
CCCAGAATCTCTTCCACCCGTTTTTCGTCCACAATCACGTCGGCTTTCGCCCCGCCCGATCCCGTCCGCAGCGTCCGCACATTTTTTCCCACCAGCTGCATCATGTCTTTGTCGTTCGAAACGATCAGCACTTCGAGCTCGTTCTTCGCACCCTTCACCGCCAGCGTCCCGATCACGTCGTCCGCTTCATACCCTTTCATCTCCAGCACCGGCAGCCGCATCGCCTCCACCAGCTTCTTCACATACGGCAGCTGCACCCGCATCTCATCCGGCATCGGTTCCCGCTGCGCTTTGTATTTTTCAAACAGCTTGTCCCGAAACGTCGGTCCCGACGGATCGAACACAATCCCCAAGTACTCGGGCTGGTAATCCTTGATGATTCTTCGCAGGATATTCGCAAACAGGAACGGCACCTTGGTAGGCAGCCCGCCTGGCCCGTTCATCCTCATCATCGGCGCATAAAACGCCCGGTAGATATGCGCCATCGCATCCACCAAAAACAATTTTTTCGCAGTACTCATCGCGCAGTCCTCATTGTGCAATGCTCATCATCGCCATCGGTCGCCAACTCCCTCGCGCCGCGAGTATACCAAACACCCTTTTGCACTGCGCCGGCCCCACCCCAGTAGCACAGACTTCGCTGATCCTCGCCTTCCGAGTCTTTATGTAGCAGCGGCTTTATGCCGCTGCTTTTGGACTGCGGCAGCTCTGCTGCCGCTTTTCCGCCGTCCACCACGCCTCAACAATTCCAGCGGAAGCCTCTGCTCGCGGTAGCACCAGACCGCGGCTTGACGCCGCTTTCCGAGTTCCAAAATGGAACCCAATTCTCTTTCTCCCACCCGCATTTTCCCCTTGACTTTTTATCAATCTATAGTATGATTGTTTCGTACATAGATGCGCCTGCCCCGGTCTGCGAGTAAGTCCTTTCCTTTGATACTCTTGTACCTTTGCACTCTTTAACCTCTTTCTTTTCACACTCTTCACTTTTCCATATTTTGCTAGCCCTTTGTTTTCATGCTCGTAGCGACAGAGGGCACGGGGAGGGAGGGTAGGTTCTCATCGAGAATATCGCCCTCGATGCCCAAGTCATTTGATTTCACACACTTGCGCACTCTTGGATCCGTGGAAAAAGTTAAACACTTTCTTTTCAATGTGTTGCGAACACCTGAAGGCAAAACACCGGGGTGGCATCGGGAGGCCTTCTTGCTGTCGATCGGATGTACGGAGACTCCACCAAGCAAAAAATTCCCAGCCGCGACCAGCACGGCTGGGAATTCAGACTCACTCGCTATGGATTTGCAGCAGACCTTATCGTCGGGCGGAAGCCGACGTTCCCGCCTGCGCCACCAGCAACATTCTCGTACCGCTGTCCAGCCGAACGTTCTTGCCCGTCGAAGAAATCACCGATCCCTCCGCGGAATTCGCGGCGTTGCCGTTCAGGCTCAATCCATTCAAGCCGAATACGCCTCGGCTCGTTGATGTTAACTGGCCACCGGCGTTCAGCCCGGTACCGGCTCCAGCGCTTGCGGCATTCGTCGCACCGCTGACCGTTGAGTTTACCGTTCCAGTTGCATCCTGTGTCGTCCGCGGCACAGTGCTCGCTGCTCCGCTGGCTGCTCCGCTAACGGTGCTTCCGACTCCGGCCATTGCTCCTCTGTTCCCTGCGCCGCCGGACGCCGCCCCTCCGCCTCGCATGTTGCCAACTCCCTGCAAATCGTCTCCACTCACGGCCGCGCCGGGTTCACCAGACGCCAGAGCCTGTATCGTCACCTGCAGCGGCATTTCCTGTCCGTCTTTCATAACGGCTCGATCAAATTGCACTGCTAGTGCCGAGTCTGCGTCGCCTTTCGCCCTTGCCGTCGCCCGGGTTACATGGCCGACGAGTTTGCTCCCCTTCGGTAGCACCACTTTTCCGCCGGACTTTACCGCTTCCGTCGTGTGAGCGGTTACCGCGTCGCCTTCTTTGGCCTTCTTGGAGTCCAACGCCTGGTTGAGTTCGGCGTTCACCGCCGTGCCAGCCGCCAGAGAGCCTGACTGTTCGCCCGACGTCGCCGCTCCGTTGGCTTGGACGTTCGCGCTGCCACCGGCTTGGGCTCCAGCCTGATCTGAAGGCTGCGCAAAAGTCACCGGGGCAGCTATCGCCAACGCCGCAAATACGTATGTCGAGATAATGCGTGCCATATGTTTGTTCCTCCCTATCCGATATCCTGGATTTCGCCCTCGTGTGGCACCGTGTATTGCTGCCAGATTCGCGGCACAATGGTTGAAATGGCATTTCGGTAGCCATCTTCTAACCTGTTGGTGCTGGGCAATTTATCTAAATTCGATGGCACCGGGACCGTTGACCGGATGTGTAGCTTTCACTCGCGGTCTGCACGAATTACCGGATTCAAATTGGCTGGAATCTAGCGGTTAGCTAGCGAACATCCGGCGAAGCCGCCGGTGGTTGAATCACGATCAACAGGTGCGTGCCATTCTCAAGATGCACGTTACCCCTGCTCCCGACCAGCACCGTTCCGTGCGACCCCTCGGACACCGGCGTAAACACTTTCAAATTCGGCTCGCTGAACGCGCCCTTGCTGTCCGGAGTAAACATTCCCTTGCGGTCCAGCCCGCCTTCCGTTCTCTTGGCCTGCACGTCTGGCAGAACCCGGCTTGGCATGGTGTACGTCGACGGCACGATCAGCGTTTGCGGTGCGCCAATTCCAGGCTCTGTCGGCACTGCTCCAGCCATCCGATCCTCTTCATACCTCTCCCGCGAAGGAATCGTTGGCGCGGCGCCCACCGGTGCCAGCGCCTGAATGCCCGCATTCAAAATTGCTCCCTGGCCATTCCTCAAAATCACGTGATCAAACTCCACGAAAAGAGCGGAATTCACTTCTCCGTCGCCGCCGGTGCGAACAACGCGCCCCTCAATCCGGCTCCCCTTCGGAATCAGCACGCTGCGCTGGTATACCACCGACTCAGAGACAATCGCACTGACCGGATCACCAGGCTTACTCTTCTCCGAATCCAGGGATCCTATCAGCGAAGCATTGATTGGCGTGCCGGGGCTTAATGGGATTGTGACCGCCGGTCCCTGCGGCACCGGCTTCTTTTCCATGGGAGTGTTGCTTTGCCCCAAAGAGCTGCTTGCTAACCCTATCGTCATGAGCAGCGCCGCGCTAAATAATCTGGTTTTCATCGGGCCTCGTCTTCTGGGCTGGCAGACGGGAACTTTGCTAATGAGAATACCACCTAGGGGTGGTGCAACACTAGCGCCATCACCTAACTCCTTTGTTATGTGTCCAAAACATTTAGAGGGGTGCGAAATCTTTTCTTGCTTCGCGGTTCTGGTACCCAATTCTTACCAAACGACCGTGGTATTTTTGCAACGCCAGTACCTTGTCTTCGCGCTTCTCACGAAGGAAGAATCCCCAGCGGCTTTGCCACTTCCGCCAGGATGTCCGCCGCCTTCACCAGCTGTTCCTTCTTGTGCCCCGCGCTTACGATCGCTCGCAGCCGGGCCTTTCCCTCAGCCACCGTGGGATACCCGACCGCCGGAGCAAATACTCCGGCCTCGAACAGTTTTTTCGAGAACTCAAACGCTTTCGCGGCGTCGCCTACATGAATTGGAACAATCGGCGTCTCGCTGACCTTGAACTGGAATCCGCGCTTCTTCAGCTCGCGCTTGAAAATTTTCGTATTGTTCCACAGCCGCTTCACCAGCTTTTCGCCTTCGGGCGAATCCAACAGCGTAAACGCGGCCATGCACGCCGCCGCGGTCGCCGGCGTGTGCGAGGTCGAAAACAAAAATGGCCGCGCCCGCAAGTACAGAAAATCGATCAGGTCACGCGAGCCGCATACGTACCCGCCCATTACGCCAATCGCTTTGCTCAGCGTGCCGACCTGAATGTGCACCCGCCCGTGGCAATCCAAATGATCGATGGTGCCGCGTCCGCCGCGCCCCAAGACTCCGCTCGCATGCGCGTCGTCCACCATCATGATGCAGTTGTATTTTTCCGCCAGCGCGCACAGTTCCGGCAGCGGCGCAATATCGCCGTCCATGGAAAAAACGCCGTCGGTAATAATCAATTTCTTGCCGGGAAAACTTGCGTTCTCCTGCAGAATCCGCTCGCAGTCTTTCACATCTTTGTGTTTGAAAACTTTGATCGTGGCCCGCGAAAGCCGCGCTCCATCAATGATCGACGCGTGATTCAGTTCGTCCGAAATAATCAAATCTTCTTTGCCCAGTACCGCCGAAACCGTTCCGGCATTCGCCGTAAATCCGGACTGAAACACCACGCACGCTTCCACGTTCTTGAATTTCGCAATCTGCTCTTCCAGCTGCATGTGCAGCTGCATCGTTCCCGCAATTGTCCGTACAGCTCCTGCTCCCGCCCCGTACTTTCTCGTCGCTTCCACCGCCGCTTTTCTTAGAGCTTTGTGCGTCGTCAATCCGAGATAATTGTTGGACGCCAGATTGATCACCTCGCGCCCGTCGAACGTGCAAACCGCCTTCTGCTCGCCCTCGAGCACCCGCAGCTTCGGCGCCACGCCCTTCTCGCGCAACTCCTTCAATTGATCGCTCACGTACTGCAGCGGATTCTGCTTCATCACTTGCGTTCCATGTTCAGACATGCGTCATCTCCATTCTCGTACGAGGCCGGGTTAAGGACTGTCATCCTGAGTCCGCCGCGGGCGGGCGAAGGATCTCAACATCGCAAGCGAGCTGGGCGCTCGCAGGTTGCAAAAAACTTCTCTCTCACTCTACTCCATACCAAGTCACTGCGGTATTTCATCCGGATACAACAGTATTTTGCCCGCCAAACCGCCCTGCAATTTGGTGAATGCTTCTTCAAACTGTTCCAGCTTCACGCGTTCGCCAAACAGCGGCTCCAGGTTCAGTCGTCCTGCCTTCAACAGCGCGGTCATCTGTACCCATGTCTCGTACATCCTGCGTCCGTAAATTCCCTGCACTGTTGCGCCCTTGAAAATCACGTCGTTCACCAGGTCCAGCGGTACATTTTCCGTCGGAATTCCCAGCAGCGAAGCGCGCCCACCCGCTCGCAGCGCTTTGAAGCCCTGCTGAATCGCGGTCGGATTTCCGCTCATCTCAAGCAGCACGTCCACGCCGGTTTTATCGGTCTCACTCAGAATCCGCGCCACCGCATCTTCCGCCACCGGGTTCAGCACCACGTCCGCGCCCATCTTCTTCGCCATCGCGCGCCGGTGTTCATTAGTCTCCGTCGCGAACACCGTGGAACTTCCGCAAGCCTTGGCCACCGCAATCGACATCAAGCCAATCGGCCCGCAACCAGTCACGAGTGCCGTGCGCCCCGCGATCTCACCCGCGAGCACGGTGTGTACCGCATTGCCTAGGGGGTCCAGAATAGCGCCGTAATGTTCCGGAATCGCTGGATCAAGTTTTATGATGTTTGCCGCGGGAATTTTTACGAAATCGGCGAATGCGCCGTCCTGATCGATCCCAATAATTTTCAAATTTTGGCAGATGTGCGCTTCGCCGACGCGGCACTGGTGGCAGTGCCCGCAATTCACATGCATTTCCGCGCTGACAAAATCTCCGGCTTTTACTGCTTCCACTTCGCTGCCGACTTTTTCCACCACGCCGCAAAACTCGTGGCCTAATGTTACCGGTGGCTTGATGCGTCCCTGTGACCAGCGATCCCATCCATAAATGTGCAAATCGGTTCCACAGATTGAAGCTGCTCTCACGCGAACCAAAACGTCGGCAGGGCCAATCATCGGCGCCGCCGCGTTCTCCAGCGACAACCCCCGCCCCGCCTGCATTTTTCGCAACGCTTTCATCGTCGCCGCCATTCCGTTCAGCTCCCGCGACTAGCACGAGATTTCGATGCTAGCACAACGAGAGTAGCGTCTTCAGGCCGAAGGTTTTCTTATCATCGGCGAGATCCAGGCGCTGAGTTTCTCTCCGGCACGCGCGACCCATAAAGCCGCGAACAGTCCGGCAAAAACATCCATGGTGTAGTGCGCCCGCAATACGATCACGGTGGCCATTTCAAAAATGACCACACAAATTGCGAGAGCCGTCAGCCAGTTGCGGCGAAGCCGGGCGACTTCGGTTGCGCCGAACACCGCGATGGCGGTGTGTCCGCTGAAGAAAAAATCGTTGGAAACGCCGTAGGTGACCAGCAGAGAAGGAAATCCCGGGTAATGCCAGATCATTCCGGCGGGCGGCGGCAACGAGCACAGCGCTTGCACGATTTGCCGCATCACCAGGAGAGTGGCTAGGCCGAGGAACGGGCGAAGCTTCCCGACGAACAACCAGCTTGCGAGCAGGAAAATTCCGATGGCATCGATGAGTGCTGAGCTCAAAATCAACAGCGCGTTCGCGGCGCGTGGCGCACCGTGAAAATACAAATTCAACGGAGCAGTCAAATTGTGCAGTGCGTCGCCAATGGGCATGGAAGGATTGTTTCGCGCGCCCAGCAACGATTGGGTCCAAAACCAAATGACGAGAGCGATCGCGGTGATTACAATTCGCAGCAGAAATCTTTTTTTTGAAGCGATTTTCGGTACAGGCTGGCAAGCGGATTCGCGCGAGGCGCCAGCACTTGTCTGGGTGTCAGGCGAGCTCATTACCGAGTTCCTTGACGCGGCGCAGGTCCAGTTTTCCAGTTCCCAGATACGGCATGGCTTCGATGCGGCGGAACTGGTCGGCGCGCGGTTTCCAGAGCGCGGGTAAGTCGATTTCCGCAAATCGTGCCAACACTTCTTTCAATGGCTCATCGGCGAGGGTGTGCAGCACAATCAATTTTTCGCCCTTGCGCTCGTCGGGAATCGCGGTCACAACAAAGACCTGTTCGGTGGCTTCGGCTAGTTCCTGCAATTTTTCTTCGATTTTGATGTGCGGCACCATTTCTCCGCCAATTTTGCTGAAGCGGCTCAAGCGATCGGTGATTCGCACGAAACCGTCTTCATCAATGGTGGCGATGTCTCCGGTGTTGTACCAGCCGTCTTGCAGCACTTCCGCGGTTTTTTCCGGTCGATTCAGATAGCCTTGCATCACATTTGGACCGCGAACCAGCAGAAGTCCAGGCTGGTTCACGGACTGCACGGCGTTAGTCTCGGGATCCACAATTCGCAGCACAACTCCGGGCAGCGGATGCCCGATACTTCCGCGCTTGGCTCCCACTTGGCGGAATGAGGCGGCGCGAAAATCCATGGTGTTGACCGCAACGACTGGCGAACACTCGGTGCAGCCGTATCCTTCGAGCGGCCGGATTCCAAAATGATCTTCGAAGGCCTCGGAAATACGCGCCGGCAATTTCTCCGCGCCGGCCAGAACAAACCGCAGGCTGCCAAAATCCTCGGGGGCGCACCGCCGCGTGTACGCCTGCAAAAACGTCGGCGTGGCCACCAAGAAAGTGACCCGATACTTGTTCACCAGCGCGCCGATGGTGCGCGAATCGAGGGGGCTGGGATGATAGACCACGCCCACGCCGACCGCACCGGTCAAACACAACGTGACAGTGAATCCGAAGGAATGAAAGAACGGCAGGATTCCCAGGATACGGTCGTCGTTGTGAAGCATGAAGACCTGGTTGAGCTGCTCGACGTTCGCCGCCAGATTGTATTGGGTGAGCAAAACGCCTTTGGGATCGCCAGTGGAACCGCTGGAAAAAATAATGGTGGCCACGTCGTCCAGTTTGGTTCGGGCCGGATTCCCGACGAAACGTTCCAGTGCGCCGACTGGAAAAAACAGCGCCGCGCACAATGCTGCAAATCGCTCCGCGAATCTCGGATTCTCGGCCAAGTCCTCCAGATACACCGCTATCCCCGGCGGCTGTACTTTGATTTTTTCGAGAAATGCCCGCGAGGTCACGGTGGTTTTCAGCTCGCTTTGCTGGGCGCAGGCGTCCACCACGCTCTGCGATGCGGTGTAATTCAGATTGACCGGAATTTTTCCGGCCATCATTGCCGCGAGATTGACCAGTGCTCCGCCAATCGAAGGCGGCAGGAGCACGCCCACTTTGTGCTGAGCGCCGAAAACCGGCCGCAGGCGGCGGGCCAGAAAAATTGTCTTCACCAGCGCCGGAAAGAAATTCAGTTTTGGGGTGCGAAAATCGGCCATGGCGAAACGAAACGGATGGCGTCGAGAAGTCTGGATGAACGATTCCGGAATGGTTTTCATGTGGCGCTTACGGCGGGCGAAGGCATCGGCGCCGAGCTCAAGCACCGCCTGACGGGCTTCGGTCGAGGTAACCGTCGCAGCGAGCGGCTTGCCGAAGGTCACGCGCACCGGGTAGGGAATTTGCCGTGGCCGCTTCCAGAAAAACTTTCCGCCGGAAAAGCTGAAGATTGATCCCCAGATGCCGTCAATGTTCATGGGGATTACCGGAACTTCCAGGCCTTTTAGAATTCGCTCCATGCCGCGGCGGAATGGCATCATTTGGCCGATGCGGGTCATCTGGCCTTCCGGGAAAATGCAGACCAGTTCGCCCTCTTGCAACGCGTGCGTCGCTACCCGCAGCGAATGAATCATTTCCCGCGGACCCTGTGACGAGGAGATCGGGATTACTCCCAAAGTTTTTGCCCACGGCTTGATCAATGGATGTTCGTAAATATCCTTGAACATCAGGAATCGCACGGGGCGATCGGTGGCGGCAATGACCAGCGCCGCGTCTACAATCGACGCGTGGTTTGGCACCAGAAGAGCGCCGCCGCGCGCCGGAACATGCTCCGCGCCGCGAATATCCATGCGATAAATCGTATGGGTGGCGAACCACAGCAGCAGGCGCGCCAGCGAGTCGGGCAGCAGCCAGACGGTGTAGATCGCTGCGCCGAGTGAGACTACCGCGGTTCCCGCGAAGAATGTCCGCAACCCGATGTGCAGATAGTGGGTAAATCCAGAATAAATCGCCGAAGCCACCATCACTCCGGCAAACGAGAGCCAATTCGCGTAAGCGATTACCCCGCCTTTTTTGGCTTCGTCGGGGCGATGCTGGATCAGCGCGTTGATGGGAACGACAAAAAATCCGCCGGCAAAGCCAAGCGCGGCGAGCAGGCTTAAGACTGGAATAAAAGACAATCCCGGCGCGGATAACACGCAGGCAAAGATGGCCATACCGACGGCGCCCAGGGGAACCAATCCGTACTCGATTTTTCCGCCGGAAAGATATCCGGCCGCAAAACTGCCGACTCCAATGCCGATGGCCAGCGCGGCCTGAAGGTAGCTGCTGTGGGTTTCGTCGAGTTTTAGAATCTCGCGGCCGTAAAACACGATCACGAACTGCAGCAGCGCGCCCAGCGACCAGAAATAGGTATTTCCGATCACCGCGAGTTTGAGGGCGCGATCCGGTCGCACCAATTTCCACTGTGCGCCGAGATCCGCGAACAGGTTGAACCGGAATTTTCTTGTGGGATCGCCAGCAGGAACACGTGAGACGAGGAAACTGGTAGCGAGCCCGAGCAACGAACAGCCGCCAAAAATCAGAGCGGCGACAGAAGGATGCTCGTGAAATCGCTGCGCCAGTACGGAACCAAACACCGTTCCGGAAATGATGGCGAGGAAGGTGGTCAGCTCCAGAATTCCGTTTCCCCAGGAAAGCAGTTCGGAGGGCAGCAATTCGGGAAGCAGGCCGTACTTGGATGGACCGAATAACGCCGCCTGGGTGCTGGCCAGAAAAATGACGGCGTACGCCATGTACGGATTGCCGCCCGCAAAGGCCAGAATCGCGAACAGCATCGCACCGATTTCAAACCATTTGGTGCCGATAGTGACCGTACGTTTGCTGTAGCGATCGGCAAGATGGCCGCCGACCATCGAGAAAAGCAGGAAAGGTACGGCGAACAAAATACCGATCAGAAAAACGCCGAGGTCTTTTTCGGTTTGCGAAGGGTTATGCCCGAGGATTAGAAAAATGACGAAAAATTTGAGGCCGTTGTCATTGAAGGCGCCCTGAAACTGGGTGACGATCAGGCCGCAAAAGCCGCGACGCCAGCTTACCGGACTGATGGAAGGGTTTTCGGGCATCGAGAGGCTCTCCGCGAAACCTGGCTATCGCGCTGCGAAACCTCAGCCGCCATTCGACTGCAGAGACATTCTGGAAGCCGCAGCAAAACAATTCTAGACGTCGCAGAGATCGGCGGCTTCACGCAACGAAGTGAGCGGATCGCGCGAGGGAACGAATTCGTGCGCGACGTAACCTTTGTAGGTGGTGGCGGCGATGCCGCGCATCACGCCGTCCCACTGCACTTCCTGGGTGCCATCGAGCTCGTGGCGGCCGGGAACGCCTCCGGTATGGAAGTGGCCCATCCACTCGATATTTTTCTGAATGGTGCGGACAAGGTCGCCTTCCATAATCTGCATGTGATAAATGTCGAAGAGCAGTTTGACGCGCGGCGAATTCACTTCCTGCACGACCTTCAAGCCCCAGGCCGAGTGATCGCACATGTAGTCGTGATGATCGACTTTGCTGTTCAGCAATTCGATGCAGATGTTGACGCCGTGGTCCTCGCCGATTTTTTTGACGCGGTTCAGGCCAATGATGGTGTTTTTTGCGCCTTCGTCGTCGGACATGCCTTTGCGATTGCCGGAGAAGGTGATGACGTTGGGGACGCCGGCTTTGGCGGCCAGCGGAATGGATTTGCGAAAGGCCTCTTCAATCTTGGCGTGATTTTCCAGGCGGTTCATGGCGTCGGGAATGGTGCCGCCGCCGCCGTAGCCCATGCTGCAAATCAGTCCGTAGCGCTTGGGAACTTCCCATTCGTTTTCTTCCAGCAAATCGACGGCTTTGAGGCCGATTTTTGCAGAGTATTCGCAAAGCTGCTCAAGGGGAATTTTCTGGTAGCACCAGCGAGAGACGGATTGCTTGATGTTGCCCTTGCGCTTGACGGGTTCGTCTCCCGCGGAACCCATAGGCCATGCGGCGGAAGGAAGCGAAGCCATAGTGGCTCCTGAAAGCACGGTTTTGATCACGTTACGGCGCGATAGTTTGTCCATGTGTAACCCCGCAGAGTGTACCGAAGAAAATCCGCAGCGCGTGAGGGAAATATTTTTGCAATGACTTGTAGCTACCTAACTTTCGCGACCACGCCGATTTTCTCGAGCGCCGTAAGATACTCCACGACCAGTTCCGGCGGTATCGGACCGTACTCCGCCAAAACGGCATCGCGAATCTCCCGCGCGTTACGCTGGCCGTTTGCAAAATTCAGCACTTCGTAGGCGTACTCTTCACCACCGCCCCAGAGTCCTTCGTAGGTCAGCAATTTGGGAGTAGCAATTCCGATTGACTTAGCGTGGTCGGCGAAATAGTCGTAGCCGAACACCGCGAGCGGCCCCTTCGCTACCAGGTTGCGCTTCCAGTATGGTTTGGCGCCCGCGCCAACGACGGAGCTCTTCGCCAACGCTTCGAGCGGCGGCGTGGCTTGGGCAATCGGTGGCCGGGTTTCGTCGCCGCGAAGCGCTATCGGCACGATTGAGTCGATTGAGATTGCCAAACGTTCTTCGCCACGAACAAATTCGTTGAGAACATTTTGTGATTCTTCCGGGGAAAGCAGTGATGCGCGCCGCAAGGCTTCGCCGGTGCGCTGATACTGATTCGTCTTGATTGCCTGGAAAACATCTGGAAAATCGGACGCGTTCATTCGTGCCAGGAAATATCCGCTGGCGGCGCCGATGAAGGCGGCACGCTTCAGCTTGGTGGGATCGATGTTGGCGGCGGTATCGAAATTGGTGTGGATGTAACGGTCGGGCCAGTCGTTCAAGTAAATCGCGGGGATTCCGAACGAAGAATCCTGATAGACATCGTGGTCGCTGCCCATGGTGTAGGCGGAATACTCGGCGCGCAGCGGCTCCTTGCCGCCTTCTGGCGCAACCATTGGATACTTTGCGTCGCCGGTCGCGGCGAATTTGTCGGACTGCTCGTTCACCCACTCTGCGAAGGACCACGCCACGTCATGCACAAAGCTTGGCAGGCTCATCGGCCCGCGGGTGACGTGGAAGACGGCTTTGGTTTCCGGTCCGCCGCCGACCATGTCCATGTGGATTGCGGCTTTGATACGCTTTGCCAAATTAGCGCCAAAAAAGAGATGGTTTGTTGCTTGGGTAGGTAGGTGCGTAGTACTGTTGTCGCGCTCTGGCCAAATTTCCAACCCTGCGTTCTTGGCGTTCAGAAACGCCAGCGTTCCTTCGATCTCCGGCGGGAAAATAAACCGAATCGTCCGTGCTGGCCGCGCTAGCTTGGTCTCGCCAATCAGCTTCTGCAGCGTCCGCGCCACTTCCAGAATCGTTGCGCAGCCACTGGCGTTATCATTCGCTCCTGGCCGTTGGTGATCGAGATGGCAGGAGAAGGCAATTTCCTCGTCCTTCAGCTTTGGATCAACGCCCGGAATCGTCGCGGTTACGACTTCGTAGTTGCCAGGATGCTGCCCTGCCTTCACTAGCGCATGCAGTCTGATTTTTGCTCCCCGGGCGAGTATGTCTCGCATCGATCTGGCTCTCTTCAGCGACACCATGAATGCAAAGGTCTTGTTCGGCGAAAAAGTGTCCAGATGTCCCCACCGAATCGCATCCTGATTTTCGCCAGACCACGCCGTCTTCTGATTCTGCGCATAGCTGACAATCCCCGCCGCGCCAAACTTCCCTACTGCTAAATCCTGCACCGCTCCCGGCTGAGCACTCGCGAGCGCAATCTTTCCTTTAACATCCTTCCCCGTGTAGTCGCTTTCCTTGGTCCCTTCGCCCACATCAACTAAATCCGCAGTTACATCTGCCGACTCACTGTCCTCCGCCAACACCACTGGCTCTGCCTCAAAATCGGCAAGCAGGGTTTCCTTCCACACTAGGTTGTCCGCGGCCCATTTCTCTTTCCCGTCCGCGCTGGCCCCTCCCGTTCCTTCTATTTCGGGCTGAAACGCATACAAGCGGCCCACTTCCGCATCCCAAGCCGGGCGCGAGCGTTGCGTGCCGTAGAAGATCTTGCCGTCGGCGAAGAATTGCAGAATAGCGACGTCGGAAAGGCCGTAGGCGCGGAGACGTTCAGCGACCAATTCGGCGGCGGAGTGAAAACCTTGCGAGCCGCGCTGGCGGTGGAAGCGAGCGATGCCTTCGAGGTTTCGCTTGGCGGTTTCGCCGCTGAGTTCGTTGGCGAGCGCGGCAACATCTTTTTCGGGGAGCAGCGGCGGCTTCTGCGCCCGCACACCTGCGCAAAATGCAAAACATGTGGCGAGCGCAACCGCAACGATTCGCTTCATGAAGACCTCCCAGAACGCTCGCATTCTATATCGTCAGGGATTGTGAATGCAGGCGAGGCCTTTCGCGACTTTAGGGCCGGCAACTCCGCAATTTTGTGCCGTCGTCGTACGTAGTACTCTTGAGAGCCGATTCTTATGCCGAAAAACACAGCAGAGACCGAAGCAGCAGCCAGCGAGGCGGCGATTCAGATCGAAAAAGTTTCGCGCCATTACACCATGGGGGAATCATCGATCCGCGCCGTGGACAATGTTTCGCTGACGATTCCGACCGGAGAGTTTCTGGCGTTGCTGGGAAGCTCGGGCTCGGGGAAATCCACGTTGCTGAATTTGATGGCGGGGCTGGACCGGCCGACGTCGGGGTCGATTCATTCCGGCGGACGGAATCTGGCGGAACTTTCACCGCTGGAGCTGGCGCGCTACCGGCGCAATACTGTAGGCATGGTATTTCAATCGTTTAATCTGCTACCGCGCATGACGCTCGAGGAAAATGTGGAGCTGCCACTGCGGTTGGCAGAAGTAGACCGCGGCGAGCGCGCCGCCCGCGTGCAGGAAGCGCTGGAGCGGGTGCGGCTGGCGAAACGTACGGGGCATCGTCCGAGCGAACTTTCCGGCGGCGAACAACAGCGCACTGCGATTGCGCGCGCGCTGGTGAACCGGCCGAAGATTTTGTTTGCTGATGAGCCGACGGGAAATCTGGATTCCGCGACGGGGGAAGCGATTCTGACACTGCTGCGGGAAATTCAGGCTTCGATGGGGATGACCATTGTGATGGTGACGCACGAGCGGCATCTGGCGGAAAGATTCGCGGACCGGCTGGCGACGATGGGCGACGGAAAACTCTTGACGACGTTGGGTTCGCAGCGAGCGGGTGCGGGAGTGCGCCAATGAAACTGCGCGACATGACGGAATTGGCGGTGCGCAATTTGCGGGAAGCGATTTTGCGCAATTCGTTGACTACGCTGGGGGTGGCGGTGGGCGTGGCGTCGCTGGTGGCGATGCTGTCGCTGGGAGCGGGACTGCAGCAGTTGGCGACGAGCCGGCTGAGCAAAAGCGGACTGTTCGACTCGGTATTTGTTACGCCAAAAACGAATTTGCGCGGACCGGGTTCGGGGCCGCCTGCAACGCGAACTCCTGCGGCGAAGGCGCGACCGCTGGATGAGGCAGCGCGCGCGGAAATTACCAAGCTGCCCAACGTGATTGAAGTCTATCCGCAGATTCGTTTTTTTACGGAAGTGCGATTTGACGGAAAACCGTTCGCCACGATGGTTGCTGGAATGCCGGAATCATCCAAGTTGACGGGATCGTTTGACGGGATGCAGGGGAATTTTTTTTCTTCGCCGAGTGCGGATGAAGCGATTTTGCAGAGCGAATTCGCGAAGGAGCTAAATCCGCAGACTTCGGGGCTGATCGGGAAGGATTTGATTTTGCGTTATGCGGAGCGGCAGGTGCTTGCTGTGGATGCGGCAGCGGGGGCGCAAGGTTCCGGCGGATTTTCGGTGGTGCCGAAGGAAAAACATTTGCGCATCATCGGCATTGTGGAAACCGAGCCGGCGTCCGGATTTGGCGGGTTTGGCAGTGGGCGCTTGTTGATTCCACTTCCGGTTGCGGAAACTTTGCGCGCGGCTCAGGTGAATGATCTGCGCGATGTGCTTCGCGATTCGGCTTCTGACAAGCCGGCATACATGAGCCTCACGGTGC
>Ga0210402_10003419_pt1 | contig 14913 bp, 5 predicted proteins | sample IncBWC7MmetaG_FD_161055 | JGI IMG/M metagenome (GOLD analysis project Ga0210402, IMG submission 161055) | Forest soil microbial communities from Barre Woods Harvard Forest LTER site, Petersham, Massachusetts, United States - Inc-BW-C-7-M | ecosystem: Environmental > Terrestrial > Soil >...
GCGGGTATAGATATCGAATCCTGTCTCCCCGGAATAGATACTTGCCAGCCGGGAGCGCGCGGTACTTTGAACGCTGACCCCGACACGCGGCTGCAAGATGCCATAACCAGCGACGACGATGTTCTTTTCCCGATCCATGATTGCCTGGTTTAGAGGATGCGCCAGAGTTCCAATCATCCGGTGTGCCGAGCCTCTTGGCATTTCCGTGTCCGCATCAAGCGTGATCACGAACCGAACCCGCGGCAGGATGGAAAGATCTCCAATTTTGATTGGGAAGCTGTCGTACTGCTTTCGCAGCAGCCGATTCAAATCCATAAGTTTGCCGCGCTTCCGCTCCCACCCCATCCAGGCTTCCTCCCGCGGGTTGTACACGCGGTGGCGATGGAAGAGAAGAAATGACCCCATCCCACGACCTGCATATTTCTCGTTTAAGCCACCTATTAATTCCGCACACAGATCCACCAATGGATCGTCTTCCCGAGGCTCCGAGAGCGAGTCGGGCAAGTCGGTCAGGAGAGCAAAATGCATATTGGGATCATGGTTGCCGAGAAAGCGTACCTCAAGCTCATCTACCAGCCTGCGAACTTGTCCTTCATCGAGTAGCAGACTTGGAACAGCCACGAACGTGACGCAATCGTCCGGAACGCCCTCAGACAAATCAAGCTTTGGCAAAATTTGCGGCTCCAGCAGGGAGGTGATCAAGTAATTCGTCAGCTGAACAGCCGCTTGGGAACAGGGGAGACACAACGCCAGCATGGAGAACAGAACCAGTCCGGGCGAACCTTGGGCATCGATCAAAAGCAACACAATCGCCGACATCAAGGCTAAAGTCAGCAACGGAATCGTCGAGAGATAAAACTCGTCCGGGTACCTGCGGAGGACTGAACATACTCGCTGGTACAAGGAAGGCGTGAAACCCACCCTCTGATGAAGCGAGGTGGTTCCTTCCGCAAGAAGATAATAGCCAACATGCGAGCACCGCAGGGCTACCCGCGGATCTGCCTCGTTTCGCTGCTGAGCCTCCCGGGCGAGAGCAAGCACCTCGCTGGCAACCTCCATCTCAGTGAAATCGGAGTGCTCAGCGATCTCTACAAGCCTGGTTCGATACAGGTCACGGCTGTCAAAATCCATCCGAGAATAAGTCCCGGCTGGATCTCGGCGCAAAATGTAATCGAATAGAATCAGCGGCTCGAGTACATCTTTCCAGGACGTCTGCATCACATCGCGAAGACTGCGCACGCATACGCCGATGTCATACGATCCGGACGGATTCCCAATAACCTGGGAACCACGAACTGCGATTTGCTCCAACAAAGCCAATTTGAGAGCAGGGATAAGCGCCCATAGCTCCTTAGTCCTGAGAATTCTCTGTTGTTGAAAGGCTTCGACGTAGGAAGTGAACGTTGCCGCACTAAACTCGTATCCAGTGGCATCGAGAAATGCCTCAGCGAGCGCTGCCACCCTGGGTACGATCGCGCCACTCGACGTGCGCACATGAGGAAGCTTTTGCCGGCGCTTAAATGTTTCGCCCGCGTAGTCAAGTTCCGAGACGATTAGGTGGACGTTGTCATAGATCCAGCGGGAGTCGTCTGAAATCACTGCACCAGGCGACGATACCGTAACCCGTCTTAGCACCGGCTTAAGCGCTTTGGTCAGCTTGCGGAAACGCTCAGCAAACACTCGCGATGGGCTTTCGCTCGGCAGCCACGACAGATTCCGCGCCAACTCCGCCGCGTTTGAGCACAATGCGCGCTCGTTCGACGTCATTTCTGCCGAAGGCGCGAGGCTCCGGTCGGCTTCCCCGTTAATCATTTCCAGATGGACATCCTGTGGCATCTCTTCGGTTTCCTAAGGGTTTCCTAACGATAGCTGGCGGCCTGCATTTCAAACATTTCGGCGTACCGGCCGCCCATACCTGCCAATTGGTCGTGACTTCCCTCTTCGGCAATCCTGCCGTTGTCGAGTACTACGATGCGATCTGCCATACGCACGGTAGAAAATCGGTGTGAAATAAAAAGCGCCATCTTTCCGGTGGTCAGTTCAGCAAAGCGATGAAAAACCTCGAATTCACTTCGGGCGTCGAGCGCGGCAGTGGGCTCGTCGAGAATCAAAAGTTGCGCGTTTCGCAGGTAGGCACGAGCAAGGGCAACCTTCTGCCATTCTCCACCTGAAAGATCCATGCCGCCATCGAAACGAGCACCCAACATTTGTTCGTAACCTCGCGGAAGCCGGCCAATCACATTATCCGCCATGCTCTTACGGGCTGCCGTCCGCAAGAGCTCTAAATTGTCAACTTCCTCGACCCGCCCTATTGCTATGTTTTCCCGGGCCGTCATTTCGTACCGCATGAAGTCCTGAAAGATGACGCCGATCTCGTGATAAAGATCTTCGAGGCTGTACTCGCGCAGATCCACACCGTCCAGCAGGATTTGTCCTTCTGTGGGATCGTAGAGCCGGGTGATCAGTTTCACCACGGTTGTCTTGCCCTGGCCGTTCTCCCCGATCAACGCCACTCGCTCTCCCGGCTGGAGACGGAAATTCATCCGGTCGAGAATGAGTCGAGGACTACCGGGATACCGAAACGAGACGTCACGAAACTCGAATCCGCGCAAGATCGGCCTTGGAGCCGCCAACCCATTCGGCTTGGACCGAATGGTCGGTTGCATTTCAAAGAATGCAAGCAGGTCAGTGAGGAAAAGTGCCTGGTCCGCGATGCCGGAGAGGGTCGAGAAAATCTGCTGGATATTGCTGCTAGCCTGAAGGATGGCCCCCGAAAGAAAGGTCAGTGTGCCGATGCTAAGGGCGCCCGAGATTGTTCGCCAAATCACGAACACGTAAGCCGAGTAGTAACCCATCGTACCGACGACTGACAAGAACGAGCCGATCATCAGCCTGCGACGTGACAATGCGACGTTCTCGTCGTAGATTTCGTCGGAGAGACGTGTGAAGCGTTCGGTGAGAAACTTATTCAGGCCGAACAGCTTAAGTTCCTTCGCGGCTTCCCTACTGCCGCCCAGTACCCTCAGGTAATCGAGTTGGCGTCGGATTGGGGTTTGCCGGAAGTTCTTGGCGTAGCCAAGAAATGCAAAGTGACTCTCGCCCAGAAATGCCGGAACTACGCCGGCTACAAGAAGGAGCATGAGCCAGGGCGAAAACAGCATGATCGAAATAGACAACGAAACTACAGTCGCGACCTGTTGGACAAGGCGTCCTATCGACTGGATCATTCCCAGGCGGTCGGTCGCCTGTACCCGGGCTCGCTCCAGCCGATCATAAAAGACCGGGTTCTCGTAGGCCAAAAGATCCAGTTCTGCCGCGTGTTTCATCACCCGGATGCTGACGTGGCGGGTGTACTTGTCGGCCAGAAGAGAATCCAAGTAATCGATAATTCGCGTGAGAATAGTGCCTAAGACAGCTAACCCGAATTCCGCCGCAACCAGCCACCAGAATCGAGGCTGTACGGGATGATGGTTAGACACTGCGTCCACGATGCCGTCGACAATCAGCTTCGTGATCCACAACAGTCCCATGGGGAGCAGCGAAGCGAAGACGCGGAAAATCAGCCCGCCCGCTACCACCCCGGGCGCCGATTCCCACACGATTCCCAGTACCGGCGGCACATTACGAAGAGCGGCCAGGCGCTCACGCCAGCTGATCCAGAAACTCTCCTCCGCCATAGTCAGAACCTATATCGAGTGTCTCGTGAGGGGTACCGAAAGAAAGTGAAAGCTTTGTTGTGTGAGCATAGCTCGTCTCACCGGCCCGTTAAAACCATAATACCCAACCCGCCTCGATGATGCTATCGGCATCTACAACGCACAAAATACGAAAGGCGGTCGTGAGGGTCCGAACGTCGGGGTTGCCGACACTAACCCATGACCGCCTTGACCCGCGTCGAAACCTACCGACACCAGGCGCAGATACGAACTTTTATGAAAGTAGCGCACGATAGAGATGCCAAGCAATCGGGTGAATACCGTATCCCCATACCATCAGCCATGAGCACTCGATGATCCTTCGATATCGAAGAAGGTACCTTTAAAGGGTTTCGTTCAGCAAAAAAACGAAGGCGATTAGAGTAACCCACGAAGGACCGACTCGGTGACGCCATAAAGGAACTGTCTTCGGCAAATACAGAATCGGCCCGATGGGTTTTCCCGATTAACAAGGCTATTCGTTAGAACAGCCCCAACGCGAGGGGCGGAAGGCAGGCGTTGGATCGTACCTTAGCTCTTTAATACCGGCGCTTGCCTCCTGCCCTAATTAAGTCGCTGGCGGGACAAATTTTGCTCCTGTCCTAACGGCGTGAAACGCGTGGAAATCGCCGCGCATCGTAGTCATCCGAGATAACAGGCCCTAAGCTAACCTGCTAGTGGATTTTATTCCCTCCCACGCGGTTTCTCGAATCATCGCTAAATCACGGTCGTGTCTGGCTAACCCCTTTGAGGCTAGCTCTTACCGGCCAACCTCCTAAGGACCTACAGTAAATACTGTAGAGCGAACCTCTAACGTTCGTGATAAGAAATCCACAAGGCCGAAGTTCTATCCCGTGTTTTTTAACACATTGGAATGGATGCCTGCGGAAAGTGCGGCCGTTTCTCTCGCAATGCTGTTTGTCGCAGGGAGGAATCGCGACGTTTTCCATTGGGAACGCCCATTTTCCGTACCAGGGGATTTTATGGAACGGCTGACTCTTCATTCACTAAGAGAAGACCATGAAAAGGAATGATCGTAACGCGGCCACCGCGGCCATAGAAGGCGCGCCCAAGACGAGCGAAAAGAACAATGGGCATTCGAGTGCAACCGCCGAGCCTGCATCAGCTGATTTCAAGGCGATCCTCGCGAGCCTCCAAACCGTGCGCGATGGAGACTTTTCTGTACGGCTCCCGGGCTCCTGGACGGGCCTCGCCGGGAAAATCGCTGACACTTTCAACGAGATTGTCGCGGCCAACCAGCAAATGGCGCAGGAGTTGAAGCGTGTTGGTCAGGTTGTGGGCAAAGAAGGGCGAACGCGCGAACGCACGCGATTTCATGAGTCCAGGGGCGCGTGGGGCGAGATGGAAGTCTCCGTCAACACGCTAGTGGAGGACCTGCTTCGTCCGACGACAGAAGTTACGCGCGCCATCGCGGCGGTTGCTCAGGGCAACCTGACTCAGACGGTGCGGCTGGACGTGGACGGGCGGCCGCTGGAAGGCGAGTTCCTGCGGTCAGCCAACATCGTGAACACGATGATTCAGCAACTGGGCGTGTTCACAGCGGAGGTCACGCGCGTGGCCCGCGAGGTGGGCACAGACGGCAAATTGGGCGGTCAGGCGCAGGTGCCCGGAGTGGCAGGTACATGGAAGGACCTCACCGATTCGGTAAATTCGATGGCGAGTAACCTGACCGGTCAGGTGCGCAACATCGCTGAGGTAGCGACCGCCGTGGCTAGCGGCGATCTCTCCCGCAAAATTACCGTGGACGTCCGTGGCGAAATTCTTCAGCTCAAAGAAGCTATTAATACGATGGTGGACCAGCTACGGTCATTCGCGTCGGAAGTGACGCGCGTGGCCCGCGAGGTTGGAACCGACGGCAAACTCGGTGGCCAGGCGGTTGTGCCTGGCGTTGCCGGTACTTGGAAGGACCTCACCGACTCCGTCAATGCGATGGCCGGAAACCTCACAGCTCAGGTGCGGAACATTGCCGAGGTGACTACCGCCGTGGCTCGCGGCGACCTGTCGCGCAAAATCACCGTCGATGTGAAGGGCGAAATCCTTGAGCTCAAAGACACCATCAACACCATGGTGGACCAGCTCAACGCCTTTGCCGGAGAGGTCACGCGCGTAGCACGCGAAGTCGGTACCGAAGGCAAGCTGGGCGGTCAGGCGCAAGTGCCTGGAGTGGGTGGCACATGGAAAGATCTGACCGACAACGTGAACTTCATGGCCAGCAACTTGACCGGTCAGGTGCGAAACATTGCCGAAGTGGCGACGGCAATCGCTAGTGGCGACCTTTCCCGAAAGATCACCGTGGACGTGCGCGGTGAGATTTTGCAGCTTAAGGAAACTCTCAACACAATGGTGGATCAGCTGAACCGCTTCGCTGGCGAAGTGACTCGCGTAGCACGCGAAGTGGGCACTGAAGGTCGATTGGGCGGACAAGCCAACGTGCCGGGTGTGGCTGGAACCTGGAAAGATCTCACTGACTCTGTCAATTCGATGGCAGGAAACCTCACCGGGCAAGTACGCAACATTGCCGAAGTGACCACCGCGGTGGCCCGCGGCGATTTGTCGCGCAAGATCACGGTCGACGTGAAAGGCGAAATTCTCGAACTCAAGAACACCATCAATACGATGGTCGACCAGCTCAACGCCTTTGCGGGCGAAGTGACGCGCGTGGCCCGCGAAGTCGGTACCGAAGGGAAGCTGGGCGGGCAGGCGCAGGTGCCAGGTGTTGCCGGCACGTGGAAAGATCTCACCGACAACGTGAACTTCATGGCCAGCAACCTGACGGGACAGGTGCGCAACATTGCTGAAGTGGCAACCGCCGTTGCCCGCGGTGATTTGTCGCGCAAGATCACCGTCGATGTGAAGGGTGAAATCCTCGAACTCAAGGACACCATCAACACAATGGTGGATCAGTTGAGGTCATTCGCTTCGGAAGTAACCCGCGTAGCCCGGGAAGTTGGTACTGACGGCAGGCTTGGAGGCCAGGCGCAGGTGCCCGGCGTAGGAGGCACATGGAAGGACCTTACTGACTCGGTAAATTCGATGGCCAGCAACTTGACCGGGCAGGTACGCAACATTGCCGAAGTGTCCACGGCCATCGCTACCGGGAACCTATCCAAGAAAATCACCGTAAACGTCAGCGGCGAAATTCTTCTGCTGAAGGAAACCATCAACACGATGGTGGACCAACTGAATGCGTTCGCGGGTGAGGTAACGCGTGTGGCGCGCGAGGTGGGTTCTGAAGGCCGCCTCGGCGGTCAAGCCAACGTACCTGGTGTGGCAGGCACTTGGAAAGACCTTACCGACTCCGTCAACTCGATGGCCGGAAATCTCACTGGGCAAGTGCGCAACATCGCCGAAGTCACTACTGCGGTGGCCCGCGGCGACTTGTCGCGCAAGATCACGGTGGACGTGAAAGGCGAGATTCTCGAATTGAAGAACACCATCAATACCATGGTGGACCAACTCAATGCCTTTGCGGGCGAAGTAACTCGTGTAGCCCGTGAAGTCGGCACCGACGGCAAACTGGGTGGTCAGGCGCAAGTGCCAGGTGTGGCAGGAACGTGGAAGGATCTCACCGACAACGTAAACTTCATGGCCAGCAACCTGACCGGGCAGGTGCGAAACATCGCCGAAGTTGCTACTGCCATTGCCACCGGCGACCTCTCCAAGAAAATCACCGTGGACGTGCGCGGAGAGATTCTGCAACTCAAAGAAACCCTCAACACCATGGTGGAGCAGTTACGCTCATTCGCAGCAGAAGTCACGCGCGTGGCCCGCGAAGTGGGTAGCGAAGGCCGGTTGGGTGGACAAGCGAACGTGCCCGGTGTCGCCGGTACATGGAAAGATCTTACCGACTCGGTAAACGCCATGGCCGGAAATCTCACGGCGCAAGTGCGGAACATTGCCGAGGTCACCACTGCCGTAGCCCGCGGCGACTTGTCCCGCAAGATCACCGTGGATGTGAAGGGCGAAATTCTCGAACTCAAGAACACAATTAACACAATGGTCGACCAACTCAACGCCTTTGCGGCCGAGGTAACCCGCGTAGCCCGCGAGGTCGGCACCGAAGGCAAACTGGGAGGCCAGGCGCAAGTGCCCGGAGTGGCGGGTACGTGGAAGGACCTTACCGACAACGTCAACGTCATGGCCGCCAACCTCACCGAGCAGGTACGCGGCATCGTCAAAGTGGTGACCGCCGTGGCCGACGGCGAACTCACCCAAAAACTAACCGTGAATGCCAAGGGCGAAGTCGCGGCGCTGGCGGAAACCATCAACAACATGACCGACACACTCGCTACCTTCGCCGACCAGGTGACGACGGTCGCCCGCGAAGTCGGCGTGGAAGGCCGTCTAGGTGGACAGGCAAACGTGCCTGGTGCGGCCGGTACATGGAAGGATCTCACTGGCAACGTGAACTTGCTTGCCGATAACCTCACCAATCAAGTCCGCGCGATCGCCGAAGTCGCGACCGCCGTTACCAAGGGCGACCTCACGCGTTCAATTCAGGTGGAGGCAAGTGGTGAAGTCGCGGAGTTGAAAGACAACATCAACACCATGATCGACAACCTGCGGCTCACCACAGACCGCAATACGGAACAAGACTGGCTCAAGACAAATCTCGCGCGCTTCACCAGCATGTTGCAAGGCCAGCGCGATCTGACCACCGTGGGACAAAAGCTGCTCTCCGAGTTGGCGCCACTGGTGAGTGCTCAGCAAGGCGTCATCTACCAGATGGAGACCGAGGAATCGGCTGGCATGGTGCTGCTCTCGGCATTCGCTGCCGACGGGCAGGACGGGCATCTGCGGCGCATAAAGTTGGGCGAGGGACTCATCGGACAATGCGCAGCAGAAAAAAAGCGCATGTTGATTAGCGACCTGCCAGAAAATACGGTCCCCATCCGATCGGGTCTATTCTCAGCCGTTCCTCGAAACGTCATTGTGCTGCCCGTGCTCTTTGAGGATCACGTCAAAGCGGTCATTGAGCTTGCCTCGCTGAACAGCTTTACAGCGTCGCATCTCGCCTTTCTTGAGCAGTTGACGGCCAGCATCGGCATTGTGCTGAATAGCATTGAGGCGACGATGCAGACCGAAGGGCTGTTGAAGCAGTCACAGCAATTGGCCACCGAGCTGCAAACCCAGCAGAGGGAATTGCAGCAGACCAACGAACAACTTGCACAAAAAGCCCAGCAACTCGCCGAGCAGAACGTCGAAGTCGAACGCAAGAACCAGGAAATCGAGCAGGCCCGCGGCGCGTTGGAAGAGAAGGCGAAAGAACTCGCCCTGACTTCGAAATACAAATCGGAATTCCTGGCCAACATGTCCCACGAGTTACGTACCCCTCTGAACAGCATCTTGGTGCTTGGCCAACAACTCACGGACAATCCCGACGGCAATCTGACACCAAAGCAAGTCGAGTTTGCCCGCACCATTCACGGAGCCGGGACCGATCTGCTGAACCTGATCAGCGACATTCTCGATCTCTCGAAGATCGAGTCAGGGACGGTTTCAGTGGAAGCCGAGGAAGTTTTCTTCGCCAGCCTGCTGGATATGGTCGCTCGTCCATTCCGGCACGAAGCTGAAAATCGACGGCTTTCGTTCGAGGTGCACACCGATCCGCACCTCACGCGCAGCCTGGTCACTGATACGAAGCGTCTGCAACAGGTGCTCAAGAATCTGTTGTCCAATGCGTTTAAGTTCACCGAACAGGGAGGCGTGCATCTTGCGGTAACGGTCGCCAGGGATGGTTGGAGCGAAGACCATCCAATCCTCAATGCCGCAGCGTCGGTCGTGGCCTTCGAAGTTACCGATTCGGGCATCGGCATTCCATCCGAGAAGCAACGTATCATCTTTGAAGCCTTCCAGCAGGCCGATGCCGGCACCAGCCGTAAATACGGCGGAACCGGATTGGGCCTGGCGATCAGCCGAGAACTGGCCAGCCTTCTGGGTGGCGAGATTCAATTGCGGAGCGCTCCGGGGAGAGGAAGTACCTTTACCTTGTATTTGCCTCAGACTTACGTGGGTCCCTCCGCGGCCAGTGCTGCTACTGTGGATCGAAAGACCCGATTAAATGCTCCGCCCCTTCAGTTGTCCGCAGTCCGGGCGACAGAGGCGGCAGTCGAGCACGTCCCCGACGACCGGGAGAATCTGCAACCGGACGATGCAGTCTTGCTGATCGTCGAGGATGATCCCCATTATGCCCGCGTGCTATGCGACCTTTCCCGCGACACGGGGTTTAAGGTACTCGTAGCCATGAAAGGCGCGGAAGCCCTCGCGCTCGCCCGCGAATTCCATCCCACCGCCGTGTCGCTGGATGTTTTCTTGCCAGACATGCTGGGCTGGACTGTGCTCAACCATTTAAAACAGGACCCGGCCACGCGCCACATTCCGGTTCAGATGTTGACGCTGGACGAAGACCGACATCACGGCCTGGCGCGAGGGGCGTTCTCTTTCGTGACCAAGCCGACCACACCCGAAGGATTGGGAGCGGCTTTGACCCGGATCAAGGAGTACACGACTCCGCGCCGGAAACGCTTGTTGGTTGTCGAAGACAACCCCGCCGAGCAGTTGAGTATCCGTGAACTGCTGGGTTATGACGACATTGACGTTTCGGTCGCAGCTAGCGGGAGCGAGGCGCTTGCTACTCTTAGCGAGAACCCGGTCGACTGCGTCGTGCTGGACCTGCGCCTTCCCGACATGTCGGGCTTCGACGTTTTGGAGCGTCTCCGCGATGCTCCAGGACTTAGCGACTTGCCGGTCGTGGTGTTTACCGGAAAGGAGCTGTCATCGGAAGAAGACGCGCGCCTGCACACGCTGGCGCGCAGCGTGGTCGTGAAGGGCGTCGAATCACCCGAACGGCTCCTGGATGAGACCGCGCTGTTTCTGCATCGCGTTGTAGCCGATCTTCCGATGGAAAAGCAGAAGATGCTCGACCGGCTGCACCGTTCAGATGACGCTCTGGTGGGCAAGAAAGTGCTGGTGGTGGATGACGATGTACGAAACATCTTCGCCCTCAGCAGTGTGCTCGAGCGGCGTGGAATGACCGTGCTGACGGCTGGGACGGGACGCGAAGCAATCGCAACCCTCGAGTCCACTCCTGACCTGGCGATCGTGTTGATGGATATCATGATGCCGGAGATGGATGGATACGAAACCATGCAGGTGATCCGGCAAAACGCCTCGTTCCGGCGCCTGCCGATCATCGCATTGACGGCGAAAGCCATGAAAGGTGATCGCGAGAAGTGTCTCGAAGCCGGCGCGTCGGAGTACCTGGCAAAACCTGTCAATACCGAACAGTTACTCTCTGCGCTGCGTATGTGGCTTCACAGATAGCTTCGCTCATGATTCGAGTGTTTGCAGATGGCGGATGGAGGCATGAAAGCACGATGACTGCAAATGAAAAGGTCAATATTCTCATGGTCGACGATCAGCCGGCCAAGTTGCTCAGTTATGAAGTAATCCTGGCTGAACTTGGCGAGAATCTGATCAAAGCAACGTCGGGGAAGGAGGCTCTGGAACAGCTTCTCAAAGCCGATATTGCCGTCGTGTTGATGGACGTGAGTATGCCGGATCTTGACGGTTTTGAATTGGCCGACATGATTCGGCAGCATCCACGATTTCAAAGGACCGCGATCATCTTTATTTCCGCCGTCTACCTGACCGACCTGGACCGCCTTAAAGGATACGAGCGTGGAGCGGTGGACTACATTTCCGTTCCCGTCATTCCTGAGCTGTTACGCGCGAAGGTCAGTATATTCGCCGAGCTGCATCGCAAGGCGCATCAACTGGAGACTCTCAATCGCGAATTGGAGGCGCGGGTTGCCGAACGAACCGATGAATTAGAAAGAAGAGCGGAGACGCTGCAAGAGCTCAATATTGAACTGGCGCGGAAGAACCAGGAACTCGACGCCATTGTGCGTACCGCGCCTGACATCATCTTCAGTCGACAGGCCGATGGTTCGAGGGACTATATCAGCGATTGGTTTTACGAATATACCGGCGCCGCTATGGGTTCCGGTAAAGGCTTCGGCTGGTTGGACTTCGTGCATCCCGAGGACACAGAGCGCAGCATGGCCCAGTGGATGCACTGCGTCCAGTCGGGTGACAACTATGAATCGGAATACCGCATTCGCGGGAGGGATGGAGAGTACCGCTGGTTCCGGGCTCGTGCCGTTCCGATCCGAGATTTCGAAGGAAAGATCGTGAAGTGGTATGGTACCTGCTCCGACATCCATGACAGCAAGTTGCTGGAGCAGTCGATCCGTGACAGCGCTATCCAGTTGGAGAGGCTGGTCGATGACCGCACCGCTGCGCTCCGGCGCCTTTCCGGTCGTCTGCTGACTATGCAAGATGACGAACGGCGCCGCATTGCGCGGGAACTGCACGATGGTCTAGGGCAGGAGCTTGCCGCGGCAAAGATGATGATGGACGGTATTGTTGAAAAAAACTCTGCCCAATCAAACCGGCGAGCGGCCACGGAGGCCAGCGAAACAATTGATCGAGCCATCAAACAGGTTCGGAGTCTGTCCCATCTTTTGCATCCGCCTTTACTGGATGAAGTCGGACTGCTATCGGCGCTTCAATGGTACTTGGACGGTCTTACTAAGCGCAGCGGCATTGAAACCTCACTCGACGTTCAGCCACCCGAATTTCCGCGCCTGACGGTCGAATTGGAGACCGCAATCTTTCGAATCATTCAGGAGGCTCTGACCAATGTCTATCGGCATTCGGGAGCGCAGAAAGCGTGGGTCACCCTGACGCAGCACGAAAAACGCGTCGTGGTCAAAATACAAGATGATGGCAAGGGAATTGAACACCCCATAGCCGAGCTGCATCCAGGCAGCATCGGCATCGGCATCGGAGGAATGAATCAGCGAGCAAAAGAATTTGGCGGCAAGTTGCGGCTGCTTAACGCCGATCCGGGCACGGTTGTACAGGTCGAGATTCCTTCACTCAGTCCGCAACCACAAAAAACGCACGCCATGGCGTGATCGCTCGCCATGGCGAGATTTAGCAGAAAGGCTGGCCCTCGCTCACTAACCCGCCGTCCCGGTTGCGCCTTCGGCAGAGAACTGCCTCCGGACCCGGTCATTCATGTCGTGGACTTTGCCCGCTATTACGCTGCGCGTTTCATCCCCGCTGGCAGGAGCGAGAATCAAGCCGACGCCCACACCGACGCCGATTCCTGCAGCAAGAAACAGCGTGTTGCGGAGCACATCGTTATCCTCGCCACGAATGGCTCTGGATGCCCTTCGGACTCGGTCCGTCGCAGTTTCGTACTTCTCCTGTGCCGCATCGCGTAAATCGTCCAGTCGGTCACCGGCACGGTCACGTGCGCTCTTCGTAGCGTCGTCCGAACGCTCGAGTAAATAAAGGCCAACACCCAGCAGAGTCTTCAGCAACGTATTCATAGGCTGTCCTTTCGATTTCGTCATGATTCTCATGCAGGTCAGGGTAGCATCTGAATGTTTCACTTGCCATCAAGTCGATGCTGTAGGCGTACGCGTTAATTTGCCTACTGCTCCATCCATGGAGATCGTAGCGACCGATTCCGCCCACGACCGGATGTCGATTCAGGCGACCTTCGAGCAATCTTAGTTACCGATGCACACTTGTGACTCGAACTGAAAAACCTGTATCAGTGCACCATCGGAAAATAATGTGCCCGGGTAACGAAAGCATCTTTCCGGATGGCGTGAACTCCTACCCAATCACGCTGCAGGCTTCGATCTTCGGCCGACCGTGTTCGCTATCGGTTTTGCCCTCCGATTCTGTCCGCGAGGGATTTCCACATTGATTTCCTCGGCGATCCCTCCAAGCACTTGGTCCGCTTCCTTCTCCTCTTCTAGTGTCTTCTCGAGAAGAGACGCAGCCTTGGTGTCTCCGAGCAGGCTGGCATACGTCCGCACGCAGCCGTATCCAGCCATTTCGTAATGTTCAACCCGTTGGGCCGCGGCGATCAGAGCGGCGTCCTTCACTCCATCTTCCATGTCCTCTTCGATAACTTCGCTGCCTTCTTTAACCAGTCCTTCCATGGCCTTACATTTTTGGCCCTTCGCCTTCTCTCCCATTCCCTCAAAAATAGTTTCAATGCGTCGAGCGTGCTCTTTGGTTTTCTCGAGATGCTCCTCGAAAGCTCCACGCAATTCTGCCGAGGAAGATGCCTTCGCCATTTTCGGCAATGCTTTGACCAATTGCCGTTCCGCGTCATACAAGTCTTTGAGTTGTTCCAGATACAAATCCTTCAGGGAATTGACTTTCACTTTTGCGCCTCCAGGAAATATAGATAGTGGAACGATTAAACGACCCGGACATGGCACTACAGATCAACCACACTCATTACCGGCATCCACACCGCTGCAGAGGGCGAGAAGCAGGAGCCAGCATTGCTAGGTCGGCTCCTGCTCGATAGGTAGGCACGTTGAGGGAACATTCCATGCGAGCAGCATAGGTCGATGGGACACGCGCGAACAATCCCACTGACTCTGTAGTCCTCGCAGGGAATCTCTGTAGCAAAGTGCTTGCTTCGGACAACCGCATGCAGAAGCACAGGATTGGCGAGAACAGATCAGGAAAACGGTAAGACGTAAAACCGTAAAAACAAACGGAGTAGATTGAAGGAAGGAACAAATATTACCTGGTCCCGCAGCATCCATTCGATACAGCAACATCTAGAAACGCCTACAGGCTGCACTGGATAGACCAATTCCGTTTTGGACCGTACTCTCCACAATGTGAATGCGACGAAGATTTTCGTTCGACATCAACTGGACTTGAGACTGGAAAGGAGACTCCGGTGAATAGCGACTCTGCTAGCGTGGGCACAGTTCCTCTGGATCCCAATGTTGTGAAGCGCGCCCAACAGGGCGATTCCGATGCGTTTGCCGCTTTATTTCATGCACACAAGGCACGAATCTACTCCGTGTGTTTGCGAATGACCAACAATGCTGCCGAAGCGGAAGATCTCACCCAAGACGCGTTCTTGCAGGTGTTCCGCAAGATCGCCACCTTTCGTGGAGACTCTGCGTTTTCGACATGGCTTCACCGGATCGCGGTAAACACTGTGCTGATGCATTTTCGGAAAAAGTCGCTGAGCCAGGTTTCTCTGGATGAGCCCTACAGCAACAGCGACGGTGCCAAGGTACGCCGCGAATACGGAACCCGAGACAATCGTCTCGCGGGTTGCGTCGACAGGGTGGCATTGGCG
>Ga0210402_10003421_pt1 | contig 14905 bp, 14 predicted proteins | sample IncBWC7MmetaG_FD_161055 | JGI IMG/M metagenome (GOLD analysis project Ga0210402, IMG submission 161055) | Forest soil microbial communities from Barre Woods Harvard Forest LTER site, Petersham, Massachusetts, United States - Inc-BW-C-7-M | ecosystem: Environmental > Terrestrial > Soil >...
AGCAGAAAGTGTTGAGGTATCCACAGGCTTGGTTTGTAGAATCGGCGCATGGCGATGGGGACGCGCAAGCAGCGGGAGAAGCAAGAAGATTTGTGGATCGCGCATGCGGAGTTGGCATCGGCTCCGGGGCATCCGTTCGATCAGCGTTTGAATGAGTTGCTGGAGACGGAGCGCTTCGACGAGTTTGTCGAGGGCCGGTGCGCGAAGTTTTATGCCGAGAAGAACGGGCGTCCGTCGCTGACGCCGGGGATTTACTTTCGGGCGCTGCTGATCGGGTATTTCGAGGGCATCGGGGCGGAGCGCGGCATTGCCTGGCGGCTGGCGGACTCGCTGGCCCTGCGGCGTATCGTGGGCATCGCGCCGGACGAGTACACGCCGGATCACTCGACGATTTCGCGCACGCGGCGGCTGATCGATCTGGACACGCATCGCGAAGTATTCGGCTGGGTGTTGGGCGTGCTGGCCGATCGTGGGTTGCTGAAAGGCCAGCGGATCGCGATTGATGCGACGACGCTGGAGAGCGAACGCGGCGATGCGCTCGATTGTGCGGCGGGACACGGGCGAGAGTTACGAGGAGTTTCTGCGGGGGCTGGCGAAGGCCTCGGGTATCGCGACCCCGACGCGCGAAGACTTGGCGCGGTTGGATCGCAAGCGCAAGAAGCGGACGTCGATTAAGGAGTGGAAGAGCCCAGCGGATGGCGATGCGCGGATCGCGAAGATGAAGGATGGGCGCACGCATCTGGCGCACAAAGCCGAGCACGCCGTCGATCTGGACACGGGCGCGGTGTTGGCGGTCACGCTGCAAGGCGCCGACCGGGGCGACACGGCCACGCTGGATGAGACGTTGTGCGAAGCCGGGATGGCAATGGCGGAGCAGGTTGGGCGGGAGGCGGAGTTGCGGCCCAACGAAGCGCCGAAGTGAACGTTGCCGGGATCGAAGAGCATGCACCCTGTTGTGATTGCCGTTTACTTAGCTCGAACACGCAGCAGCATAGCAAAAGTAGCACTCATGCGTTGGATGAGTTACTGGGAAACTCGCTTGTGGTCTCTGAATTTGAACTCTTCAAATCTAGGGACGTTAAGGGGACGATAAGAAGTGACATGCGGCTCCGTTTTGTATCAAACGACGTCCGCCGACACCGTTTGATATCAATCAGTTACATCTCGTTGTTACCCTGTCACGGCATCATCAGGAACTTTTGGGAATCGACGGGCAGGGAGAGGCACAAGTTGTAACCTCAGAGAATCGGTGATTCAATATCGGTTCAGCAATTTGTGTAGCTGCTGTCGACATTCCGGGCAACGAGATGCCAGCTTTCCGGTCTGGGGTTCGCGAAAGCCAGATGCATCAAACGTGAGGCTCACAAATCGTATTACCACTCAACAGGTGTTGTGGCCGAAACAGAACGCGCTTGTAGGAAATGAGGGATTCTGCATTCGCAACCCTCGCATTGGAGAGCACATCATGGCTAACCCCACCTGGTCTGCAGTAGGTCCAGCACCACAGCACAACGGAAACGCTGCGTATTCTGGCCGCGCCAACGCATTTGCCGTGTCGGCGAATTTCAATGGGGCAGGGACTCGAGCCCTGTTCGTCGCAACCGATGGAGGTGGTGTGTGGCGAGCGGTCCCGTTCACTGGTCCCTCGCCCATTTGGCAGCCGCTCACGGACGAAGTCCCGACAGCGGTTGCCAATCGAAGCGGACTGTCGGCAATTGTTTCTGTAAGTGCCGATCCCCACAACCCGCAGGTGATCTATGCAGGCTCGGCAGCGGGAATCCTCCGCTCGCAGGATGGTGGAAACAGCTGGGCCCTGATTCCCGGCAGTCCCACCAGTGCAACCAAGATCATCGTAGATCCTCGAATTGGCGGAACGGCAGTGTGGGCCGGAAGCAGTCTTGGCCTATTTATCAGCGCCAATGGACTGAATTGGATACAGACGACAATTGGTGGGTGGGGCTTCACCTCGTTCTCAGTTGATGATTTGGAGTGGATTGTCAGTGCGGACCTGAAATCTCTTACCCTGTATGCTGCTGTCCACGACACTGCAGCGAATAACGACGGCAGCCGCAATGGGATTTATGTGACCGTGAACGAGGGCGGAATATGGAATAAGACCGCGATAAATCCAATCAACAGGGAAAATGGCCAGTTAGTGCTGCCACCAAATTTCGGCTCCATTACCCTCGGTGCCGACCATACGCCCGGTAGCGCTGTTCCTCCTGTCGCGGCAATTTCGAAGAAGGATCCGGATTGGCGACACGCTATTCTTCTGAATGTCTTCAAGCTTTTGCAAGGAACGTGGACGCCTATCGGTGCCGGTCTTCCAACGGGTCTCGACACGCAAGGTGGGGCCAATCAGCCCATCACCGTCACCCTGCCGGTGCCATCTATTTTGGTGTATCGGGAAACTATAGCCCGGCGTTCTTCCAGTCCGTGGACGGCGGGACGAATTGGAGGGATATTTCGAGCGCCGGAGTGAAGCCGCATGTCGATCATCACGGATTGTTGTTCACAGACGGTGGCAACGATGGAGGAATCTGGAGATTCACTCCGAATTTCCCAAAATCAACCGGGCGGACAATGGGAACACCTTAATACCAACGGCCTGCAAACCATTGAGGCCCAGGGCGCAAGTCTCCATCCCATGACCCCTGCGATTGTTCTCGTTGGCAGCCAGGACAACGGAACTGCGCTCCGTGTGAACGGAATCTGGAACTCTGTGCAGGGAGGTGACCGCGGACGTGTTCGCTTCGATCCGGCAAGCGCGAGCGCTTACTCGGTGACCTATGGCAGTTTTGATCGTTCTGACGATTCCGGTGCATCGTGGAACGGGATTGGGTTACCTGGCGGCGGAGAATTCGCCGACGGCGTCATGCAGAACTACGAGATCGATCCCTTCGGTACTGGCCGCATTCTCATTGCCGGCGTTAACGGCACGTGGCTCTCCGCAAATAAAGGAGGTAACTGGAAGAAAATAGCACCTGCTCTTACCGGTGATCCGAACGCCGTTAGGGTGTTGACGTTTTCTCCTGACCCGACAAAGCTCTACCTGGGGTTTAACGACGGAAGCATTTTTAGAACGACCAACGGTGGCGGCGATGGCACCGCCGGTAATTGGGCAGAAATTAGAGGTGGCCAAAATCTTGGCGGTATGGTTGTCACGATGGCAGTCGACCCATCCTCAGCCGACACTTTGTACGTCGCGACGGCGGGGCCGTCTGTTTGGCGTACTCCCGACGCTGGCAAAACTTGGCAGAACATCACGTCCGATCTTCCGCTCGTCGGTTTTACGTCGCCGATGACGCTGGCCCCGAAGGTCAATGGACCATACATCCTTGTTGGTACGCCTAGCGGGGTATATGCGTGTCAGAACCCAGCCACGCCCTTTTGGCGTCGTGTCGGCGACGGTTTTCCATTCGTTCAGGTGAGCGCTCTCGAGTATCAGCGATCCACGGACATTCTCCTTGCCGGAACCTATGGCCGCGGTGCTTTCAGCGCGATCGTCGGCGATATGTCTCCGCCAACGGTCCACATCGTCATTCCAAAAGACAATTGCGGCATTGGGCCGGTCGAGGGGCAGACAATAGGAATCCGATCGACGATCCAGCCAGCAGACAGCTCCACAACATACACTTACACGTGGACTGTAACTGGCGCACAACTCGCACCGAATGAGAATGGCAAGGGGCCGATTATAAAAATCATCGCACCCTCTCCTCCTGTCCCCGTGCAACTTTCTTTATCAGTTAGCGACGACGACGGTTTCGTTGGAAATGCCGTGGCTGTGTTCAAGCCGCTCACTAACCAGGAAGCTGCAATCCTAGAGAGAGTGTGCCAGCTCCGGCATCTCATCGAGTCCATCTATCCGCTACCTCCTTTCATTCTTCATATAGGAGATCCACCTCCAGACGCCGGTGTCTACCGACAAATGGAAGCTCAACTCGATCGCATTCTTGGCGTTGCTCAACAAATGACAGAGAGTGCGCAATCCGCACTGCTCGCCGTAAAGGGAATCGGGCATACCGTTCGCGTCGGCAGGCTCCCCGCGCACGTAGAAATGAATGACCGTCTCGGGGACGATGAGCACGATGCCAAATTCAAGGAGGAACGCTGAACTCGAGAAGGAAGTCTTCTCCACAACCATCTCGAGGTCAGCCGTTTTCAGGGGGCGAAGACCGATTCCTCACTAAGGTCGTCGCCGCAGCATGCAGCGAGTTTCGCTATCCCGACGAGCCTCCGAACAAAAGACATTCGAAAAGTTTCTCTGTGGTTGGGGCATAGCGATCTGACCACTACGGAGGTCTAGGTTCGGGCCGATCCTACTGAGAAGCTGGAGGCTATCGAGGCAGTCGTGCCGCCAAGCCTTCGCAAGGGCAAGTTTCGGCCGCCGGACAAACTGTTCGCCCTTCTAAAGGGCAAACCTTAATGGAGAGTCGAAAGGGCGTGGCACCGTTTACGACATGCCCTTTTGCTCTGCCACTCCCCATGAGCAAAAACTCCCCATAAGGCAACTGTTGTAGGAGATGGTGGCACGATGTCCGCAGCTGGTGCACTCATCGATATGGCCGCCGAGGGCAGCCGTGCGACAGCGCGCAATGGCCCGCAGGACCTTGAGGTGGGTCCAGCGGAGCCAGTGACGGTTGCGCTCGACGAAGTCCCTTCCTGCGCTGCGAATAATGTCGGCCACCTCCAACTGTGGCCGACTCATTTACTCCTCCTGGAACGACCTGTCTTTCTTCAGCACCAGCGCGTCCAGTGGACTGGAAGTGGCATGCAGGTGCCGCTGCGAGAGGTGGAGATAGCGGGCGGTTTCTTTCAGATCGTGATGGCCTAACAGGATCTGGATGGTGTGCAGGTCGGCGCCGCCTTCGAGCAAGTGGGTGGCAAAGCAATGGCGGAGCACGTGGGGATAGATACGTTTCTTAATCCCGGCGCGCCGGGCGGACTCGACGCAAGCGTTGTAGGGCGTCTTGTCATCCGTTGGGTGATCACCGCTGTGCCAGCGGTTGCCGGGAAATAACCAGACGGACTTTTTGCGCAGACGTCGCCAGTGAGCGCGCAGTTCTTCGAGCAGGACAGGGCTGAGCATGACATCGCGGTCTTGTCCTCCTTTGCCATCTTGAATGTGCACGACCATTCGTCGGCTATCGATATCGCTGACTTTCAGGCGGGTGAGCTCGGTGCGGCGCGCACCGGTGCCGTACAGGGTCATCAAAATGGTGCGATAAAAAGGAGTCGGCGCCGCATCGATGAGCTGCGCTACTTCTTCCTGACTGAGAACCGTGGGTAGGCGATAGCGCTTCTTGGGATAGGGAGTGTCGGCAATGCTCCAGGGCCTCTTGAGCGTCTGGATGTAGAAGAAGCGCAGCGCGCAGAGGTGGTTGGTCACCGAACCGGGAGTCAGTTTGTGCACGGTGAAGAGTTGGGCTTGGTACTCGCGGATATGCTGCGGTCCCAGGCGATCGGGCGAGCGGTGGAAGTGCTGAGCGAACCGCTCGATCAAACGAATGTAACGCTGTGTGGTAGCCTCAGAGTAATGATGTCGCTGGAGTTCCTCCAGCATCATTTTGCGTAGATGGGTCACAGGGATACCTCCTTGTGACCCACAATTTATCTGAGCGGAAAATCAGAACTGCCGACATCACCCACGCGGTAGCGTCCGCCGCGCCAGCGGCTTCGTTCGGGGAATCCTTCCGGTACGCTTTTCAGGGAAAGAGTTGCCGACCATCCAGCCTTTTGGATTATGGAGCGAAAGGAAAAGAGCCGAGGACTGCTTCTTATTATCGTGTTGCATTTGGAAGTGCGGATCGTCAGCATGGCCTCAGCTTAGGCCACGGAAGAAGGCGGTCAGGTCCCCTGCGACCGCCGCTGGTTCCTCAGCCGGGGCGAAGTGCCCGCCGCGCGGAAAGACTGTCCAGCGCTGGATGTTGTACAGGCGCTCCAGATACGAGCGCGGCAGTTCGCCTTCGGGAACGGTCTGGTGCGCGAAAACACCGAACGCCGTGGGTGTACTGATGTAGCCGGGATCGACCGGGTGCCAGCGATTGTCCCAGTAGTCGCGCATCGACGAGGTGATGCTCTGCGTGATCCAGTACAGGGTGAACGTGGCGCAGAGGAAGTCGTCGCTCGGCGTAACGTCGCTCCACGAGTGCCACTTCTCGCCCAGGTATGCCGCGAGTCCTGCCGGAGAGTCGTTGAGTCCATAGCCGACAGTCTGCGGCTTGGTGGACTGGATCGCGCTGTAGCCCCGCTCCGTCGTATCCCAGCCCCGGCTCACCGCAAGGTACGAACGCTCGACATCGGACAGCTCCGTATCGTCCACCACGGGGGCTAGATCCGACTCCAGTGTGGTGAGATGGACCCCGATCACCGACTCGGGATGGTCTAGCGCAAGGATCGTCGTCACCCCGGCCCCAAAGTCATAACCGCTCGCACCATAGCGGGAATACCCAAGCTCAGACATGAGCCGGTGCCAGCGCTCCGAGACGTACCGGTAGTTGATGCCAACCTTCGGTGGTCGCGGCGAGAAACCATACCCCGGCAGGGAGGCTACGACCACGTCAAAGTGCTCGAGCATCGGCAGCATGTCCACGTAATCGAGGAAACTGCTGGGCCAGCCATGCGTGAGAATGAGCGGCACACCCCTACCTGATGCCGCACGCTGGTACACAAAGTGGATGCCCTCCCAGGTGAAGTGGTTGAACGCGTTGAGCCTTCGCTCCCAGCCACGCCAGTCGAACTCGTGGGCCCAGTAGGACACGAGGCGTCGTAACCAGTCCAACTCGGTGCCCTGTGCCCAGCCTATACCGGGTATATGGTCGGGCCATCTTGTATGGCGCAACCGTGCCTGCAAATCATTGAGCACCTCATCCGCGACGTGAATCCGAAATGGTTCCACTACAATAAGCCCCTCTTGGCCGTAGCCAGTGGCCAGCCGAACGCGGAGGCAACGTCGCACGCGGTCTCGTCGATCACAGTCGACAGACAACATCGGGCGTTGCGGCCCGGATCAATCAACGTTACGACGTAGTTTAGATCATGCCCTCTTTTCACGGATGTAATGTCCTTCTACCGTGGCTGAACTAGTCTAAAAAAACTGCTGACAGCAGTCTTTGTGAACGACTCTTCGGTTTCGAGATGATCCCGTCTGGATCACGAGCAACCCGGTAGTTGAACCCATGGTGCGAGGCAGCAGCCTCCAGAAATTGGAGAATCAAAACTTGGACGAGGGTAATTGGAGCCCCTCAGCTCTAAACCTACGAAAGGTAGTGGTTTGTGCGACTGACCCCCTGGTCTTGGAAGATGCGAATAAAATGGGAGTTAACTGATTGAAGGTATAGGTCGGGGAGAGAGGATTTGAACCTCCGACCCCCTGGTCCCGAAATTCTGGGAATCGGCCAAGTCCATTCTTATTAACGAACACAGAAGGTGCTCCAATCGTATAAGCCCTTCTCATTCTTGCTGGTCACTCTCGTTTTTGGAGGAATTGGAGCCCCAATTGGAGTCCCAGGGGCGAGGCGCTTCAACGCTGGAAAGAAGCAGCTGTTTAACGATTGATGACGGCTCTCCTATATTGTGGACGTTCGTCCTCACCTTCCTCAATGTGCTGCGGGACTTGGTTCCTGGGGTAACTCTGCTCCAGTCATTCGTGTATGTGTTTGGCTGCTTCAGTGTGGCTGTGTTCTTTTACGTGTTCCATCGAGCGCAGTAGTGGTGATTGTTTGCCCGCCCTCGCTCCTCAGGCTTGCGAGCAGTCCCGAATACCGCCTCTGTGGTCGGTCATTATGAACAGCGATACCCAGCGCCTTTTTCTGCCCGATGAGGACTACCAGCTTCTTGCCCCGTGTAATGCCTGTGTAGATCAAGTTCCTTTGCAGCAGCATGTAGTGTTGTGTGGCAAGCGGGATCACTACCGCTGGGAACTCCGATCCCTGTGACTTGTGGATGGTCACTGCGTAAGCTGGGGCAACTTCGTCCAGTTCCCCGAAATCGTATTTCACTACCCGGTCATCGAAGCGAACCACAACTTGATGTTCCACTACATCGATCCGTTCCACCGTTCCGATGTCCCCGTTGAACACTTCTTTGTCGTAATCATTCTCGGTCTGGATGAGCTTGTCGCCAATCTGGAACCGCCATCCAAATCGCTCAACGGTCGATTGACCGGACTGATACGGGTTCAACGCCCGCTGAAGCGAAGTGTTCAGTTCCCGCACCCCGAGCGATCCCCGGTTCATGGGGCAAAGAACCTGAACATCACGGATCGCGTCTAGATGAAATCGCTCTGGAATTCTCTCCTGCACCAACTTGACCAGCGTTGCCACGATCTTCTCCGGGTCGTCCCGCTCGACAAAATGGAAATCTTTACTCGGGTCAGATTCCCTTACGTCCGGCATCTGACCTCGGCGAATCCCGTGCGCCGTGGTAATGATCCTGCTATTCGCCGCTTGCCGGAACACCTCGGTGAGGCGAACGACTGGTACCACACCACTCTCGATCAAGTCATGGAGCACCGTGCCCGGTCCAACGGATGGAAGCTGGCCTACGTCGCCGACCAAAATCAACGCGGCATGGTTGCTAAGAGCCCGCGCCAACGAATGCATCAACATCACATCCACCATCGAGGTTTCATCCACGACCAATAGGTCGCATGCCAGCGGGTTCGATTCGTCCCTAGTGAACCGCCCGGTTGCTGGATTGATTTCCAGCAGGCGGTGGATGGTCTTCGCTTCCATGCCCGTAGTTTCGGTCAGTCGCTTCGCCGCCCGCCCAGTGGGAGCGCACAGCAGACATTTCACTCCCTTGGCCCTCAGGATCAGCAGGATGGAGTTCACCAGCGTGGTTTTCCCGACACCCGGTCCCCCGGTGACCACCACGGTTCGGTTCGCTAGAACGGTCTTCAGAGCGTCCCTTTGGCTGGGTGCGAGTTTCTTGCCCGTCCGCCCCTCGCACCATGCAACTGCTTTCTCGAAATCGATCTGCGGGTAGATTGTCGTCCCTCCTGCCAGTCGCTTGATCCTCAGCGCAATGCCTTCTTCCGCTCTCCGGAGATGCGGCAAGAAGATCAGCGGCTCGCCATCGATTTCCTCCAACAATAGCGAGCCGCCCGTGAGCATCTGCGACAAAGCCTGTTCGACTGGGGCTTCGCCAACCTCCAGCAACTTCGTTGCCGCCAGCTTGAGCTTCCCGAGGGGCAAGGCACAATGTCCATTCGAGGTCGCTTCCAGCAGCACGTGATCGATGCCCGCCTTCGCCCGATTGGACGAGTCCCGTGGAATCCCTACCTTCTGGGCGATCTGGTCGGCGGTCGCGAAGCCGATGCCATAGATGTCCTTTGCCAACATGTAGGGATTGCCCCGCACCTGCTCGATTGCCTGCTCGCCGTAGGTCTTGAAGATTCGCACCGCCCGGCTGGTGCTGACGCCGTGGCTATGCAGGAACAGCATGATTTCCCGTACTTGCTTTGCCTCCTGCCACGCATGGGCGATCCGCTCCCGGCGCTTTGGGCCGATGCCATCGACGGTTTGCAGTTCGGCGGGCCGCTTCTCGATCACGGATAGAACTTCGGTTCCAAATCGCACGACCAGCTTCTTTGCGAGAATCGACCCGATGCCCTTGACCAAACCGCTTCCGAGATACCGCTCGACACCCTCGGCGGTCGTGGGCGGCACGGTCTTCATCGTCGTCGCCTTGAATTGCAGCCCGTGTTCGCGGTCCCTGACCCAACATCCCTCCGCGACCAGCCATTCCCCAGCGGTCACAGAAGGCAGCGACCCTACAACCGTCGTCTCCTCTCGATGCCCTTTTGTCTTGACGCGAAGCACGCAGAAGCCGTTGTCGTCGTTGTGAAAGGTGACGCGCTCGATGACGCCGGAGATTTGCTCGGTTGCGGGTCTGCGTTCTGGCATAGCGGCGGTCATGAGTCGGGATTCAATTTTGCCACGGATGATGGGACTTGGATTATTCAGTACAGGCAGATTTCCGACGCTTGGCTCGGATCGATGGAACCCCGGAGGGTAGAATCGTGGACCAGTATGGCCAAACGTAAGCAGAAATCACAGCCCACGTGGACAGATGTCAAAGCAAAACTCGCAGGGTTTGACCGGGCAGCACTGCTGGGATTGATTCAGACTCTCTACGCCGCGCACAAGGATAATCAGACCTTTCTTCATGCCCGCTTTGGCTTAGCTGAGGACGTGTTGGAGCCGTACAAGAAAACAATTGATCGATGGGTTTGGCCTGATGTGTTCCGGAGGCAGGACACTTCGGTCTCCCAAGCCAAGCGTGCCATCTCTGATTACAAGAAGGCGGTTGGCGATCCGGAGGGATTAGCAGAGTTGATGGTTTTTTACTGCGAGCGTTCCGCTGGGTTTTCCAGCGACATTGCCAGTGACGACGAGGGATACTTCAATGCGCTGGTGCGGATGTTCGAGCAGGCGCTAAGAATCGTAAACGCACTATCGGTCGAGCGCCGCGACGACCTTCTAACCCGGTTGGATCGTGTGCGAGTGACCAGCCATAAAATTGGCTATGGAGTCGGAGACGACATGGATTTGCTCATGTCGAAGTTCACGCCGAAGCGCCTGTAAGGTAAGTGTCAGAGCAAACACAGGGTTGACAGATTGAATCAGCCTGCCCGACTTCGTCGACGCTTGACGAGTGAATTCTCAGGCGGTCCGTCTTTGATCTTTCGTCCGGGGCGAAGAGAACGAAGCTTGACCATTAGACATTCCGCTTCGAATCGGCCACCTGTCATTACCGAAAACTCTGTCCGACACACGAACGCTCTGATTGGAAAACTGATCGCGGATCGAGACCAGCTTGAAGCGGCTGAATCCAAAATCGGCAAATGCAAGTGAGGACGTTGTCGCGCGAGGGAATGCGGTCTTGGGCCGCGAAGAAACGGGGGCAAACATTGGTGGTGGTTGATTGCAAGTACAAACGACTGACCTCGGAAGCGCTGTACCATGACGACTACTATCAGGTGCTGGCATACTGCATCGCTACTCGCTCACCAAATGGACTAATTGTTTACCCGCGTCAAGAGTTTGGAGTTGAGCGGCAAGCGCGTATTCGCAACACCGACATCAGCGTGGGACAATGTGCGATTGATTGCTCCGTTGTGATTGACGATTTTGAGAAGGAGTGCGATCGTTTCGCGGAGTATGTGTTCTCGATGGCGGAAGACGCGGAGCATCAGTATACGTAGTGGCGCACGCGAAGCCGAGTTTTTCTGGCTAACTGCTAGGTGCAGATCGAATGTATTCGCTCATTACGCCAGAAACCTGCCAACCAAGCCGCACGTTGAATGTTGAATGGGTTCCGACTGATGCCCTAGCAGGCAACCAGGGAATCTCGTTCAGAACAGACAAGTCTTTGGTTCAGTCTGGGTGCAAAGAAGTTGGTTGATGTGCAACCTGGTCGTTTTAGCAACTGATGGCCAAGTCGATCGATCATTAATTTACAAGCATATTCTCATTCCCTGGAACGACGGTTCTGACGGTAGACATAGGAAAGTAGGCTTGACCCGAACTCAGCCTGACACATCATCACGGTGTGGTCTCGTTCAGCAAGACTGTAAGACTCTGAGCTCCTCCTCCGCTTCCATTTGCGCCGGTGACCACCACGTCCGGTTTTCCGTCTGCGTTGAAATCAGCAACGCCGAGAAAGTTGGGGTGGTCTCCTGCAAAAAAGCTTTGTGCTTGCTGAAACGTTCCATCCCCATTTCCCAGCAAGACACCGATGCCCTCGGTTGCGGCAAACACTAGATCCACTCTGCCGTCGCCGTTGACGTCGGAAGCCGCTACTTGGGAGGCTGGCGCCGCGACGCTTGTGCCCGAATGGAAGGTTCCGTCCCCATTCCCGAACAGAATCGCCAGTGAGCTCCCCGTCGTGACGACGAGATCAAGAATGCCGTCATGATTCAGATCAACCGAGATCAAAGCTTCGGCATTTGTCACATTGTAGTTTTGAGGAGTCTGGAATGTTCCGTCACCCTTTCCAAGTAGGACGCTGATGTTGCCCGCTCCACTGATGGCAAGGTCCAAAGCCCCGTCACCATTGAAATCGCCAGAGGCGATCCTCATGGGCACCGACCCGACGAGGTATGTAGCGCCTGCGGTGAAGGTTCCGTCCCCGTCCCCAAGAAAGATTGCGACAGCGTTGTAGCCAGCCACAGCCACATCCAGCTTGCCGTCCTGATTGAAGTCGCCGATCAATACGGCCGATGCGCTCACCAACCCACTGGAATATGCTTTAGGTTTGCCGAACGTTCCATTTCCCTTGCCCAAGGCGACGGAGAAGTTAGCGAACGCTTCATTAGCGATCACTACATCGAGTTTTCCGTCGTTGTTTAGGTCGCCCAAAGCGATAGCCTTCGCATAGGTGCCACCAATGGTCTTTTGTTTCGGTTTTGGCGTTAGAGTTCCGTTGCTCCGGCCTAAAAAGACCGAGAGTGTGCCGAAGCCATCGTCTACTAACACGTCGGGAATGTGATCGCCGTTTACGTCCGCAACCACGAGCGCTTCCGTAGGATTGGGAGCCGCGTACAAGGCTGCGCCTATGAAAGTCCCATTGCCCTTCCCAAGGTAAAGCGCCAGATTGCCGCTAGCGGCGTTCGGTACGATAGCATCGATCTTGCCATCTCCATCAAAATCGGCCACTGCCGCGGCTCCCGGCCCGGAGCCGGTGGCGTAGCTAACTGCCGCCGCAAACTGCCCCGCGCCCTTCCCACGAAAGAAGCTCACACCCGCAGTCGTAGTTAGGACCAGGTCGGGTTTGCCGTCTCGGTTATAGTCGGCAATCGTAAGAGCTCGGCCGAGTGGGGCAGGAACAGTGTACGGCGGTTGAAAAGTGCCATCGCCTCGACCCAACAGGATTTCCACCCCATTCTCGTCAGCCACGACGAGATCCGGATTCTTGTCGTCGTTCACATCTGCTAAACCAACGGATGAGGGACCTGGAGTTGTGTTGTAGTTCACTGCGGTCTGAAATGTCCCGTCACCATTGCCGATGAAGACTGCAACTTGCGCGCTGAACAGACAGCTGATAGCGAAGTCCAGGTATCCATCGTGATTCAAGTCTCCCACGGCAACGACCGTTGGCGCTGTGTACTGTGTAATGCTGCTTTTCAACACGAATTTGCCCGTCCCATCACCCGCGAGGAAATTCACCGTATTGTTCGCAGAGTCCGTGACGATCAGGTCCGGTAACCCATCTCCATTGAAATCACCTACGCCGAGGCCATTTTGGGAACGGAGTGGTCAGTTGATTGGGCGGGGTTGCGGGGTACGTTTGTGCGCGAGAAAACTTCCCGTTCGGCATACCGAGAAGGATTGAGACGCCCTTGCTGTCAGTAACTGCGATGTCTGGAATTCCGTCGTGATTGAAGTCGGCGACCTTTGCTGTTGCTGGGCCATAGGGAACTGAATGCCTCGATATGGAGAATTTCGCTGCACCGCGATTGAGCAGCACGTTGACGCTCGAAGCGCTATTGTCGAGAACAACCAAGTCAGGTTTCCCGTCGCCGTTTAAATCAGCAGCCAATGCCGCGTTTGGACTCTTAGCTCCTGCGAGGGGAACGGCATCGAGAAATCTGACCTGGGCTGCGGCACCACAGGAAGCAATTGAAAATAGGATCAACCCCGGAGAAAGTATTTTGCTGCAGATTGACATAGAGTAGTCCCTGCTCGGAGGCAGCAAGTTTGTCAGTGATGAAAGCGACTGTCAAGGGTAAGTGCATTCAAGCAAAGTCTGAGAGCCTGTTTCTCAAGAATTCACCACCTGTAACCAAGAATGGCGTAGAATTTGGCAGCAATACCCGGCGAATGCATGAGACATCTCTAGCTTCCGCTTGCCACTGCCGGGCCCCAACAATAGGCTCTCTCGATGCTGCAGAAAAGCAGATTAGATTTCTCTATCATCTCTGGCTGACGTACCGTGTTGCGGAGATTGACATCTCTTCTGTGCCCGTCTTCAGCGAGCCTAGAAAACAACACATTCCTATCTACTCCACCACAATCAGTCGAATGTTTATGGGCCTTTCGCGCGCCGATCTGTGGCACCATTAGACAGCCTGGTTTGGCACCAGGGATTCTCGTAGTGGAGAGAAAGACTTATGCCTGTTTGGGTGCAAGAGACACTGGGTGCAACAGGGCTCATCGTGAGTTCACGACGAATCGGTTGGCGTGCGTTAGGTAAACCCTTGGCAACTACTGTTTATCTACCTGCCCCGCGCTCACTCCGTAAATTTGCTGGACTCTACTACGGCTGGCCTTCAATGAGCGGAGATACTCATCAATCAGGATATTGAGCGGAGTTGTCTCAGATGCCAGTCGTACGTTTAACGTTCGAAAGTACACGGGCAGCTGGTGGAGACGAGCGGCGTTTCGCGTATAGATCAGAGGCGTCAGTGAGCGGCCGTGCGCATATCCGACTTCGTACATGACATTCTCGTTGAGAAGCGTGATATCAGCGATCACAGCCGAGGACGTTTGGATCGCGTCGGCGAAGCTCGTATAAATGGCCTCGCTTCTCGGCACTCGATCTAGACGAACTGGAGCAATGGTTGGCTCGATCACTGACGTGTACAGACTGTTGTGCTCGTCATCGTATGGGAGCAGCACCAAGCACCTCCCGATTTTGGCGGTTCCAAAGAGATCGACCACTGCACCGGCAGCTATGTCGGGATCGCTGTCTATCACCTTGGATACGTCGTCGAGGCAACGATCGAGTGCTCCTTCAGCGAAGCTGGTGGCTATCCGTTCCCGATACTTGTCAAGGAGATCTCTCGAATCGCCACCGGCATCGGGTATAGGCAATACGGGCACCCCCAAATCCAACGCCTGTTCCACCACGACCTCGGTGTGCTGTCTGCCGTAGATCGTCACAACCATATCGACCC
>Ga0210402_10003422_pt1 | contig 14897 bp, 12 predicted proteins | sample IncBWC7MmetaG_FD_161055 | JGI IMG/M metagenome (GOLD analysis project Ga0210402, IMG submission 161055) | Forest soil microbial communities from Barre Woods Harvard Forest LTER site, Petersham, Massachusetts, United States - Inc-BW-C-7-M | ecosystem: Environmental > Terrestrial > Soil >...
TATCAAGGGCAGGCGTGCTTTCAGCAAATCCATGATTATGTTTCCAACTCCGGGTTTGTTTATATGGGGTCATCGGAGTCTGTGTTGAAAATGGGCAATGGTCTGGAAGTCCAGCAAGACAGCCTTTTTATCAATGAGCTTTTTTTGCCAAAGGTGGATCGATGAACAGGCCCATTGCGCCTGCCGATTAATGGCTACGGCTGGGTGGTGCCATGCATTATACGATAAGGCGCATCATGCCGAACAACTCACTCCGTATAATCGCTGACCTTAACTGGTTCGGACATATTCCGACCTATCACCGGCTCTACCTGCGAGCTTTTCTGGATAATGGCCACCGGGTGGTATCCCTGAGCCCACGGCCAGATTTAATATGCGCCGATAAAAATCTTTCCGCCGCGCTCGAAACCGGCCAGCTGCAAGTCCCCGCTGAAGGTTTCGGCGCAGCCACGCCTCCAGGCCACCGTCTTGCCCGTTGGCTAGACAACCTACCCGGCAGTTCCCTTTGCTGGAACCTGTTGCGTAATTCCACGCAAATTCGCCAGTGGAGGGCGCGCAAACGATGGATGACGCTCATGACTGCCGCCAATAAATATGCCGAAGCAGCCGATCCTGACACCCTGCTCTTCATCCCTTATCTCGACGATCTACTGCATTGCCCCACCTCGGCCAAAGTCAGCGCCCCGCGTTGGGCCGGGCTTTATCTTGACTCCAGCCAGCTGCGACGCCCCATCGGCGCTGCCTTGCGTGAGTCATTGGCGCTTTTTAACGACCCAAAATTGCAATACTTGGCCGTTTTAGATGAAGGCTCCATTGGACCTTTGCGCATCCATGGCCAGACCATCCGGATCGGGGCCGTACCCGATATTACCGATGAGCGGATAAGCCTTGGCCTGACCGAACTTGCCCATGCTGTACTCAATTGTGCCAAAGGCAGACCCATTATTTCCCTGATCGGACACCTTACCCCGCGCAAAGGCATCAGGCGACTCATCAAACTTGCGCAAAACTGCGATCCCCAGCGCTTTTTTTTCCTGTTTGCAGGCCAAATCGAATCACTGCAGGTAGATTCTAAGACCCGCACCTTTTTGCTGGCAGCGGAACAAAAGCGACATGCAAACGTGTATGCGCATTTAAAGCGCCTCCCCGATGAGACTGATTTTAATGCTCTGGTGAAAATATCGAATGTAATCTACCTCCGCTACGAAAATTTTTATGGGAGCAGCAATCTGCTCACGAAGGCGGCGGTTTTTCGCCGGCCAGTGATCGTGACAGATGAAGGTTGCATCGCTGAACGCGTGCGCCTTTACCGAACGGGCGCGGTATTTTCGGGCGGCGACGAGCAAACGGAACTGAACGCCATTGACCACCTGGCGCACAGGCTTCCCGCAGACTGGGAGCATCTTTGCACGCGCTATCATCGCCTGCATAATTATGAATCCTTGGTCGCCCGCCTTCGTGAGATCGAAAGCCCCACCAAATTGTGAACTCAACTCCGGCCCACGACAGCATGCCTGCGCGCAGGATTCGCACCCGAACCCCGCGGCGTCGACGCAAGGCTCGCGTTGGCTGGCTTTTTACGGGCTTCGCCCTGCTTGCAACCGTCCATCTCCCGATCTATCAAACGAGCGAGAAGGCCGTGGGTTGGTTCGACCTCGCGGTTTGTTTGCTGAGCCCGGTCGCACTCTGGTGGCTGTTCCGCCAAAAAATATCCTGGAGGCTGCCGTTTTATTCGGCGGCTTACCTCGGGATGGCACTGTTCACGTTGTATGCGGGCATTACGTTGGCCATGAACTGGAATCGCCCCATGCTTTCCTTGCTGGGGGAAGAAAACTTCGATTTCCCCGCACTGCTCTACATCAAGCAGATTGAATACCTGCTGATTGTCCTGTGCACGCTTTATCTGGGCCGCCGGATCAATCCAGTCACATTATTGGTTAGCCTGGGCCTGAGCTTGTCCTGTGTGGCGCTTTATGGGTTTCATTCCATGTTCATCAGCAAGATCTGGTATCGGCTCGGATTGATTTACATGACCGGTGACGCATCCTCCAATCCCGGCGGCTTCGTCCTCTCAATCTGCCTCCTTTGCCTAATCGGAGCAGCCAGCCAGATGCGCTGGCATCACTCCAAGCGGCTCATCTTGTTCATATTATTTTCAGGCATGGTTGGCTATGCCGCCTTGATTTTCTCCTATTCGCGAACCAACAATCTTTCGTTTCTTGTTTGTTTCGGTGTTTTTATATTTCCCCTGATCCGCCGCCATTTACTGTTAATTACGTGCCTGCTAATCCCGGTTGTGTTGGCGGCAAATGAATTGTTTTCCCTGTTCAGCACGGCCCATCACATGAACCAATACGGGATCAGCCCGCTGGTTTTCCTCACCCATCCATCCCTGATTTGGAACGATCCGTCACTGCGGATGCGACTCAATGACGTGTGGGGCAACGCCTATGGCGCCTGGCACGGCTCATGCCTCACCATCGCCTTCGGCATCGGATTCGGCAAGCTCCGCCTGGCGGACGGCCTCTATCCCAACCTGCTCTTCACGACCGGAATCTTTGGCCTGCTGCTTTATCTGACACCAATGGCCATTTTGGCCTGGCAGGGGCCGAGAATCGTGCGATGCCTCATGCTCTTCATCTTGCTGAACGGGATATCCACCGAAACAACCATAAATTCCTTCCGTTCCACGCAGGTGCTTTATGTATACCTGCCGGCTTTTTTGGTGTTGTTGCATCGATCGAAGCTTGCCCTGAATGGCGGCCAAACCGGACGGGGCGCTGAGCCTCGCAATACCGCGTGACAGATACCCCCGGAAAATGGCGCAGCCATTTTCCTTTAGCAGGCTGGAAGACAAAGTCCGACAGCCTGCTAGCGCGATCCTTTCATGACGGCACCAATCGTCCGCAGGGCAATGTGCAGATCGAGCAATAACGAGGAGTTTTTTATATAATACAGGTCGTAACAAAGTTTTTCACGGGCATCCTCGACACTGGCCCCGTACGGATAATTAATCTGGGCCCACCCGGTGATGCCTGGTTGCACCCAGTGCCGCTGGGGGAAAAGCGGGACCTCCTCGGTCAATTTCTCCACCAGCTCCGGCCGCTCGGGACGCGGACCGATGAAGGACATTTCGTTGCGCAAGACATTCCAAAGTTGGGGCAATTCATCAATGCGGGTTTTCCGCAGCACCCGGCCAACCCGCGTCGTGCGATCATCCCCCGGGGCAGCCCACTGGGCGCCTGATTTTTCTGCGTCTGTGCGCATCGTGCGCAGTTTGATAATTCGATACGGCTGCCCACGGAACCCGGTGCGTATTTGCGTATACAGTACAGGCCTCCCACTTTCCACCCATACCGCCAATGCTGCGGCAAAAAAAACCGGCAGCAAAACCACGCTCAACACGATTGCGGCAAAGACGTCCAGGAGGCGCTTCAGCCGGTGGTAAAACGGATGGTTCCATTTCAAATCGATGAAGAGCAGCCACGAGACCGCAATCTCGTCGCAGGGAATTTTGTAGTACTCCCGTTCCACAAAAACGGCCAGGTCCGTGACCTGCAGTCCACGATTCAAACAGGCCAGCCAGATCGCCTGGGCCCGCGCATCGCCTTCCTGCGCCGACACGACAATTTCGTCGGCCCCGGCGCGTGAGAAAAAATCCGCCACGGCGTTCGGCGTCCAGGCGAGGCCGTCCCCCGGCAGCTCCAACAGGCACGGCGTGAAATGGTGCGTGGCGATCAACTGTTTGAAGCGCCCGTCACGCGGAGGGGAGAGATAACAGCCCACCCGCCGTTGTATTTCCGCCGCAAAACCCCAAACCACCACGCGTGCCGCGGTGAGAAAAACAACCGAGATCACCAGCGTGCGGGTGAGAACCACCCGGCCCAATTGCTGGAGTGAGGTGAAATAGAGCAGAAAAAGAAACATGGCCAGGGCTCCCACCACGGCCGCGCAGACCCGCAGGAAAGCGACCCAGCGGCGGCGATCGCTGAGCGGATCGTGCAAACCGGCAACATGCCCCGTGATCAAGACGAGCCAGGGATAGATCAATGCCGCCGACCAGGCCCCTGGCTGGCTGGGATTGCTGCTGGTCCAGCCAAAATCGGATCTTGGCTGCAACGCATGGGCAGCCAAAATTGCCGCTGCGCTGAGCCCCAGATCCAAGGCAAGCCAGCCTCGGCGACGCAGGTTCCATTTAAATCGACCGGTAAAGTCCATAGGGTGAAAAACGAAATGGGCCAAATCCAAAAACTCCACAAGGCTTTGTCTATCGCATCAGCAGACAGACCGTATTGATCCCTTCTCCCGTCATGTTCCTATGCCGAGGATAGCATGATGTAAGGCAAAGCGGTTGTCCCCAAGCAATGAAAAAGGCGATGCAGTCTGGCCATGATGATCTCGAGTTAATTTTGTGTGGAAAAAAGTCGTTTCTTGATCCGGGAGAGTGACTGGTAGCTGCGACGGCGTACGCCACCTGGCAGGGAGGCAAACATCATATATCCCAGATTCGCTGCCAATGCCACGACATAGCCCCGGTAATGGCCGCCATGCCGGTTGACAATGCGCACCGCGGACCAGGCGTTCGCCATCACATTTCGGCTGGAGCCGCCTCCATTCCAAACCCGATATGTCGCGAAGTATTCCGGAAGATTCATAATGTTACCCCGTCTCATCAGCTTCAACCATAGATCCCAGTCTTGGTAACCAGCCAAGCCAACATCGTACAGCCCGATCTCCAGCGCGGTGTCTTTCCTGAAAAGCACGGTCGAATGAATCAGGGGATTGCTGACCAGAGCCCGCCGGCGGCATTCCTCGGGATCCGATGATTTCTTGTAACGCATGACTTCGCGTTGGGCGCCATCCACCACCACCGCTCCCCCGCCCACCGCGACCAAACTCGGATCCTGCTCAAGCCGATCGATCTGCAAGCGCAGTTTTTCAGGATGAATCCACGCATCATCGTCATCCAGGACCGCGATGTAGCGCCCACGGCTCCGCGCGATGCCATAGTTCATGCCATCGGCGATGTTGCCCGGGATCGGCCGATGAAAATAACGGATGCGCGGATCGCGTTCCACCCACGATTGCACCACCGGCGCGATGCGCGGATCGGTGCCATCATGGACGATGATCAACTCCCAGTCGGCGAAACCCTGTTTGCGCACGCTTTCGATCGCCGGATCCAAGTATTGTGGCCGGCTCATGGTGAGCATGATCACGCTTACCATGCAGGCGGAAGCGGGGGAGTCGTCAGGCAAAGTTGGGTGAGTCATCGGAAACAGGCGAGTGACGGCAAGATGAAACGTCTTTCTGCCAGACACTCGATGCAAATTGCTATGGATCCGCGAGGATTTTACCGTCAACCCCGGGCAATGGCAAATGGCTGGCAGCTTCGAGGGTTTTCTGTTCGCTCCCGGCATGACCCGCTGTTTGCCCGCGGGGACACTCCTTTTCCTCGACTCGGTCGCACACGAGGATGACACATCCTAAAGTTTATCGGCTCGCTCCACGCAATCGGCATCGCGGGATTGCCCAGGGTCTCGGGATGAAAAACTGCGTTGCCGGCACACCCTAGTTTGCCAGCTTCTGATTTTCTTCTGGATTCAGCCGCAGGACCAAGCCAAACAGGTCAACCACCCCTCTGCGTTATTTTCATGAAACTACTTCCCTCCATCATTTCAAAAATAAAGGCCCCCAAAGCGGCCCAAGTATTCCATTCCAATCATTACTTGAGGCACAACCAGCGGAGGCAAGAGCACTTGGCAACATTGGGATTGGACCTATCGCGCAAGACCGTCTTGGAGGTGGGAGCGGCCATTGGTGACCACTCCAGCTTTTTTCTCGACCGTGGTTGCACGATGACAATTACGGAAGCCAGGCTTCAAAATCTGAAATTTATCAAGAAGCGTTATCCCGCGGTGACCGTCCGCCAGCTTGACCTGAATAATCCACCGGAAAGCCTGGGCGCATCGTTTGAAATAATCTATTGCTACGGAACACTTTATCATCTGGAAAAGCCGAAAGAGGCCATGGCGTTCATGGCCTCGCTTTGCACGGGCATGTTGCTGCTTGAGACGTGTGTTTCTTTTGCTGATACCGGCACGGTCAATCTTGTGAAAGAGAATCCATTGGATCCAAGCCAGGCTACTGTCAGTCTGGGTTGCCGTCCGACTCGAAGCTGGATTTTTGAAACGTTGAAGAGCCTGTTTCCTTACGTTTATATGCCGCTGACTCAGCCCTGGCATGAAGAATTTCCACTGGATTGGACTGCCTCGGGCTCACCACCAGATTCACACGCCAGGGCCATTTTTATCGGTTCGCGGGAAAAGCTCGGTTGCTCGTGCCTGGCGGACAATATCCCCATGAAGCAGAGGCGTTGCTGAGTGGATCAACATTGGTTGGACCGTCCAATCTTCATCGCGGGAGGCCAAAAACGGCTCGGTTGATTGGATCAACCGCCATGAGTCCGGGGGTGAAAAACCAAGCAAACGAGCCGTTAACAACATTCCATGTCTTCAATAGTCATAACAGGTGCGGCAGGATTTATCGGGAGCCATACGGCCGAAAAGTTCCTGGCTGCTGGTCATCGTGTAATCGGCCTGGATAATTTTCGCACCGGCCACCGCTCTAACCTGTCGGGCATCCTGGGCCATGAAAATTTTGCTTTTCACGAGATCGATGTGGCGGCGGATGGCGCCTTGGGCAATCTCGTCGCAAAATATGCGCCATCGGCCATTGTGCACCTGGCGGGGCTGGTCAGCGTGCAGGAGAGCATCGCGAATCCGCAGCTCAACTACCGGCTAAATATCCATGCCACGCAACTTGTAGCGGAAGCCGCGCGACAACATGGGGTGCCGCGGATCGTATTTGCATCGTCAGCCGCAACCTATGGTCGCACGGAAAAACTGCCGCTAGAAGAGTCAGGGGAAACCCGCCCGATCAGCCCATATGGCGCAGCCAAACTCGCTTCCGAAAACCTATTGCTCGGCCATGCTGAAGCCTATCATTTTACGGTGCGGTGTCAGCGTTATTTCAACGTTTATGGCCCGCGCCAGGATCCCGCTTCGCCTTACTCCGGCGTGCTCTCGCTCTTTGCCCGCGGCTTCCGCGAAAACAAGCCGGTTACCGTTTACGGCGACGGCCGCCAGACGCGCGATTTCATTGCGGTGGGCGATGTGGCACAAGCCAATGTGCTGGCCGCGACAAAAGCCAATCTGACATCGGGGATCGCCAACATTTGCACCGGACGGTCAACTTCCCTGCAAGAAATCCTGGCCATTTTTTCCGCCCGCTTTCCCACCGCGCCGTTGCCAATGCATGCGCCAGCCCGGCTGGGCGATATTTTACACTCATCAGGGCATCCTTCGAAGGCACAAGCCGAGCTTGGTTTTATCGCCGAGACGAAAATTGAAACAGGGCTTGCCCAAATTATTAATGACCTTGCCAGCTAACATCACCAACCCAGCAAGCCGTTGAATTCCAGCGACCTGGCTGGGTCAACAGGTTTGCCTGGAATAAGGAACCGTTCCTTGTCGAATCAGGCGTTTTTCTTATTGTCGAAATAATCAAAGACGATAACAACTGAGCTTCATTATAAAATCTGCGCAAGGCAACCATGTATACACAGCCGATTCAGCACCCGGAAGGGCACAGCCATAAAATTTCCCGTGATCCGGGTGATTTTCTTCATGGTGAGCGCGACGAATTTATTGATCTGCGAGATTTGGCCAGGCGCATTGGCCGCGGATTTGCACAAAGCCTCGGCCTGGCCATGCTTGGCCTGGTGATGGGGGCCATCGCCTACTTCGCGACAAACTCAGGCTTGCCCGTTTCCACCTCGACCAGGGTCGCCTTTGCTTTTTCCGGTTTTGAAAAAGGTGAATACCCCGATCATTCCAAGTTCCAACCCGACGATCTGCGCGCTCCAGCTATCATCAGCGAGGCGCTCAGCCGACTGGGATTGGAAAACACCGAAGGCTTTCAAAGCCAAATCAGGGGCGCACTTGACATCGAGGGAGTCATCCCCCCCGAAATCATCAAGGAGCGGGACCGGGTGCGAGCCACCGGGCAGGTTCCACCCACTTACATCCCCGATGAATATTCAATTGTCCTTACGCTGCCACGCAGCTTTCCGCTGAGCAACCAGCAACGAGGATTGCTCTTAGGCCAAATCGTCAGCCTTTTTCGCGAAAACTTCGGGCATACCTACGCCGATTTCCCCTCATCCTTGGGCAACGCATTTTCCGCCCTGCACAATGCCGATTTCCCCGATTATGAGCTGATCCTCAATCAGGATCTTCAAAACATCACTGCTTATTTGGAGCAAAGGGCTGAGCTGTCAGGAGCCGCGCATAGCCAGAGCAGGACGTTTCGCTCACCCACCACTCATTTATCTTTTAGCGACTTGCTTGAGCAGACTCGGTTTTTTACAGGGGTCAGGCTCAATGATACACTCTCCATTATCTATCTTCATGGTCTCGCCCGCGACCGTCCCGCGGCCATCGAAAAAATGGATTACCAGCTGCGGTCACTTGAAGACGAGTTAAGCAAGGCATCTGAAGAAGAGACCGTGGTGCAGAACCTGCTGGCGAGGGCCCAGGAACGATCCCATGATAATTATGTGCTGGACGTAAAATCGCAGCCATCACAAACGCGCCCGGACTCCCCCGTCCTTGACCAGGGACTGATTGATAGCCTGATTGCCAATGATTCATACAATTTTCTCCTGCACGAGGCCCTTAGTGCGGGCCTGAAAGTGAAGGATATCCAGGCTGAAAAGGCTGTCCTTTTGGAAAGACACAAGCGATTGGAAGCCCTCCCCGCCGAAAATGACACCATGACACAGGAGAACCTTATCTCGCTGGTTGAAAAATCACTGGTTGGACTGGAGTCAGCCTACCAGGAATTGGTCGATAATATCCGCAAAACCAACGAAGATTTTTCCCGGCAGCAATTCGCGGATGCTATCCGTCTCAGCGATGCCATTAGAACCAATGGAACGCGCAGATCCATGTACATCTCTTGCGCCGCTGGTTTTTTACTTGGTCTCGCTGCTGGCATGGGCCTCAGCCTGCTTGGCGTCTATCTTGGCTCCGCCAAGCCCAGCTAACGGATTCACTTGTTAATTGCTACCTGCCACTTGTCTCTTCATCCGGGCGCTCGGCTTGGATGACAAAGCCCTGCGCGGTCATATCCACCGCGACATTGCCATTAAGCCCGCTGACATACGCCGGAATGTGGTGCCCGGAAAAATAGTCCCGGATCCGTTTGCTGCGCAGAGAGAACCACAGCGCCTTGGGCGAAGGAACCAGCACGGCCTTGGGATCGACATGGTCGAAGAATGCGTTCGGCGCACAACTTTCGGTGCCATGGTGGGGTGCTTTGAGCAAATCGGCTTTGACGTCGAAATTGCTTTGGGCCAGCCACGTTCCCAGGGGATTATTCAAGTCGCCGGTGAAAAGTGCGCGGATTGGGCCATGGCTCAGGCGCACAATAATGCTGGTGTCGTTAATATCCGTTTTTCCGACAGGCGTGTGGACGCCGTCGTAAAGGCAGACAACGTCGAGTGATGCGGTTAGCCCGTGCGCCAGGGGAACCTCGATCAGCCGGTCTCCGGCCTTGGGTGTGAAATAGGCAATCTGCTTTTCGCGCAAAAACCGCAGCACAGATATGGCATCGTCCCAATCGGCCAGCGGCGTTCCCTGGTGTTCGCGATCCATCTGTTCCCGCGTAGCCGGAAGGTTGCAGGCCACCCGGTCAACTTTGATGCCTGCGTTAATTAAGTCACGCAGCCGTCCATAGTGATCTTTATGAAAATGTGAAACAACCACCAGGTTGATATGATTGATCTTGTGATTTTTTAGAAAAGCCAGGGCTGTACCTGGGGCATCCATGGCATCGGCGATATCAATGAGCACCTTCGAACCATCGGGAAACTCGATCAAATGACAGTCGGCCTGGACCTGGCCTGGCGTAACATTGATCATCGTCCATCGCGTTTCCGGCTGATGCCGGTTGCGGCACGAGATGAAACAAAACAGGAGCGGCAAAACCAACATCAAACGCTGAACGCTAAAGCTACGTCGGACAAAACGAAGGACAGGAAAGACAGCGAAAAGTCGTTGGAGTCTCACCTTCCAAGGCTACCAGTCCTTCCAAGCTGATACAGAAGAAAACGAAGACAACAGAAAGAAGGCAGCAGAGTTTTTCCGCAGGCTATTCGCGTCCATTCGTGTTCATTCGCGGTTCAACTACCTGTATCTGGCTTAAAGGGCGCTTTCTCCGTGGTTGAAATCACCGGTGGTTTAAAACTACATTCCTGGCTCCATGATGCTGTCCATTGTCGTTCCGGTTTACAACGAGGAGAAAACCATCCTGGAGTTTCTCCGTCGTTTGCGGCCCATTCTGTCCGGCCTCACGGAGGATTATGAAATCATTTTTTCCCTCGACCCATCCGCGGATCGGACGGAAGCCATCATCCTGGAACACCGCGCGGCGGATGATCGCATCAAACTGCTGAAGTTTTCCCGCCGCTTTGGCCAGCCCATGGCCACGCTCGCCGGCATGCAATATTCGAACGGCGACGCCGTGGTCGTGATGGACGTGGATCTGCAGGATCCGCCCGAGCTGCTTGGTGAAATGATGGCCAAATGGCGCGAAGGTTACGAAGTCGTCCTGCCCCAACGCCGCCATCGGACCGGGGACACCTGGTTGAAAAAACTGGTCTCAGCCGCCGGCTACAAGGTCATCAATAAAATTGCCGACGTGGGAATTCCGCCCAACACCGGTGACTTCCGCCTCATGTCACGCCGCGCAGTCAACGAGATCGTGCGACTCAAGGAATGTCACGGTTTTCTCCGCGGCATGGTGGCCGTCGTCGGTTTCAAGCAAATCATCATCCCTTTCGACCGGCCGCCGCGTTTCGCCGGCCAGACCAACTACAATCCTTTTCTCGGCTCGCTGCGCATCGGCTTCAACGGTCTTTTCTGTTTTTCCACCTACGCCCTCACGCTCGCGACCAAGATGGGGTTCATCATCGCCGGGGGTTCGTTCCTGTTGATGGCGGTTTATCTTTTCTACAAATTGATGGGCTGGGAAATCCTCTGGGGCAATCCGACCCTCGTCATCCTGGTGTCTTTCCTCGGCGGGGTACAGCTGATCAGCGTTGGCATCCTCGGCGAGTACATCGGCCGCATCTACGAGGAAGTCCGCGCCCGGCCAAGGTTCATTGTCGATCGCGCCGAAGGTTTCGAAAAACATCCCAAGCCGTAATTGGCAGTTTGTGATTGGTAATTTGCCGTTGGTCGGTGGTAATTGGTGCCGATCTAACGCTTGCCTGCCCTCCGAAGCCTTGGCGAAGTAGGGCGCCCAAACCAACGACCAATTTCCAATTCCTGCCCTGGCTCCCCCATGCAAAAAGTTTTTGTAACCGGCACCGCCGGCTTCATTGGCAGCAGCCTCACCGATCGTCTTCTCGCCGACGGCACAACCGTCGTCGGTTGGGACAATTTCTCCACCGGACAGGAGAAATTTATCGAAGATGCGCTGAAGAATCCACGCTTCTCGCTCGTGCGCGGCGACAACCTGGATCTTGCCGCGCTCACCCAGGCGATGGCGGGGTGCGATTTTGTGTTTCATCTGGCGGCCAATGCCGATGTGCGTTTCGGCACCGAGCACCCGCGCAGGGACCTCGAGCAGAATACGATTGCCACCTTTAATGTCCTCGAGGCCATGCGGGCCAATGGCATCAAACGCATCGGCTTCTCTTCGACCGGCTCCACTTACGGCGAGGCTGCGGTCATTCCCACGCCCGAAGACGCGCCGTTTCCGATCCAGACTTCCCTCTACGGTGCGTCGAAGGTCGCGGGTGAAGGCATGATCGCCGCCTACGCCGAGGGATTCGGTTTCGAGGCTTACATTTTCCGTTTCGTTTCCATCCTCGGCGAACGTTACACCCACGGCCACATCTTCGATTTCTACCAGCAACTCACCGAGCATCCCACCTGGCTCAAGGTGCTCGGCGACGGCTCCCAGCGAAAAAGTTACCTCTACGTGCAGGACTGCATCGACGCCATCCTGCATGTCACCCGCCTCGGCACCGCGGGCGACGCCAGGCACCGCACGCAGATCTACAATCTCGGCGCGCCCGAATATGTGCAGGTCAGGGACAGCATCGGCTTCATCAGCGGGGCGCTCGGCCTGAAACCGGAGCTGCGTTACACCGGCGGCGACCGCGGCTGGATCGGTGACAACCCGTTCATTTTTCTCGATACGAAAAAAATCCAATCCACCGGCTGGAAACCCAAGCTTACCATCGAACAAGGTATTGTCAGAACCCTCCGCTGGCTCGAGGCCAATCGCTGGATTTACGAACTTCGCAAATGAGCGACACCTTGCGCATCACCGTCCTCGGTCTCTGGCACCTCGGGTGCGTCACCGCAGCCTGTGGCGCGAAACATTTTCTCGTGACCGGCCTCGATTGTGACGCCGGCGCCGTCGCAAAACTCAACACCGGCCACGCCCCGCTGCTCGAGCCCGGGCTCGACGAGCTCATTTCTTCCGGCCTCGCCGCCAAGCGGCTCACCTTCACGACCGATGCAGCGGCCGCCTGCGCCGCGGCGGACGTGCTCTGGCTTTGCCATGATACGCCGGTGAACGACAACGATGAATCGGATGTGGACTCTGTGCTGGGTCACCTGCGCCAGAGCCTGCCGCACCTTCCGGCCGGAGCCCTCGTGCTGATTTCCGCCCAACTGCCAGTCGGCACCTGCCGCCAGCTTGAAGCCGAGTTTCCGCAATTTCATTTCGCGTGTTCGCCGGAAAATTTGCGCCTGGGCAAGGCCATCGACGCTTTCACCAAGGCGGATCGCGTGATCGTCGGCATCCGCAGCGACGCGAAAAAACCGCTCCTCGAAGAAATCTTCGCCCCCTTCACCGCCCAGGTGCTGTTCATCCGCACCGAATCAGCCGAAATGGTGAAGCACGCCTTGAATTCATTCCTGGCCGTTTCCATCACCTTCATCAATGAAATCGCCCGGCTCTGCGAGCACACGGGGGCGGACGCAAAAGAAGTCTCCGCCGGCTTGAAGAGCGACGTCCGCATCGGCCCCCGCGCCTATCTTGGCCCCGGCGGGCCGTTCGCCGGTGGCACGCTGGCCCGCGATGTCGTCACCTTGACCAAACTGGGAGCCGCCGCCGGCGAAACCCTCGCCGTCATCCCGGCGATCAAGCAAAGCAACGATCTGCACCGCGGCTGGGCTCTTCGCCGGCTGCAGTCCCGGCTCGGCGACTTGCGCGGGCGCCCCATCGCCGTGCTCGGCCTGGTTTACACCCCGGGAACCGATACGCTCCGCCGCAGCGCCGCAATTGAACTTTGCCGCGCGTTGCTCGCAGCCGGGGCCCAAGTTCGCGCCTTTGATCCAGCCGTAAAAGAATTGCCGGGGGAGTTCGCAAAAGTGGAGATCAGTCCGGATATCGCGGCCGCCGTGCATGGCACCGACGCCGTCGTCGTCTGCACCGAGTGGCCGCACTTCCGCCAGGCGGACTGGCCAAACATCGCCACCACGATGCGCCAGCGCGTTTTTATCGATGCCAACCGGTTTCTGGAAAAAGCATTGCTCACCGTGCCCGCCATTGAGCATCTGTCGGTTGGCCGGGCTTAGGCAAAGTATCAGTAACAGGTATCAAATTCCAATATCAACGCCGACTCCAGAATCCAATCTTTCACCACAAAGACTCAAAGGACACAGAGATCGAATCAGAAATCCGAGTTCGTGGTTTCCGGGTTTCCTGCTTAGACCGATCTGCGAGTATCCGCGTCATCCGCGGGAAACACCAATTCCCAAATACCAACTCCTCCCACCCAACATGAAATTAGAAGGCCTCAACGCACTTGTCACTGGCGGCAGCCAGGGATTGGGCGAGGCGATCGCCGAACACTTCCTGCGCGAGGGCGCCGATGTCGCCATCTGCGCCCGCAGCGAAAAAGAGCTCTTTGCGACCCGCGACAAGCTAGCCCGGCTTTTCCCTTCACGAAAAACCCTGGCGAAGACCTGCGACGTGGCCGACGAGGAGCAAGTCAACGCACTCGTTGAATTTGCCCTGCGGGAGCTCGGCCCACTGCACATCCTCGTCAACAATGCAGGTATCTACGGGCCCAAGGGCCCGACCGAATCCGTCGATTTGCCCGCCTGGCGGCAGGCCATGGAGGTGAATCTTTTCGGCGTCCTGTTGCCATGCCGCGCCGTCATTCCGCATTTCAAAAAGGCCGGGCGCGGGAAAATCATCATCATATCAGGCGGCGGTGCCACCAATCCCCTGCCCAACATCAGCGCGTACGCCGCCAGCAAGGCCGCCGTCGTTCGCCTGATGGAGACGCTGGCCGAGGAATTGCGGCCGTTTCAGATCGACGTCAACGCCATCGCCCCCGGCGCACTGGCCACCCGGTTGGTCGATGAAATCCTTGCCGCCGGGCCGGAAAAAGTCGGCCAGGCTTTTTTCGACAAGAACAAGCAATGGAAAGAAACGGGCGCCGTCCCTCTCTCCCTCGGCGCAGAACTCGCCGTGCACCTCGCCAGCGCCCAGACCGACGGAATCACCGGGAAACTCATCAGCGCCCAGTGGGATCCATGGGCCAAACTGCACGAGCACCGTGAAGCGCTGGCCAAGAGCGACATTTACTGCCTGCGGCGCATCGTGCCCGAGGACCGTGGGCAGAAATGGAATTGATCGACATCCGATGGAAAGCAACTCCCAACCCGTTTCTCGCCATCTTCTTCGACACTATTTCCACAGCGGCTGGGCATTCTTCATGCCCTATTTGTTCTTTTATCTGCTTTATTATTGGCGAAAATGGCCGGTCAACCCCTTGCCTGCCGACACCCTTGGCGCCAGCGGCC
>Ga0210402_10003423_pt1 | contig 14887 bp, 11 predicted proteins | sample IncBWC7MmetaG_FD_161055 | JGI IMG/M metagenome (GOLD analysis project Ga0210402, IMG submission 161055) | Forest soil microbial communities from Barre Woods Harvard Forest LTER site, Petersham, Massachusetts, United States - Inc-BW-C-7-M | ecosystem: Environmental > Terrestrial > Soil >...
CGAATCGCGCGCGATGGATGGACTGGTCGGAACGGTGTTGGTCTCGGCGGCGAACACGGAGAAAACACTGACAGCGAAGACGAGTGCGGACAAGAATGTTTTCATGGTTTCTGTTTTTTTGTCGGGTGATGGTGTCATTTTGGCTTCAACTGCGGGAACAGGATCACGTCGCGGATGCTTTTGTAGCATTTTGAAACTCTTTCGTTGTTCGTTCCAGAAGGAAGCATGTTGGCATCAAGCGTCTTGCTTCATCCAGGTATTTTTTACTATCCGTCAGATTGCCGCGTTTTGCCTCGGCAATAGAAACGAAACAGGCATTTTGCGCCTTGTTGGTTAAATCGTCTTGGTCATTCATTGCGGACAGAAGTAATGGAATGGCTTTGTCGAAATCTCCCAATTCCAACAAAACAGTTCCGCGAGTTCCCTTAATTGCCGGATGCCAACCCAGAGTTGCCAAAGCTTTTTGTGAAAAATCATCTGCTTCAGCAAGCAAATCTGCTCGGCCAATCAGAGCATCAAGGTAAGCAATATTATTTTGAAAAAGAGCCTGCATTGCTGGCGGATTGTCGGCGCGCGAAAGAAGTTTTAGAAAGCATTCTCTAGCTTTTTCGTATTGTTTTAGTTCAAGTAAAAGGACGCCATATAAATTTAGTATGTTTATGTTTTCAGGATAAAACTGAAGTCCTCTTTCAATCCATACGAGTGCTTCCGTCGGCAGACATTTTCGACGAAGTTCCAATCCTTCAATCGCAAACCAAGCTGCATGGTTCTCATCCATTGTTTTCTGTTTCAAAAACAATGTTTTTCCAAGAGACAGGCCATCGGAAGGAATTTTACCGGCAGAGGTGAGAATTTCTCGCGGCCACAAATTCGCAATCAAAACATATACATTTGCATAAAAGAAAACCTGCTCCAATGCCAAGCCGTGCATCAAATTACTAAATCGCCAAAAATCTATTGAGGAGAAAAATAGCCAGATGGATAAACACAATAGCAGGTTAACGAGTGGGCCAGAGAAAATGTAAGCAAATTGTTTAAGGCGAAACCAATTCTTGTCTCTATGAACCGCAATCGTCACCCCGCCCAATGGAAGCGGTCTGAATTCAGTTTCAAAGCCGAATAGCTTTTTGGTAAGAATCGTTTTGCCAAAACCTATGACAATTTTGAAGACCCTAAAACCTAACAGGCGCGCAGCAAAAGCGTGACCCAATTCATGTGGGAGAATCGTCACGACCAAAAAAATTTGAAAGAAAAATAAATTTAATAAATACCAGCCGATACCTTCATTTGGAAGAAGCCAGCGATAAATCAAACCCAAACCACCGATGGCGAAATTAGAAATGAAACCCCATTTTAGATATACCAAATGCGATTTTGCATGACAGGCAGGACAAAGAGTTCGGATGCTTGTTCTAAATGCTTTGCGCTTCTTGAAAAAGGATTCTTGGATTTCTGTTTGAACTCCGCACTGATCGCATTTGGCTGGCATAACCAATTCCGATTATTTCGGCTTCAACTGCGGGAACAGAATCACGTCGCGGATGCTTTCCTGGCCGAGGAGCATCATGCACAGACGGTCAATGCCGATGCCGATGCCGCCGGCGGGCGGCATGCCGTGTTCGAGCGCAACGAGAAAATCCTCGTCCAGCTTCTGCTGTTCGCCGCCGGCCTGATGTTCCAGCGTGGTGCGTTGCGCGATGGGATCGTTCTGCTCGGTGTAGCCGGGCGAAATTTCCTGGCCGTTGATGCAGCACTCGAAAACCTCGACGGTCGTCGGGTCGTCGGGCGAAAGCTTGGCGAGCGGCACGAGTTCCTTGGGTAGATGCGTGACGAACGTGGGCTGGATGAGCGTCGGCTCGATCAATTTTTCAAACACCGCGCCGGTGACTTCGTAATCTACATATTCCTTGCCGATTTCCGCGCCGAGATCGTGTGCGCGCTGGCGGCGTTCGGTGGGAGAAATTTCAAACCAGTCCGCGCCGGCCTTTTCACGCACGAGGTCTTTGTATTTCGCACGCCGCCAGGGCGAGGTGAGATTAATTTCCTTGAAGTTGGCACATGCTTGTAATTCTTCCAAAAAAACTTCACTGACAGTATCGCCTGCGACTACATTCTTCACTTTTGCCAGATATCCACATGCCTTCGCATCTGAAATCAATTGTAAGGCTTGCTTTGCAATTGTTGCAGGTCCCAAAACTCGCACTTGTTTTGCTAAATCCTTAAATTTGAACTCCAGTTCTGTTAGCGGTGAATCTCCCATCTTGTGATATTCTGGTGTGTCGGCGATGCCTGTTGCCACTGCACCGACTATAAAACGTGATTTATTGTAATTGTCTTCGGAACTGATCATGAGTGTTCCCAAAACTTTCTGCGCCACGGTCGTGATGAGCGACTCCACCGTTTCCATCATCGTCGCGTAATCGCCGAACGCGCAGTAGGCTTCGAGCATCGTGAATTCGGGATTGTGCCGGCGCGAAAGGCCTTCGTTGCGGAAGTTTTTCCCGATCTCAAACAGCTTGTCTATGCCGCCGACGAGCAGCCGCTTGTGGTAAAGCTCCAGCGCGATGCGCAGATAAAATTCGCAGCCGAGCGCGTTGTGAAAGGTCTTGAACGGCTGCGCCGCCGCGCCGCCGGGAATCGCCTGCATCGCCGGCGTCTCGACCTCGACATAGTTGCGGGCGTGGAAAAAATTCCGGATCTCGTGGATGATGGCGCTGCGCTTGAGCATCACATCCTTCACGTCGGGATTCGCGATCAAATCCAGATAGCGCTGGCGGTAGCGGATTTCGGTATCTTCGAGCCCGTAATACTTCGCCGGCGGCGGACGCAGGGCCTTGACGAGAATGACGAAGCTGGTGAGTTTCACGGAAATTTCACCGGTCTTGGTCGTGAACAGCGTTCCGTTCACGCCGATGAAATCGCCCAGGTCGAGGTGCTGGAAGATGTGAAACTGTTCATCGCCCAGGACATTTTTCTGCGCATAAGCCTGGATGCGCCCGCTCTGGTCGCGAATGTCAATGAACATGGACTTGCCCATGTCGCGATGCGCGGTGATGCGCCCAGCCAGCGCCACTTCGCGGCCTTCGACGTAATGGTCGTGCGCCTGCTTGCAGGCTTCCGTCGGCGAAAATTTGTTTTGAAACGGGTCAATGCCCTTGGCGCGGAGCGCGGCGAGCTTGGCCTTGCGCTGTTCGATCAATGAATTCGTGTCGTCCATCAGAGTTGGCGGAGTAAATCACAAAATCTTTTTCAGCGCACGCAAAAGGTTCGGCTGTGGCGGCGGCCTGTGACCGCTGAAAACGGCGCTCACAGAGCACCGCTACAATTTCACATGTGAAACCAGTTGTATTGGCTGGGAAAGACCGGCCAGTCGGTGATGGTTTCAGAAATGAGCATGAACAAAATCATTGCGGCCAGCGCGAGCGGGCGCAGCCAGTTGTTTTTTGCGCGATCCAGCAGGCGATCCAATCCGTATAGATAAAGCAGCAAAAATGGGATCAGCGCGCCGAGCAGCAGCCGGCCCGAGGTGAAATAAGGGTGTTCGCGCGATGGATAAAAACAGTCGCCAAAATCATAGAGGGTCGACAGAAAACCAAGAAACGCGACCGATGCCACGACGCAGCCGAAGCCGAACCAGAGCGCCTGCCGCTGCGGCCCCGTTATCTGGTTGAAACGTGGAGCAAGGAAAATCAACGCCGCGATGATCAGGCCGAGGGAAGAAATCGCGTAAAACAAATCAACGACCGGCAACGTCAGCGGCGCGCGGTGCCACAAAAATTCGCCCTGCCAGAACGTCGCCATGAGTCCCGAAAGAAATGTCCACAGGCCGTGCGGCGAGTAAATGGGATGATGCCACCATTCCGCGAACGGCTTGCGCGTCCAGTTGAGGAGCGCGATTTTCGAGGCGGAACCGGTGAAATCGCCGAAGGCATATTTCGTCCATGCCAGCCAGCCAATCATCGGCAGGCCGGCGCACAATGTCAGCGCTGAAAGTGCCGGTGCAGTTGCACGGAACTTCCCGGCTTTGGCCAGTTGCACGGCTTTGAACAAAATGGCCGCCGCCGAAACCGCCAGCAGCGGCAGGTTGCTGGTTTTCGCCAGGAACGTCGCGGCGAGCGCCAGACCGGTCAGGATTCCGGGGCCGACGCCGGGATTTTCCGCGCGCAAAAATTTTATCAGCAGAACGAACGCCGCGCCAAAACAGAGCGGCGACAGCACGTCGTTTTGGATCGAATAGAATGCGGTCTGCGGGATGAACGCGATGAGTGCCGGAACGCCGAGCCGCAGGAATTTTCCCCCGGGAAAAATCAGCCGCGTTGCCACATGCCCCAGCCAGACCAGTGCGACGATGAAAAATACATTCAGAAAGCGAAGCCAGTAAAGCAGATGTCCGCCTTCGAAGCCAAGCCATTGACCTAAATTCCACCACGCGCCGGCGAGGACATAATAAAGCGGCTGCTGGGCGGCTTCCCAACTGATCACTTTTTTCCACACGGCTTCGTCGGCAAACAATTTCTGCCGGGCTTTTTCCGGCGGCTGTGTCCATGGCGGCGGCGGAACCGGTTCGCCGTGGAAGTCGCCGAGATACTCTAGCGTGCTGTAGGTCACGATGTATTGCGCGGATTCGGCCGACATGGGTTCCAGCCGGCGCGGGATGTGGCCGTGCGAGTATTTTACGACCAGGTCAAAATGCGCCTGTTCGTCCACGTTGTTGAAAAACGGAAACGCGGCGGAGAAAATGAAGACATGAACGGCGGCGAGCAGGCACAACAGCAAAATCCATTTGCGTTCGTTCGGTTCGGGTTGCGCCATGACGGCTGTTTTTATCAAAATGAATCACCGCCGGAAAGAACACAAATCACAAATGCTACGCAATCGTCGCCAGCTTGCCCTCGGCGGCTTCCCATTCGGGCGTGGCCTGCGCGAGGCGTTCCTGGACATGCGCCAGTTCGCGATTGATTTCCTGGGCGCGGCCGGGTTTCTCGTAAGTTTCCGGCTTTTCCAATTCCGCCGTGAGTTCAGTCTGCTTCGCTTCGAGTTCCTGAATTTCCTTTTCCAGCTTGTGAACCAGTTGTTGCTGCGCCTTTTTTTCGCCAGAGCGCGACTGGCGCTGAATCGCTTCAATCCGTTTTTGTTCCTTGCGATCAATCTTCACCACTGGCGCGGAATTTTTAATGTGCGTCGCTGGTGCGGCGGCTCCGTTGGTTCCGATGGACGTCAATGCCGCGCGCGCGGAAACTGCCTTGGTCTTGTCGAGATAGTATTGATAGCCGCCGGGATAATGCGTGAGCTGGCCGGCGTTGACGTGGACAACGTGACCGGACAGCGCGCGGATGAAATAGACATCGTGGCTGATGAAAACCAGCGTGCCTTGGAATTGTTTCAACGCGCCGATCAAGGCATCAATGCTCGCCATGTCCAGATGCGTCGTCGGCTCGTCCATGAGCAGCAGGTTGGGCGGGTCCAGCAGCAGCTTCACGAGCGCGAGCCGGCTTTTTTCCCCGCCGCTCAGGACGCTGATCTTTTTGTAGATGTCGTCGCCGCGGAAAAGAAAACTGCCGAGCAGCGTGCGGATGAACTGCTCCGTCACGCGCGCCGGCGTGTCCGACGCCTCCTCGAACACCGAGCGCGACTCCTGCAACATCTCGACGCGATACTGCGAATAATAGCCGGCCTTGACGTTGTGTCCGAGCGTGCGCACGCCGGATTGCGGTTCCAGCACGCCCGCGAGAATTTTCAGCAACGTGGATTTGCCCGCGCCGTTCGGGCCGACGAGCACGATGCGCTGGTCGCGTTCCGCCTTGAATTCCATGCCGCGATAAACCACGTTCGCGCCATAGGCCTGATGGATGTTTTCGAGCGTGATGACTTTCTGCCCGCTGCGCTGTGGCTGCGGAAAGCTGAAGCCGATCTTGCTCTCGTCATTCACCGGCGCCTCGATCTTTTCCATGCGCTCGATCTGCTTGAGCTTGCTCTGCGCCTGCGACGCTTTGCTGGCTTTCGCGCCGAAACGGTCGGCAAACTCCTGCAACCGCGCGATGTCGCGCTGCTGATTTTTGTAGGCGGCCAGCAACTGCTCCTCGGCGGCGGCGCGTTGCACGAGAAAATCATCGTAGTTGCCGCGATAACGGTTGAGCTTGCTTGAGCGGATTTCCACGATGCCGCTGACGATGTGATTCAGAAATTCGCGGTCGTGCGAGATGACCACGATCGCGCCGGGATACGTCGTGAGATATTCCTGAAACCAGATCAAGGCTTCGAGGTCGAGATGGTTCGTCGGTTCGTCGAGCAGCAGCAGGTCCGGCTCCTGCACGAGCAACCGCGCCAGATGTGCGCGCATCACCCAGCCGCCGCTCAATTCGCGCGCCTTCTTTTCGAAATCTTTTTCGCGAAAGCCGAGGCCGGACAAAATCTGTTTCGCCTTCGCGTCGAGTTGATAGCCGCCGAGTTCGTGAAAGCGATTGTGCGCGTCGTCGTGGATTTCCTCGACGTGATCCGGCGCGATGTGATGGTCGGAATCCCAGGACAGGATGATCCGGCGAAGCTTGGCAAATTCCGGCGAGATGGCCGTGGCGAGTTCGAGCACCGTTTCCTCGCCGACCGGCGCGCTTTCCTGCGGCAGATAGCCGAACACGACGTTGCGCTCCTTCATGACCTGGCCGGAGTCCGCCTCCTCCTCGCCGAGGATGATGGAAAAGAGCGTGGACTTCCCCGCGCCGTTCGGGCCGACCAGCCCGATGCGGTCCTCGCGGTTCAACTGCAAGGTCACGTCGTTGAACAACACCCGCCCGCCGTAAGCCTTGCTGATTTCAGAAAGAGTCAACATTCGAAACGGCAGTCTAACCTAAATTCGGGCACGAACACAAGGAGATGCGGGGAGCGCCGAAAAAAAGCATTAAAGAGCGAAGTGACGAATGGCAAATAGTCTTTTACGTGTGGATTGCTTCAGCCGCCTTTTGTAATTCGTGGTGCTCAAACCAGACCAAAAAGCCTTGAGCTAAAATTCCAAAGAAGAGCAACGCGAAACCAATCGGTGCGTGGTGATAATACCAATGCTGATACGGTAACGGAGCCTCACCAGTATATGAAACATAGCCAGCCGCGTGAAGTTGGACATCCATCCGAACAGTATCTAAAAAGATTAAAACTGTTCCAATCGTCTCAACAATCAATGCAAACGTATGGCAACAAGTCCTAAACTTGCGATACTTCGTCAAGTGAACGAGAGCTTTCTTGGTTCCGGGATTGTATGCCATAATTCAAATTACTTTTTTTCGCCAATTATGATATTTTTGCCACCTAACGATTTCCTCATGCGCCTTCTCCAATTGGGCATAGAACCAATCGGCTGAACTGTGGAATTTCCAATCGTCGGAACAATGTGTAAAGAATCAGCCGGTTGAACCGTAACATTTCCAACCTTGAAAACTTTGCGTGAAGTTTTTTTCTCTCCGTTCACTTTCTTAACTGCCTTTTCTGCCTGCTTCATTATGAATGGCGCGCTGTAAACGTATTCCAAAATTACCTTTGTGAGTTTTTCCATGATAGGAATGTCCTTTGGCGTCAATTTTCCTACGCTAAAATGCGCGCCCACTACACGAAGTTTGTTTAGTTTGTCAGCAAAGGCCAATGTCTCCGGTGGCAACATCTTCCTCGCAGCCATATCTTGTAATTGTTGCCCAAGCATTTTGCCCTTGGCTTTCTTATCATGGAAAACCGACTCCAAAACACGACCCAACAAAACTCCGTATCCATTTGAATCTCCGTGCCTCGCCTTTATTGCTCGTTCGTATTCTGCTTTTACTTTCCTCGGTAATCCGTCTGGAATAATTATGGGTTCTGGATAAAGAGTTTTATACACTGTCGGAACTTCTTCCTCGCTAAAACCTTGGTGGTAAGAATGGACTCGCAATTCTACTTTATCGCAATTTTGACATTTTAGTATTTCATACCACTCGCCGTAATTAAAACTCCCCATTTGTTCAGCATAATCGTGTTTTATTTCCCTGTAATTTGCCACGACGATCATTGGGGCACGGTTGCCACAATGTCCGCAGGTTCGTTTTTCTGTAAATTCTAATTTCGCCTCTGAAATGCTCATTCCGCGATTGTCCCTCTGCGCCGGTTGATGGTCAACAGGCTTGTTTACTGTCAATCCTGCAACTAAAGATTGAATCCATTCAATCCGCGCGTCAGTTGTTAAAACAATTTAGTTTTCTTACCCACGTAAATTTTCCACACTGTGGAAAATCTTATGGGCGCACAATGGAAACAAGCCGGGCGCGAAGCGAGCGCGCACAAAAAAGGCCAGATGGTCGTCAAACTGGTCCGCGAAATCATGGTCGCAGCCAAACTCGGCGGCGCTGACCCCGACCTCAACGCGCGATTGTTTGTCGCTGTTGAGAAGGCCAAGAAATCGTCCGTCACCAAGGACACCATCGAGCGCGCCATCAAAAAGGGCGCGGGCATCGGCGAGGAAAAGGTCAGTTACGAGACCGTCGTCTATGAAGGCTACGCGCCGCACAAGATTCCCGTCGTCGTGGAATGTCTGACGGACAACCGCAACCGCACCGCGCCGGAGATCCGCAATCTGTTCAAGGCCGGTTCGATGGGCCAGCCCGGCAGCGTGGCGTTTTTCTTCAATCACCTCGGCGTCGTCGAGGCCACGCACCCGGACGCAAACCGCGATGCCGAGGGCGATGCGATCGAAGCCGGTGCCAACGAAGTCGAACCGCTCGAAGCCAGCGAAGTTCCCGAAGGACAGAAGGGCGCGCGCTTCCTGACCACCATCAAGGAACTCGACCACGTTTCCAAGGCGTTGAAAGCGGCGGGCTGGAACGTCATCGCCTCGGAGATGCGCTACGTGGCCAAGGAATTCCGCGAATTGGACGCCGCCGCGCACAAGGATGTCGTGGATTTCCTCAACGCGCTCGACGACCACGACGACGTGCATCACGTCTATGCCGCAATGAAGTGAGTAATCGGCTGAATGTCAACAAACCAAACAGTCATTCCGCTTTGCCACTCATTATTTTTACAGGATGTTACAATCGCTTTTGGTTGCCGTTCTCTTAAAAGTTTACGCCAAGCACATCCCGCTTTGACTTTGATGTGAAGAATGATGGGGGGTGAAGGGAATTACTAGTGAGCGGTTTGATGTTAAAATGCGCACTTTGGAGTTGTGCAGGCTCTTTGTCAAAGCCGCCCTTGCAAAACGTCAGATGTGACCATCGGATTGCTTCATATCTTCCAGCGTAAAAATGCATCTGGCAAAAGGATTGCTGTCTGTTTTCAATGGAACTTAAAACCCATGCCACCTGATGTCCTAATCCTAGCCATCGAGTTCCTCATACATGGAACCATCCTGCTGGCGCTGCTCTGGATCATGATCAAGCTTCAAAAACTTGAGTATAATTTTCTGGGGTTGCTTGGCTCGGCCGCCTTAGGCAGCGGCCTGGACATGATCCCGCACTTCGGCCACTACCTCGCCGTGCCTGTCTTGTATCTGTGCATCTGGAAAGTCACCCGGTCCTCCATTTTTCCCGACGCCGCCTTCACGGTGGTGATCTCCTATGCGCTCATGTTTTGCGTGAACCTTTTCATCCTGGGATCGCTCATGGGCGATTTACGTCCGTCCGACAAAAAAATCGAAGAAGACGAAGGTTCCCCCAAAAAAGTCGTTGTAAAATCTCCGACCGCCATCACGGTAACAAACAAACCCAGCCAGAATACGATCACCAATGTGGTGCCAACGGACGGCGTGAAAGCGGCGGAACAAATCGCCGGAAAGTTTTTGATCAAAGGGATCACCAGAAATGCCGGCAAGTCATCGCTGACCCTTCAGTCCGGAAAGAAGACCTACATCATTTCCCTCGGCGAACTGGTTTCGGTGCAAACGGACGACGGCCCGGTCTCCGTGCGTTTCGCAGACTTGGGCCAGGATTGGGTGGGCTTGGACATCAGGGGAATACGGGTGAAACGCCCTGTCAGTTCAGAGTAATGTCATTGCCCGCCAGGCAATCAATTCTTCGCCGGTGTGTTCGTTGAAGTTGTATTCGCCTTGATCAAGCCCGCCTTCACGAACGGTTCGAGATACTGGCCGTAGCCCGCTTTTTCCATTTCTTCCACCGGAATGAATTTCAGCGACGCCGAATTGATGCAATAGCGCAAACCACCCTTGTCAGCCGGACCGTCGTCAAAAACATGGCCGAGATGGGAATCGGCATCCTTGGAGCGGACTTCGGTGCGGCTCATGCCATACGAATTGTCGGTGTGCTCGACCACGTCCGTGGCGGCCAGCGGCTTGCTGAAGCTCGGCCAGCCGCAGCCGGAATCAAACTTGTCCAGCGAACTGAACAGCGGCTTGCCCGACACGATGTCCACATAAATGCCCGGCTTGTGATTGTCCCAAAACTCGTTGTGGAACGCCGGTTCCGTCGCGCTCTGTTGCGTGACGGCAAATTGTTCGGCGGTCAGTTTTTGTTTCAGTTCCGCTGTGCTGGGTTTTTTGAAATCGCTCATGTTCGTTGGTTGATTGGTTGCAATGTTCTGCGGTTCCGCGCGGCCCGCGTTGTGAACCACGGCAAAAATGCCGACTGCCAGCAACGCCGCCGCCGTGACGCCCGCAATTTTTATCGGTTGCATACAAATTTGATGGTCTGGTTGCGATTCATGTTCAAAGATGAGTCGCGCAATCCGGCAAAACCTTACAACAGAAATTAACGTTCTGCCATCGCGCGTCCAGCCAGCCAGCCCGTCGTCCAGGCGGCCTGGAAATTAAACCCGCCCGTGAGGCCGTCAATGTCCAGCACTTCGCCGGCGAAAAATAATCCGGGGCAAATCTTGCTTCCCATCGTCTTGAAATTGATTTCGTTCAAACGGACGCCGCCGCACGTCACGAACTCCTCCTTGTTCAGACTTTTGCCGGTGACAGGAAATTCCGAGCGGAGCAATTGCCGGATGAACTTGTGCTGCGCGCCGCCCGAAAGCGCCGCCCAACGCGTTTCGCGCGCAATGCCAGATGCGATTACAAGTTGTTCCCACAAACGTGATGGCAGCTTGGCGAGCGGCGTGTTGACGATGAATTTGGCCGGCTGCGATGTGCGGCAGGCTTGAAAGGCCGCCGCGAGTTTTTCTGCGTTCAAGTGCGGCAGCCAGTTTATTTGCAGCGTGAACTGGTAATTTTTCCCGTGCAGCGTGCGCGCGCCCCACGCAGAGAGCCGCAAAATCGCCGGTCCACTCAAGCCCCAGTGCGTGATGAGCAGTGCGCCACGTTCGCGGAGTTTGGTTTCCAGCACGGATGCCTCAACCATTTCCAATGAAACTCCGGCCAGTTCGCGCAGCCAGGGAATTTCAACATGAAAGGTGAACAGCGACGGCACGGGCGCTTCCAGCGTGTGACCAAGCGAGACGGCGAGTTGTCCAAGCACCGGTGTGCGGCAGCCGCCGGTGGCCAGAAGCAATTTATCACAAGTTAAAGCCTCACCGTATGAAAGTTTCAGTTCGAAACGGCTGCCGGATTTTTTAGTGACGCTTTCGACGCCACAGTTTGATTTCAGTTTTATTCCGGCGGCATTTGCGGCGTTGACCAGGCAGTCAATGATCGTCTGTGAAGAATCGGTCGTAGGAAACATCCGGCCATCGGCTTCAGTTTTGAGTTCCACGCCGCGTTGCTCGAACCAGGCGACGGTGTCGCCGGCCTGAAATTGTTTGAATGGCGCGATCAAGGCGCGTTCGCCGCGCGGGTAGCGCGTCGTCAGTTCGCGCGCGTCGAAGCAGGCGTGGGTGACATTGCAACGCCCGCCGCCGGAGATTTTCACCTTGGATAGGAACTGCGACGTTTTTTCGAGGATGAAAATTTCCGCGCCGGTTTGCAATTCGGCGCAGGTGAGCGCGGCGAAAAAGCCCGCCGCTCCTCCCCCGGCAATCACGATGCGCTCTGGATTCATCTACGCAAAAATAGCAGACGCACCGGCGGCGTCACATGTGAAACCAGTTGTAGGGATTCGGGAAAATCGGCCAGTCAATGGTGATTTCCGTGACGAGCATGAAGAGAACGAGTCCGGTCAGCGCGGAAAATTTTGCCGCGTTGCTGAATTTTTTCAATGCGCGATCAAGGCCGTAAACGAACAGCAGCAGAAACGGAATCAGTGCGCCGAGCATCAGCCGGCCCGAAGTAAAATACGGATGTTCACGCGATGGATAAAAGCAGTCATGGAAATCATAGATGGTGGATAGAAATCCGAGAAATGTGACCGCTGCAGCGAAACAAAAGAACCCGAACCAGAGCGCCCGACGTTGTGCCATCGTCGCGTTTTTGGAGTGCGGCAAAAGGTTCAGCAGCGCGATGCCGACAAAAATGATGGATGAAAGAACATAAATCATGTCGGCGCTTGGCAGGGCCAGCGGCTTGCGATCCCACAGAATTTCGCCCTGCCAGAATGTCGCGATGAGTCCTGATAAAAATGTCCACAGGCCGTGCGGCGTGAAAATCGGATGATGCCACCATTCGGCAAATGCTTTGTGCGTCCAGCCGAGGAACTGGATTTTTGCCGCCGTGCCGGAAAAATCGCCAAAAGCATGCTTGCACCAAGCAAGCCACGCGCCCATCGGCAGTCCGGCGCACAAGGCAAGCGCGGCCAGCGCCGGAGATGCGGCGCGGAATTTTCCGGCTTTGGCCAGTTGCCACGACTTGAACAAAACGACCGCCGCCGAAACCGCGAGCAACGGGAGGTTGCTGATTTTCGTCAGAAACGTCGCGGCGAGCGTGATGCCGGCAAAAATTCCGAGACGGGCATCAGGAACTTCGGCTCGCCAAAGTTTTATCAGGCAGACGAACGCCGCGCCAAAGCAGACCGGCGACAGCACGTCGTTTTGGATCGAGTAAAATGCCGTCTGTGGAATGAGGGCGATCAGCGCGGGAACCCCCAGACGCACAAAACAGTTTTCCGGAAAAATTAACCGCGCGGCCAGATGTCCCAGCCAGACCAGTGCGATGACGGCCAGAATGTTCAGGAAGCGGAGCCAATACAACAGGTGTCCGCCGTCGAAGCCGAGCAGTTTCCCAAGATGCCACCACAAGCCAGCGAGCGAGTAATAAAGCGGCGGCTGCGAGGCTTCGTGATTTTTCACCACCGCCTTCCAGATGGCCTCCTTGTCCACCAGATTTTGGGCGATGACGTTGATCGGCAGCGTCCACGGCGGCGGCGGAATGCGCTTGCCGGGCTGGGACTCCGGCGGCCAGAGATATTCAATCGTGCCATAGACGGAAATGAACGGCAGCACCTCCGCGCACGGCGTGTCAATGGCGCGTGGAATCTCCAGATGCGAATAGCGGACGACCAGATCGAGATGCACCTGCTCGTCCACGTTGTTGAAGAACGGAAACGTGGCGGAAAAAATGAAGACATGAACGGCGGCGAGCAAACAGAGGAGCAGGATGATTTTACGCTCGTGCGTTTCGGAAGGCGCGGTGGTCAGGTTGGAATCGGCAATGCTCACAAATTTCCGGCCAGCTTAAACTTCACGGGGCAAAGCTCAAAGAAATTCCCAGTGGTCGAACATCGCCGCCTGGCCGCAGGGCTGGCCGGTTTCGGAAATCAAATTCCAGACGGTCGCGCGGGAAATTTTGAAACGTTGTCCGGTTTTTGAGATCCGCACGCCGGAATAATCGTCAATAAAGCCGCGTGCTGTCACCGTTGCCAGCAGCCGCGCCCGTTCCGCGCGGTTCGGTGCCTCGGCGGTAAGCCGCGACGGCGTGCGCGTCAGTTCGTCCCACGACATTTCCCACAGCGCAAGCGCGGCGGCGTTGCCGTAGTTCAAAACCGGGTCGGCCTCCGTGCCGTGCGACACGACGACAAACGGCGCATGGAAAATTTTCTCCGCAAGCTCCGGCACCGGAAAATTTCCCGGTAGCAACTCGCGTCCCGTCCAGTGTTTCAGGCTGCGCGCAAGCATCTGCGTTTGCGCGATGACGAAACCGGTTTGCCAGAGAGAATCCATTCGCGCAGATGATGGTGAATTTTTCCGCCAGGCGCGGCAACCGGCAATTTGCGGGCTGGCGGAGAGATTTCATTTTGATAAGCTGTGTGCAGCAGACCTTGTGAACGAATTATGGCACCAAAAATTCAAATTCCGGAAAACCTGAAGGCGGACCTGCCGCAAAATAGATTCGGCAAAATCCTCGGCGCGACGCCCATCATCATGACGGTCATCGCCACGATGCTCGCCGGCCTCGCCACCAGCGAAATGACCAAGGCGCAATACGACCGCTCGTTCGCCGCGCAGCTCCAGTCCAAGGCCGGCGACCAGTGGGGTTATTATCAGGCCAAAAAATTGCGCAGCGCCGTTGCGCACAACACGCTGGATTTGCTCGCCGCCACGAGCGACGTGCAGCCGCTCGACGCTGCGGTATTACCCGATGCCGACGCGGCCACGATCGCCGCGCTGACTAAAAATGAATTGCCGGAAGCCGCACCGGCCAAATTTGACGCCGGCGTGCAGGCGGCGCTGGATGCCGTGGAAAATTCCAAGCCGGAAACGCAAGTTGCCGTTGTGCTGGCGAAGGTGAAACCCGCGCAACTCACGGAATCACTCATGGCGGCGCAGGCTGCGGCCATGGCGTTCGACAACGCGACCAAATCCATCAACAAGGCGTCGGACAAGCTCGACGAGACGCTGATGCCGGGCGACAAAAGGGCGTTCCGTGATTTTTCCGCCGCGCGCCTGCGTTACACGGCCGCACGTTACGAAGCGGAGGCTCGATTAAACCAGGCCATTGCTGGCATTTACGAATTACAGGTGCGTCAGAATAATTACTCGGCTGAAAAACACCACCGGCGCAGCGCAAAATTTTTCTACGGGATGCTGGCCGCGCAGATGGCGGTGA
>Ga0210402_10003424_pt1 | contig 14886 bp, 14 predicted proteins | sample IncBWC7MmetaG_FD_161055 | JGI IMG/M metagenome (GOLD analysis project Ga0210402, IMG submission 161055) | Forest soil microbial communities from Barre Woods Harvard Forest LTER site, Petersham, Massachusetts, United States - Inc-BW-C-7-M | ecosystem: Environmental > Terrestrial > Soil >...
TCGCGCTGTCGCCGGTGGTCGAGGAGGATCTCGACAAGCTCGCCTTGTTTGCCGAGACGGCAGGCGGTGGAGCGGCGCTCAGCAAGCGCCGTGGCGAGGATTTGGCCCGCGCCAAGATCGCCGCCGCACAGAACCTGCAGCAGCGCCTGGCTGCCGCCAAATGACGCTGGGGCGCAGCTGGCGAGCGCTAGTCACGCAGGACGACGCTCAGCAAGGCGCTGTGGACCTTCAGATCGCCGTTGTAGTCGATGAAGCCCAGCTTCCGAAACTTGTTCACGAAGGCGTTAACGCGCGGGCGAGTCGTGCCGATGATCTCAGCCAGCGTCTCCTGACTGATCTTCGGCGTGATCGCTTGCGGCGCGCCTTCCTTACCGAAATTGGTGAGGAGGAGAAGCGTCCGGGCCAAGCGCTTTTCGCTGCAATTGAACAGCTGGTCGACGAGATCCTCCTCGATGCGGACGTTGCGGGTCAGCAGATGGGCAATGAAGAGTTCGCCGAAGGTGGGCTCAGCATGCAGCACGCGGATCATCTCAGCTTTCACCACCCGCATGACCTCGCTCTTGGTGACGGCCTTGGCTGTCGCAAGGCGCAGAGGCTGTTCAATCAGGCAGCCTTCGCCGAAGAACTCGCCCGGCTTGAGGATGGCGACCACCGCTTCGCGGCCCTGCTTGGAGGTCACCACGATCTTGATGTCGCCCCGGTGGATATAGAAGACGGCGTCAGACGGGCTCGAAGGTCGCTTGGGACCTTCGCGCCATCCATATTCTCGTTCATCCTTACCTCACAAAAATAGTCGGGCGGCGTGGACGTCTTCAATAGGAAAACATCGTTCCTGCAGCCGGAACAGGCGATAGAGATGCTGGGGAGGCCGAGGTTCGGCTGAGTCAGGGCGAGAAGATCCGCAAGATCTGTCGTGGTCTTGAATGACCGCTAGAACGACGAGGTTCTGAAAGGTCCGTTTAACGGCCACAATGCCTACAATATCGGCAATCACCAGGAACTCCAGCCCCACGTTACCGTCAGCGCGAATCGCCTGGCCCGCCGCTCTCGACTTCCTCGCGGAATGACTTCCATCTCAGCAGACGAGACGACGTCAGCACCGCGCCAACAACCAGTACGAATACGCCGATGAGTTCGACAATGCGCCCCGCGCCAGTTGCAAAATCATCGCCAGCATGCAGTTCCCTCCTTTTCGTCACCGTATTGTGCCTTCGCACTGACGTTACCTCAGTTGGCGGGCACAGTGACGACCGGCGGGGCCGAGCGCACGCCGACGTCTGAGATGGAGAAGAGCAGCATCACGCTCGTGAATATCGATTTCGAACGGATATCGCTATCCGCGATCCAGAACCAGCGTCCTTTGTACTCGATGGCGACGTACACTTCGGGCGGTGGCGCCTCTCCGCTCATGATGTTCAGGAGGGGTGGTCGTTCGGTAGTGGACGAAGGAATGCTGCCCGCACCAGGTGTTGCCTTGCCGCCTGCAATATCGGACTCCGGCACCTGGGCAAGAATACCGAGCTCGAGCATGACCTGTAGCATCGACCGGGTCATGATCGCGATTTCGTCCCCCCTTCCGGACCAGCCGCCATAGCGAACCGGGTGGCTCTGGCCGGGCCCAGTAAGGCGCAGGATGCGCCTCATCTCCGCGATTTTTGCCGCGACGTCGGGTGCTACGTTGATCGGAGGAAACCCTATGACGGCGGTTTCGGAATTGTCTTTTGAGCGCTCGATCCGGATTTGGAGGGCATTGGCAAGCTGCAACTCGTAAAGAAGCTGAGCGAGGCGTATGAACTCTGGATTACCCGGTCTGCTCATGCCCGCCCGCCTGGATTCATTGGCGACGCCATTAATCGAATCGACCGCGATTTGCATGACCAAGACGGCAGAATAGCCGGACTGCAACAGAAACAGGACAGCGGCTGGCGGGATTGGCGTCATTAGTTTCTTTAAAAAGTCGTTCCCGGTTAACGGAGCATAGATCACAGTCGGACGGTCGATGTATGTGGCGGCCGCAGCTGCGGACCCAGCGACAGCCACAGGCCCTCCGACGGACGAAGTTATGTAGTTCTGGGCAGAAGCGCCCGCACCGACGGTCGTCTGGAGCTGATAGCCCGCGATGACCTGCGCGATTTCCATGAACACCGGGAAGTCGCCATAGCGCAGCTTGACGATGTTGAGCAGTGTCTGCTGCTTCCAGGAATTGCCGATCGCCGCTCCGTAATCAGATCGATCTCGTGCCACGGTCGATGGGCCAATGCTGTTGCAAGCACCTGCCGCCGAGGCAATCAACGCAGTGACAAGGATGGCTGAAATTCGATCTGCTCTCATTTGCTAGAAATTGGATGATTTCCGATCTCTCGCCAAGATTAGCGTCACTGGGGGGCGAACGCCCCCACGACGATTTTCTGAGCCCATCCCGGGGTGATCGACCATCCCTGTGGAGAATCTGCGACAGGATGTAGGCTATCAGTTCATCGTCACTGTTTTCGGACGCCTGTTCGCCGAGACCGGCGGTAGCGAAGGTCACGACCCGCCGGCTTCCGCGCAACGCCCAACTTTGGCGCCTCACAGCGCTTCGCTCAATTAGAAAGGAAGCGCCGGCGCTTCCTGCTGAGTTGCCAGCGAGGCCTCAGTCCAAGGAGACCCTTCCGGTGCCATCCACCGTGAGCCACACTTCGGTCGCGCCTCTATAGGCCTTTGCTCGCCAGCTGCCGTTGCTTGCCTTGCCGATCAGAGTTGCACGCTTGTATCCGTCCGCTTCCACCGCCGCCTTAACCGCTTTCCGGTCCAAATCGTCTTGGACCTTTTGTTCGTCCTGAGCTTTCTGCTCGGAGGAAAGCGTCGACGCCTCAACAGAGGTTGGGGTGACAATCGACGAGTGCACAGTTCGCACAAGGGGAACCGGTGCTCGACGCGTTTCCAGGACGTTGCGACCGACGATGGTCTGAGAACTAATTACCGGTGCGGCGGTTGTCGTCGACCGTGAAGCGTCCGGTCCCGCCACTGGCTTCGGCGGCAGTGCGTTGGAAATAGCCCAACCACTTGCGACGAGTGCGCCGAGAGCCAGGAAATTGTTCATGTTCCCGCCTCCAAGTAACGCGTCAGTTTATTCCCGATGCAGCCCTTACAACAATCACAGGAGAAAGCGGTCGATATGCATTGGTCCACAAGATCTGGGTGCATACACAAAGGGGGATGGCTCAGTGGCCAATCTTAGCGCAACGCGGATGGGCGACACTGTATCGGTCGGGTTTGAAGATCGGCTCAGCTTCGCCATCTGGTATGATAACGAGGCTGGTATGGATTACGGGGGAGCGCGTAGCGCGACGCTCAAGCCCGTCACAGACCATCGTGAGTCAACGTGACTTGCATCAAACGCTGCAACCGCCTGGGGAAACGGGCGTTGACGCCAGAGAGGGGGGCTCGCGGGAGCGACGTCGGCACCGCTTTATCGGGGGGCGGCGCGATGAATAGGCTGGTTTTCCTCCTTCTGCTAGGCTCCTGCGCTGGCGCTGCCGACACGCCGCCAGCTCCCGCCCTGCGCGACGTCAAGATCAGTTATGTCCACGCCGCTCCGGACTGGATCAGGCAACGCGGCCAAGTGATCGGGCTCGCCAGGTCGGGGGACAGGACCCTCGCCTTCAGCACGCTGCGATGGGTCGACAGGAGCTGCGTCGTCACGCTGCCCTATCCGTGGAGCGTCGGCGAGACGCTCTATCGTCGCCTGCGGTTTCACGAGGAGCGGCACTGTCATGGGGAGGAGCATCTCGCGGAGCATTTCCAGGATGAAGAGCCGTTCGAATGAGCGCCGATCTCAACCGGCGCCTCGCGTCTATCTTAGGCCGCGGCGTGCTGCGCCATGGCGGCGGATCGCGTTAAGTGGATGATCCCGCCCGATTGGCGAGAGCGTCTGCCTCGCCGCGATTCGGCGCTGGATCGTATATTTCGGGCCGATGATCGCAGCGGACTTGTTTAAACGCCGACCCAAGCCCCATACGAGCTGGCGTCTGGATGAGGAATTGCGCTGACGAACTCGCTATGGTCCAAATTTCCGCCGGGCTTCGATCCAACACCCATTAATCATTACCGATCTCCGTCGGGAGCGAATGGTGAAAAGCAATGAGGGAGCCTCGGTGACAAGGCCTTCATCGGGGGATGCATGGGTAACCCACATTTTGCAGTGAGGGTCGCCGCCAGTTTGCGCTGCTCCCGGGCCACGGGAATTTCCCAGGTTCTACATAGGATCGTAGAGGGCTCCGGGTCTTGTAGGCATCTTCTGTCCGTCTGATTGGCTGTCCCTGATCGCTTCGAGCGTCTAGGTCTTCCGGCGCGTGCAATTCGTCGAGCGCTGCGGAATAATTGGCAATGTATTTTCTTCTCGGATCTTCTGTTTTTCTGATGACGATGCATGCCGCGATCGTAGTTGCTATCGGCGTGCGCGTGGTCATGCGGCGAGCGGCGCGGGGTGTCGCGCTCTCATGGCTACTGCTGGTGGCGACGCTGCCGTTTTTCGGTGTGCTGGTGTATCTGCTAATCGGCGAGCGCCGAATAGGGCGCAAACGTTCACGCGCCATCACCGCATTGCGCACCGATTTCCGTCAGATCGCGAAAGCCACCATTCCCGCCGATTTCACCGCCGTCGCCTGGTCGAACCTGCCGATGGCGGCGCAGGCGATGGACCGGCTGGGGCGATCGCTGGTCGGTTTCGCCACCGTTCGCGGCAATACTTTCGAACTCTTTACCGACACCCAGGCGATTCTCGCGGCGATTGTCCGCGACGTCGATGCAGCAAGAACCAGCGTGCTGATGGAGTTCTACATCTGGAACGAAGGCGGTGCGGCGGACGACGTTGTCGAGGCGGTCATTCGCGCTGCCGCCCGCGGCGTGCGGTGCCTGCTCCTGATCGACGCTCTGGGGGCGCGGCCGTGGTGGAAGGGCACGCAGCCGAAGCGCCTGCGCGACGCCGGTGTTCAGCTTCGTGCGGCGCTTCCGGCCGGGCTGCTGCGCACCCTGGTCGGCCGCACCGATCTTCGTCTGCACCGCAAGATCGTGGTGATCGACGGTATGGCGGCATGGACGGGAAGTATGAATCTCGTCGATCCCCGCTACTTCAAGCAGGACTCGGGAGTAGGGGAATGGGTCGATGCGATGGTTCGCGTCGAAGGCACGGTGGTCAATCCGCTCGCCGGAATCCTGATCGGCGACTGGATTCTCGAGACCGGCGAGCCGCTGCAGGAGCTGATTGACGCTGCCGGCCTTGGCAGGGCGCAACCTCTGGGAACGGCGAATGTCCAGGTCGTTCCGTCGGGCCCCGGCGAGGCGGAAGATGGCCTCTTGCAGATGATCCTCGGGCTGATCAACTCGGCCCAGCATGAACTGGTGCTGACGACGCCCTACCTGGTGCCCGATGACCCGATGATCGTCGCGCTGCGTGGCGCTGCCGGTCGCGGCGTGCAGGTGACGCTGATCGTCCCCGAAAAGGTCGACTCGTTCCTCACCCGCTACGCCAGCCGGTCCTACTACGACGACCTCCTCGATGCAGGCGTGGCGATCCAGCTCTATCGCGGCGGGCTTCTTCACACCAAGTCGATATCCGTCGACGGCACGATGTCGATGTTCGGCACCGTCAACCTCGACATGCGAAGCCTGTGGCTCAACTACGAGGTGGCGCTGTTTATCTACCAACGCGAGTTCGCTGACGCCTTGCGCGCTCTGCAAAGGAGCTACGTGGATCAGTCGAGGCAGCTCGATCCGTCGGGCTGGGCTACGCGGCCTTTCAGGGAACGCCTGATCGAAAATACGCTGCGCCTCTTCAGTCCGCTGCTGTAGTGACAGGCGGCGTTCGCTCTCACTTTTCGGGCGTCATGTCCGCTTTGTCCCACGACTTGTCGGGATTGAAGACGTTGATCCCGGCCGCAGCCTGCGCCGTGTCGGGGCCGAGATCCTTCTCGTAGACGTCGCTGTTGTGGCTGACGATGAAGGTCATCACGCCGGTCTCGCTCCAGTTCACCGGCCAGGCGATGACGGCGAACCCGCCCAGCATGCGGCCATTGACCAGGTAGTCGTAGGCGCCGCCCGGCGCGTCCGGACCCTGGCTGTAGAGCAGGCGAAAGCGGTAGCCGTAATAGCCGTTCTGCTCGTATTCGCCGGGTTGCGCCTTGGCGACCAGCGGACCGAGCGGGCTGTCCGGTTCGCCTGGCTTGCTTTCCCAATAGAGCCCGTCCTTGCGGCCGGGACTGCTCAGCAGGCGCCTTGCATACACGGGGAGCCCGACCTTCATGGGATCGAGGGCGGCGTAGTCGCGCTGGGCATCGACGATCGCCAGCAGCGTCTGCACGACGGCAAGCTCGTTGCGGCCGATCAGGCGCGCCTGCATCTCCTTCTTGCCGGCCTCGACGTCGAAGCGCCATTCGTTGCCCTGCTTGACGATCGGGATCGGCGCCACCCAGCCGGTGGTGCCGGCGCCGAACAGCGCCTTGTCCGGACCCTCCGGTATGATCGCGTGCTTCTCGTCCCACGCCTTAAGGAACGTCGCGCGGATCTCGTCGTCATCCTGATCGCCGCCGGGCGCGAACTCGTGCCACGTCGCGCCCAGGATGGCGGTCATCGCCTTGTCGTCGTTGTTGCGGATCGCTTCGGTGAGCGCATCGGCCGCCGCCTCGGGCGTGGGGAAGCCGCGCAATTGAGGGCCCTGCGGCTGCGCCAGCGCGGCCATCGACAATCCGGCGCACAGGACCAGCGCCAGGAAGAGATCACGGATCAGCTTGCTCATCGCCTTCCTCCACCGCCGCCCCGAGCGCCACCGCCACCGCCGGCGGGACGCCCACCACCACCAGCGCTGCGCTGCGGCGCCGCCCTTTGCTGCTGGGCTTGGCCGCGCTGGGACTCGCGGTTCACCTGCTGGCCACGGTTCACACCGGAGAGACCACTTCCACCACCACCACCGCCGGCTCCGCTCGCTGGCCGCTGGACATTCCCGGCACCACCGGCACCGCCGACGCCGCCAGGGCGACCCGCTCCACCGGGACCGCTGGGACCGCCGGCGCCACCGGGACCACCGACACCGCCCGCGCCACCAGGCCGGCCCGCGCCTCCAGGACCGCCGGCGCCACCGGCACCGCTGACGCCGCCAGGGCGACCCGCTCCACCGGGACCGCCGGCACCGCTTGGTCGTGCAGCCTGGCCCGTCTGGCCGCGGAACTGCTGTCGCTGGTCGGCACCCGGCCGGCTCTGCCCGTATTGCTGACGTGCTGCCGGATCGCGGTAGGCGACGCCCTTGCGATGGCTCGCGTCATGCTGCCAGCGCCCGCCGGTACCGACATTGGCACGATTGTAGTTGCGGTCGATGTTTGTCGCCCGGTTGGTATTGACGTTCACGTAGTTGCCCGATCCGCCGGAGTTCCAGTTCCAGCTGCTGAACATCGCACCCGCCGCAGCAATGCCCACGCCCCACGCCAGGCCGCTCATCAGGGCGCCACCCGTGGGATAGGAGGTCGGCGGATAGCTCGGATTGGACCACTGCCCATAGGCCGTGTTCGGATCGTAGGTCGGCACGTACACGACCTCTGGATTGGTCGGCTGAATGGCAATGGTGGTTTCGCTGCCCTGGGTCTGGGTCGTGACGGTCTGTTCCTTGCCGGCGCCGGTCTTCAGGGTGCCGGCCGCGGCGGCCTTGGCGCGCAGCCGCTGGATCGACGTGGCCACGTCCGCCTGTTGACCGATCAGCGCGTCGCCCAGCTTCTGGGTCCAGTCGAGATGGTCGCTGAGCTGCTTCAGAACGGACGGGAAGGCGACCAGGGACTTGACGCTGACATCCCAGGTCTTGTCGGCAACGGCCGTCACGGCGGCGTCGCCCTTGAGATTGGGATTGGCCTGCGACCAGCGCTCTGCCTCGACGATCTCGAGTGGATAGCCTGCGGCCATCAGGACCTGAGACAGCAACGCATCGTCGTAGAGCGCGATCGGCGCCAGCATCTGGTCGAGCTCCTCCGGCGAGAACGGCTTGGGCTCCGTCTGCGCCAGCACCGGCATCGGCAATGCGACCATGGTCAATGCCGCGAGAGAAAGGGCCAACATCCTGCGGCGGCGGGACAGGACGATGGGATCCGGCGGGCGAGATCCCTGGAAATAGTCGGCCATGACTGTGTCCCCCGATCGAGAGAGTCTAGGGCGTTAGTCCCTTTTTGCTTCAGCAACCCAGTGCTGCAGCAACGTGTACGTAACGGCGAGGATCACCGGGCCCAAGAACAGGCCGAGTACCCCGAAGGCGAGAAGGCCGCCAATGACGCCAAGTATGATCAACAGCAGCGGCAAATCGGCTCCACGCTTGATCAGGACGGGCCGCAGGAAATTGTCCATCAGTACGGCGGGAACGCCGATGACGACGAGTATGATTCCCGGCACGGTCTGCCCCGTCGCGAACAGCCAGATGATGGCCGGCAGAACCACAAGGATTGGGCCGATCTGCGCAAGGCACAGAACCAGGGCAACGGCCGTCAGAAGTCCCGCCTGGGGCACGCCCGCCGCCGTCAGGGCAATGCCGGTAGCGAAGGTCTGTGCAAGTGCCGTCAAGACAACGCCGAGTGCGACGCCGCGTATCGCTCCCCCCGCCAGGTTGACAACCTCCTCGCCGCGCTCGTCGGCCAGCCGCCGTCCAAAGAGCCGGCACCAGTCGGCCGCCATCTCACCCTTGGCATAAAGAATGGCGGCAATGCCTATCGTGAGGAAAAGGTGCAGCACCGTCCCTCCGAAGCTTCCGGCAGCCTCGAGAAACCATTGCGTGATGGACTTGGCATAGGGACGAACCAACTGAATGATGTCCTCCGTGCTGCTTTCCACCAGGCTCTTCCATTTTTCGGCAACAGGCCGACCCACCAGTGGAACGTCGGACAGCCACGCCGGCGGTGGAGGCATGCGAGCATCAGATGCCACCTCGGGCAAATCAACAAGACGGCTGGCGTGAGTAGCGATCGAACTGACGGCCATCGAAAGCGGAAGCAGCACGAGAAACAGCAGAAGCAACGTCATCAGCGTAACGGCGGGCCAGCGCCGCCCGCCGAAAGCCGACTGCAACCGTCGCATGAAGGGCCATGTGGCAACCACCAACGTGGCCGCCCACACTGTCGCCGCCAGGAAGGGCCGCACAACAAGAAAAGAAACGACAATCAGAACGACAATCGACAGGACGGCGAGCGTCGTGCGCGTCAGGTCGAACGGTTTCGTTTCCATCGGACACTCCAACGCTGGAATGCCCGGAGCCGCCGAGCAACGGAAAGGGCACGCGTTCCGAACACCAATTCGGGGAATGTCGTGTTCAGTTCAAGGTTTAGACCGTCAGCAATTGGCGGTCGAGGCTCACTTTTCGTCCTGCAACGTGGAGTGGCGATCATGGCGAATTCTCTAGGCGTTGTCCGACAGCGGTCGAGGTACAGCTTGCATTGCCTTTACCGCCAACGCCGCGACCAGGCCGGTAAGGAGGACTCCGGAAAATCCGATAACGACGGCGAGTAGCTGCGTCAGGGCCTGTCGTGGTGCCAGGTCCCCGTAGCCGATGGTCAGTCCAGTGATGTAGGCAAAGTAGACCCCCTGCCAAACACCCCATCCTTCAATGCCGCCGACGATCGCGCCCAGGCTCGCCTTGAACAGCAACAGACCGGACAATACCGGCCAGGTCACGCCCAGGCCCTGGATCAGCGCGGCGAGGTACGCGGACCGCATCGCCCTCGGGTTTCCTTCAGCCATTTTTCGGTTCCTCGTTGTTTCTTCGCGTCTGTAGGGGTCGTACGGCGTAAGGCGTCGCGGGGTACCAGCGCGCCACGAGCGACAAGCCGCCGGTCGCGTAGGCCGAGGCAAAAATGACGTTCAGGAGGCGACTTATGAACGCCTCACCGGTACTGCCCGGCAGGGGCGACAGACTGAGGCCCAGGAGGAGGACGAATGTCCCAAGCGCGACGACGTAGACGGGAGCGCGGTTGCCCGCGGTCGCGATCCGGCCAGCGAATATCAGGGTCGCCGCCAGACACACCGTGACGAAGAACGGCAGCGTATTGCCAAGCAGGATCACGTTGTAGGCGATCCCTGCCGCCACGCCGGCGACGAGGTTGCCGAGGATCAGGCCAAGCGCCGCCGATTTTCCCTGTTGGCGATCGGTCTGTCGCAACAGCGTGACCACGACGATCAGCACCACGATGGCGGCCTCCGTGGCGTTCAGGATGAACCAGGTCAGAAGCGGCATCAGGACGAGCGTATCGAGCAGCGCATAGCGCGCCGCCGCAGCGGGCTCCAAGAAGGTGGTGGTGACAGGCGTCGCCGCGCCCGCCACGGCCGCAGGTGCGGGAAACGCTGCGTGTGCCACCCAGACGGTGAGCAGCGCAACGAAGCCTGCCGCCACCAGCGTTCTCGCGAATGTGCCCGCGCCGTCGGGCGAGAGGACGGCGACGATCGGAAGCGACACGGCCGAGATCTGGGGAAGGAGGGTGGCGAGGTCCGGTGCGCCGAGGCGGTGCGCGTAGAAAGACAAGAAAAAGAGCTGTATCAGCGCCATGATCAGCACCTGCGGATTGCTGATCACGAACATGGAGAGCACGAGAACGGCGGCGGTCGACGAGGCAAACAGGATGACGACGACGAGCCCCTGGGCAAGGCTGGGCGGCCGTGGCGTCTTCACGAGCATGTTCGCGGCAAGCAGGGGCGCCAGAAAGGTCGCGTCCCAATCGAGCGCCTCGACGATCGCAAAGCAGCCTGTCACGCCGAATGCGAGCCGCAAGGCAGCGTTTCGTACACCCGCGGCCGCGTGGTCGAGCCCGCTGTCGGACGCGGCGGCCGGCCTACTGGACATAAGCCAGCAGGGCGGCGAGCCGCATCCTGACGTAGCCGATGACGTTCATGACCAGGTTTTTGTCGGGATAGACCATAACCTTTGCCTGTGAGCCGACACGCATTGCTACGGGCCGTGCCCCGTCAAACTCGACCCGCACCGGCATGGGCTGCGGCGGGCGGATCCAGCCGCTCTGGCTGCGTGGGCTCGGCAAGCCGGTACGCGCGTCCACGTCACGGTTTCCGACGCCATAACCCACGGCCGAAACACGCCCCGCGAAGACCCTGCCCGGATAGAGATCGAGCACGATCTCGACCGGGTCGCCGATGTGGATGTTCTCCAGGCTGACCTCGCGGAAAGCCGCCTCGATCCAGACCTCCCTGATGTCGATATAGGTCATTGCCGCCTCGCCCTTGGACAGCACCTGTCCGATGCCGAGCGACAGGTTGGTGACGCCGCCCTCCGACGGCGCAAGCACGGTGGTGCGCTGGAGGTCGAGGTTCGCCTGCGCCAGGACCGTCATGGCTTCGCGGATCTGCGGATTGTCGGCACCCGTGGGGCCGAGGGTCTGTTTTGCCCTTTCGAGTTCGGCTTCGGCCTGTTCCACGATGGCCTCGGCGGAATCGAGCGTCGCCTGCGCCTGCGTCCGGCGTGCTTCGGAGTGGACCCCCTTCTTGACCAGTTCGAATGTGCGTTTCGTCTGGTCGCGTGCGTTCTCGCGCAGGGCAATGGCCTCGACCAGCTTCGCCTGCGCCGTTGCGACCGCGGCGGTCGACGCTCCGATCGACTGCCCAATGGTTTCGAGTTGCGCCTCGGCACGGCGGACCGCCAACCCGTACTGGTCGGGCTCGATGCGGAACAGGACCTTACCGGCCTCGACACGCTGATCTGTGTCGACGCCGACTTCGATCACCCGGCCGCTCACCTCGGGGGCGATCTTCACCAGGTACGCCTGCACAAGGGCTTGCCCCGTGTAGGGCGTGATGCGGTCGGCAGCGACGCCGTAGGCGAAGAGGACGATACCGATCGCCATCACGATCAACGTCAGGCGGCGCACCGGGTTTGCCGGCGGTTGCGTTTTGGCAGCCGGCGTGGGGCTCGCGGGTTCCGACGCCACTTGCTCTTTCGCCATGGGGTAGTCCTCGGCTCGCCGTTGCTATTGACTAGGCCACGGTAACATGTCGAGTGCGCACACTCGAATACCATCAGTTGGACGGCACCCGCGGCGCGCCACACCCGCGACGCTGACGGGCGTAAGCGGGCACCCCAAAACCGCGTGGGTGGTAGCGATCACGCAGTCGCGCACGGGACCGGTATCGATATGGACTAAGCCCGGATATAAGCCTACGCCGCCCATGCCGAGCGAAGGCGCAACCTACCGGATCTTGGACACCGGTACGCCAGGCATGCTGATGTGCTTGCGCGGCGGCGACCTGCAGGCGGCAGCCTGCTCGAGGTAGTACATCTCGTAGAAGGCGTCGCCGACGGTGCGGCCCGTGGTCAGCAGGCCGTGATGGCGCACGATCATGGCGTTGTTGTCGCCGAGGTCGCGCACCAACCGCTCGCGCTAGTCGGGGTCGAGCGCGATGCCTTCGTAAGTCGTGGTAGCTGGTGCGGCCGAAGAACTGCATCGACACCTAGCTTGGGGGGCAGCGGGCCTTGCTCCTGCGCCGTCACCGCCATGCCGGCCGTGGTGTGGCTGTGCATGATGCACTGCGCGTCGTCGCGCGCCATGTGCACCGCCGAATGGATGGTGAAGCCGGCATTGTTGATCCTGGCCTCGTCGAACTTCTCGATGGCGTGGCCTTCAAGACCGACGGCGATCAGGCTGGACGCCGTGATCTCGTAGAACAGCTGGCCGAAACGGGGGAGCAGGAAGCTGTGGTCCTTGCCCTGCGGGCGCGCCGACGGGTGGCAGGCCGTCCTTGCCGCCTCAACTAGGCGCATCCCGCCTTTGTTTTTGAGCAACACCCCCGAAAGCCCTCTGGCATGCTGTCGAACGGTAGCTCATACCGGCCCTATCGATAACACCGGGGCGAAGCGTCCGCCGCTTTCTCGAAGTGCTTGCAACTGGCGCATGGCCGAATGTCGAGCCGCGGGGGGAGGGGAGCATGTCCCATCTTCGCGCCCAGATCGCGCAGTCCTCCCGCGTCCTTTCGACGGCATGGTGCCGGTCTAGACGGCAATCTCGCCGGCGCAGTGATTGCAGTCCCGACAAGACGTGCCCACCGGTCCTCTGCCGCTGAAGTCGGTCATGCAAGGTATGGCAACCCGATGGTCGTCGCCCAGTGGCTTCAACCGGATGTGCTCGCCGCTGCCGCACTTGGGACGGGGTCGGTGGGGCGATGATGGGGGCTGCTGATGTCGGCCCGCAGCATGGTCAAGATGCCAGCCTTGTGCTCTGTCAGAAGATCAACAACCGCAACCGGCTGCTCCGGCGCCGGTTCCAGCACAAGGTCGTCGCCATCGATGCTGGTCTGGATGCCCGCGGTGCGGCGGCTAGGAGCCCAGCGAGCGCGGCTTTGCACTCGAACACACCAGACGCGCCGCACTACCGCGTGCTTCCCCAGCGCTTCCCCGCACGGCGTCGTGTGACCCCGCATTTCTCTAATCTATTGATATTAATGGCGAACCCGGCGAGATTCGAACGCACGACCTCTGCCTTCGGAGGGCAGCGCTCTTCGCTGCGGTCGACTGGGCGACTTCGATGGTAGGGCAGGGTGACCGATTCGCCGCCCTTCCAACGCAAACTTAAGTATCACTCCTACATGGTTTTAACCACATGTTGTGGGCGACTATGGGGGTTACGGCGATGCTAATCATTCTTCTCCCTATCACGACAATCTGCGTTGCCGTTGCTGGCTTCTATGTTTGGCATCGGCAGCTGATCAGAAAGCGGCATTTCGAAATCGCGGATGCTGCGCTGGCTGCATTTAGTCGCTCGCAAGCCGCCTTAATCTATGCTCGCAATCCGGCGAGCTTCGTCGGCGAGGGCGCTTCGAGAGAGCGAGACGTTACGGAGCTGCCAGCGCAGAGCAAGTTGATTGATAGACTGTTCATCCCTGTCGAGCGCCTTCGCCAGCACCAAGAAGCATTCGCCGAACTGGAGCGAGTCGCGTTCGCTGTTCAGGTTCACTTTGGCGATCATGTGGCGCACCAGGTGCGCCAGCCGCTGAGAGCCAACAATCGCATTGTCGTCTCGACTGCCCTTCAAATGGAGCTCGGTTCAGGCTTCAGGCCGGAGGGCGGTCACAAGGCTGACTATGATGATCCCGACCGGCTGTCAGATGAAATATACAAAGCCAAAGTTGCCGTAGAAACTGCCCTAAGGCCCCACCTGGAGGCGCCGACCTTAGAGCAATTCCTTCTCCTAACTGAACTTCGGGCTTCAGTTAGGCGGGTGATTGCTTTCCTCGTATCGCTGGGCCGTCGACTGTGCGCCTTGTCCTGAAAGCCCGCCGTCCGCGCGCGAGACTTAGGCGGCCTCAAAGACGACGCCAAATGGTGCCGTATGCTTCCCCAGTGCTTCCCGGCGCCGACCATTCGGACACTTATGGCGGCTGGCTTCGTTTCCCAACGTGAGCTGGCGAATGAATTGAACCGAAGAGGAATTGCGACCGCCCGAAGCGGTAACTGGCATCGCACCACTATAGTGAGGATGCTTAGGCGCCTGGGCTGCCCAGCCGCCGCCAGGCCGGAACCGCTACCACGTCCTCCACCTCCACCACCTCCTCCGCCCGCCCCGCGTCGATCCGAGCGGCGCAACGATCAACCGCATCGAATGGGCGGCTCAGCAGGACTGCTGCTGTGCCAATTGTGATGCCGTGTGCCTCTGCGCGAATGTGTCCCCCGAGTGTCCCCGCGCTTGCCGCCCCAGCTCGGGGTCAGACTAAGCCATTGATATTACTGGCGCTCCCTACGGGATTCGAACCCGTGTTTCAGCCTTGAGAGGGCCGGAACGTCAGCCATTAACCCGACGCGTGCCCGCTAGACTTGGCTGAAATACCTACATTAGTTTAGCTTGACATAGTTAAGTGACGCTATTATATGCTCTAACCACACCGTCG
>Ga0210402_10003426_pt1 | contig 14881 bp, 16 predicted proteins | sample IncBWC7MmetaG_FD_161055 | JGI IMG/M metagenome (GOLD analysis project Ga0210402, IMG submission 161055) | Forest soil microbial communities from Barre Woods Harvard Forest LTER site, Petersham, Massachusetts, United States - Inc-BW-C-7-M | ecosystem: Environmental > Terrestrial > Soil >...
ACTGTACGTGCGAGTCACCCCCCAACCCATACAGGATTTTCATTCTACCACCTCTTGGAGAAAATCTCATAGGGACTTGGTGGGAACGAAAAAGGGTAGCTCGGGCACTCAGGGAGGTTGTTTGGCGCCATCATCGGAACTAAACAGTAACTGGCCGAGCCTTAGTAAGGAATTAGTATCAAGGGGTGTGAAGCTAAGTTAGTGGTGACATTCCAAATAAGGTAATGCAATCAAACAACTGACAAAATTGTCATGAAATTGGACCAAACATGGTAGATTAAAGCTAAGAAAGCATTACAGCACTTTCAGAGTTGAATGACATATGCAAGAATATTTTTCGCGGTGAAGAAACACGTCATTTCCTTTTTGAGAGACACAAATTGTCACAAAATGAACGCTCCGCTGTTGACAATGTGACAACGCAATTCCAAGAAAGGAAATGACGGGTTTCTTCACCGCGAAAAATATTCTCACGTATGTCATTCAACTCTGAAAGCGCTGTAAAAGCTTCTACCAGTCGTGAAAGGGACCCTAGAATGTCTAAAATACCCTGTACTCCCACATTTTTCAGAGGCAGAAAATATTCGTAAGCTTTGATAGACCCTCCAACCCTGTGTCTCGGCCCTTGGTTAGTAATGAACTCTCACAATGCTATAAAGGGAAACTCGGTTGTTTCAGACGTCACCGAGTGGTCACCGACAGAAATTCGTTTCTTGCGATTTCGGCACCTTTGATTGCTTCTTGATGGTGTCCTGATAAAATTGTGTGATTCATTTACCAACCGGAGTCCAGTTTTGCGAGACATATAGCGCGGGAAAAGAGCGGCGATCTCTTAGATCTAGAACACATGAGGTAAGCATCCAACTGCGATCATTGGTGAATGTGTCGCGCAGCTTACAGTGTTGACTGCGCACAGCAGTTCCCTGAGCTTCCATTACGAATTACAGAACTGTTCCTGGAGAAGACCGCAAGTTAACATGACTAACGACAAATTAGTACGGCGCCCAAAACATACCGTAGAAGAATCGCAGTCGTAGTCATGTCATTCGGGCAAGTAATTAGAAATGTTCAGCCAAACAACAGAAAGCAGTAGCATCGGGATTCACGGTCTGAATATCACGCCCTGCGAGTCACAGGGATCAAATGAATGGACGGTACAAAAATTCATTTTTACTTAATCAGACAACAGAGCTAGTTGCATCATGCCATGACCGCGCCTTGGAATTGACTGCGGATACGATTCACGGGTACCATCGTCGCAGACCTCAACCAAGAGATATTTTTCTGAAATGTATTAGGTTACAATTCAACAATTGCGCAAATCCCACGGGCCATTAGCGCCGTACCATGCGCCAATCCACGCTGCTGTTCTACATAGGCACAAATGGGCGGCTATGTACAGCCAGCTGTCCTCAGTTCAAACCACGTCCAGCCACGATGGCGACATCTCCACGCATGCCAATCCCCATGAAAAATAGGTGTCACGGTGTATAGCTCCAATATTCAGGAGATCGCCGTTCTTTCCCCGCAATGTCTCGTAAATTTGTCCGGTTCTGATGTCCCGCCGATATTCCAGGTGGTATCACCAATCTGGTGCCTCAAAATTTCCTCAAGGAACCCGCAAATTAAGGTTACCCAAGAAGTGAGTCACTGATTCTCCATCAGTGACGTCTGAAACAACCGAGTTTCCCTTTATATCATCGTGAGTCCTGATTCATGTCCGATCAATGGAAATTACTATGTCAGTGTTTGGTCCCGATGGTGGCGCCAAACAACTTCACGAATTCTTCACCACATGACTTACTAATGACTCAGCAATCGAAATGACAGAATCCAGACCCGATCTAGTCTCTCCTAGACAGGCAACTTCGTACCTCGTAGACCCGATCGCCGCCAAATGAACTGTTCTCCGACTCGTCCTTGCGCGAAATTGGTAACTTGTTCGTTCCGCTGCAATCTCCCGACGCATTTTCATGTGATGCGCTTCCCACAGATGACAATCGCCGAAACATCGCCTCAACCCGAACTACATAGTGCTGATCTACCCAGCTGGAGTCTTGTCAATTTGTCATTAACCGATGTTTCAAAATGCGGATACAGAATCCACCCAGATCAATGAATTGCTCGCTAGATTGTCTCCGGCTGAGCGCCTCGGCAAGGTCCACGAATTCAATGTCGCAGGAAACAAATAAAGGTGCCCTGTTCATATGAATCCTGACCCAATTCGCGCAGTATCCAGCAGCAGAAACACCCTCCAGGTTATATCTCTATCCATACGTTCGTTGTCTTCATGGACCAAGAAACCGCCACCCCAACGCAATCGAATCTTCGGAAAGGCCGCGCTTGTGTAGATTGTCGCCGGCGAAAAATAGTTAGTTTCAATCTCAATTCGAATTCTTCGCCGTTTTGTTCTCAACGTTTTTCAAAGAGATGCGACGGGGTTCGGCCAATTTGTGGACAATGCGATCGTGCCAACAGGCCGGATGACTGTGAGTACACAGACGGACAGGGAAGCTCGAGGACGCAGATTTTGGAAGAGAACATCAGTCGTCTTGAAACACGCATCCATGAACTTGAAAACCCTGCCGAGGCAACGACTTCTGTCATACTTCATCAACCATATATCCAATCTGGACGGCGAGATGGCGCTTCCCTGAGCCAGAGTTTGGCTTCGTCGTCCACTCCGGCTTCTGGTATCTATTCCTTCAGGCTCATACGTGTATTTCGGCTCACATACAGATAGCAGGTTCAAATGCCGGGATCCCCGCCACCATGCCCTCTCCGGACTCTTTGTGGACATCCAAAGAACCTCCTATGAGCGTCGTGCAAACCTTGTGAGTTGTGGATCGCACTATCACCATTATATCCCTTGAACCTTTGGAATAATCTAGAGTGGATAACTTCCTTCCTTATTCTTCTGAATTCGGGTTCTTTCTTAATATACCCCGTTTCCGAGAATCTGCACTGCTCGCCTTACCATATGGTCATCACTCCCGTCCGTCACCCGCCCTCTTGACTGCCGTTTATCTTTGGGGTGTTCACCTTTCTCGCTCTCAGTCTCTAATAACCCACGAAAATACCGTCCTTTCTCGTGCTTTGCAACAGACTGCGAATACACTTTCTGGAATCCATCCGCACCGAGTCATACATTGTTACCAAGCAGAAATCCTCCTTTCCTACTACTTTTTCTCGAATGGTCGATTTTTGGAGGGTAAGTACCATGTAACCGCAGCTATTTCTTTGGCAGTTAGCAGTGGTCTCCACAAGATTCGGTCTGCTCAGCCTACGCCGACTGTTGGACATGTTGTCTCTCCTCTCCAGAGGCCCCGTGATGTCATCGAGGAAGGGGAGAGAATCCACGGCTGCTGGACCGGGATTATTCTGGACAAATGTTGGGCAGTCGCCCTTGGTACAATTCCGAACTTGGTTTGCCCAACTGAAATACTTGGTGCTCAAGTCGACACTCCATGGCCTCTCGAAATGAGAGAATACGAGCAGGTAACTAATCATTGCAGATCCCTCCATACATTTCTAACGTGGCATGGTACAAGGGTCAACTGTCGCCGAACCTGCGGACCAGCTTTACAGTGAATAAATTCCTGTACGACACTCCCACTTCAGATGTCGGAACATCGACTGAGGCTTTGCATGCGAAGGCTTCGATTTTGTGGCAGCGGGCGTACGATCTGTCCGGGAAATGGAAACCAAGTGCGTCTTTCGTGTGCTTAATTCTCCTCAGCGGCGCTCATCTACCACCGTCCCTTTCCAGATATGACGCACGAAGAAACCAACACATTTCGCACCACATTCTCGACCCTAGACGAACTCATCGACAAAACAAGGCATTCATTGATTACACCCGACCAAATTGTAAACCCCACCACCCCTATGATCCGGACACTCGTTGTCGCTCACAGTTTGGTGCATGCAGCGACCATGCAGCTGCATAATCTATTCGCGCAAGATAACGACCATGCGAAGAACAAATCCTTATCTGCTGCCCGATCGGTGTTACAAATAATTGGGTCTCTCAATCTTCGGGATTTCCCGTATATAAATCCCATCATGGGCGTAAGTTTATCCCAACACTCTCATGATGCCATTAATTGATTTCTCTTTAGACGGTGTGGGTTACCGCCTGTCAAGTTTTCATAGACGAAATATCCACACTGCGGTCACTACGCCCGGCTTGGGCTTCCCACGTGCCCGCGCAAGGCGAACGGGAGCTTCTAGCCGTCTTCGACCGAGGTCTATCGGCGATGACTGCGTTTTCTGTCACCGGTCCACTGATCAGTAAGTTGTTTCTTATTGCTGGCAATACCTGTGCTGATGGAGTCGGATGCAGGATATCAACTCACGAAAATCCAAGAAGCGTACGCTTCTATCTGAAATTTTTACGACAGGCTCCCCACAACCCATTGGACGTAGTAGAAATCGTTTCAGGCAGTTATTCTCGTTCTTCTACGGACACAGCACTCACGGATCCGTTTTGGTAAATATTGTATGTCGAAATTAATCTCTCGTAAGTAAATCAAGGAAACGTAACAATCGCCTCGTATCATCGAACTGAAAACCATGCTACAGTAGTTCCACATTATACCAGTACCAAGGACAAGACGGCTTTTTATTTTCCCTCAGTAATTCGTTCAGACTCTCATGATTGTGCTTCACTGTTAATCTTTAATTGTCTTTAATGGTACACGAAACTTCCTGAGCAATGTGAACTTGAATTGGGCGCATCGCATCCGATACTTATCAGCACCAGTTTCAAGTCGGGGTTGACAGTAATGTACTGTGTTAGAATCAGAGATTCACGAGAAGGTGAGCGGGACAAATTGCGTTTCCAGTGGGATCGATGCCACGGTCACCGGGAAGTGGTTGATGGGGAGGGGGCTTGGGAAAAAGCCAAGAAAAACCTGGTCTAAGCCGGAAGGAGAAAGAGGTTGGCTGGTAGGCGGCCGTGAATGCGACGAGGTCGAGCAATGTGGATGAAAATGAACACTTGTGCTTTGTCACACAGATCACAATAAACGATTGAAATGGTGTCTGGTCTACTGAGAACTCGTCAAGCCAGGCCCAAGCCCTCCTATGGCCCCGGGCCTCCGAGTCCGAGTCGTTGAGAGCCGGGCTTGAAATTCTGAAAGCCCAAGTCAAGCCCTCAGGCCTGGGCTTTTCAGTGTGTAAACAATGGACGGTTTTAGACATTTTGACAGATTTTCTGTAATAAGCATGTCAAACTATTATGCACGGAGACACGTACATTAAACTTGGATTAAGCTGACTCGGACATGAAGGTGAAGCTACTGAAGCCCAGGAAACCAACATGGATTATGTGTGCAATGGCGAATGCATGCCAAGAAGAGCTGCAAATTAAGGGTGTTGGTGGAGTGGAGGAGGCGTTGGCAGCGTTGGAAGTGTGTGCAAGAGATTTTGTTGGTACATGCCTGCTCAGTTAGATTATTAGTCACGGGCGACGTTAGAGAGAGGTGGAACGAAGGACAAATTTGTCCGATATAGGCCCTTGATACACACAAACACTGGAATCGACACATTGTGTTCGTACCCACACAAACAAGTACCCGCCGAAGTCACATCAACACTTCCCTCAACTCAGCACAAAATAACACTGCCAAGAAATACAACTCCAGTCCGTAATGCAATTCCTCACTATGATTCAGATAATAGAACCAAGAGATGAATAGGTACATACTTATTATACTCATCAATGGTTGGGCAGAAACTGGGAAGGGGGGACAATCTACGAGTCCTTAAGTAACTATGGTAAATCAATCAATCATATTCAAGATGTAAACAACGGGGATGATGAAGTAGGGTAAATGGCCACGCCACCCGACATGCTTGCATATGATACTTCAACACATCTTCTTGGATACCCTAGAAGTGGCAGGCACGTCCACATCCCTCGTTTGTGAGACTCCTCTGCAATTTCCAGTCAGGACTACAATAATTAAGAGAGAACACACTCACAGGTATTCTAGCCGCTATATCAAAAGGTGGGGCAGCAACGGGGACTGGGGTTGCAGTTACCATCATAGACACTAGAGGCGGATGAGTTTGAAAAATGACTCGGAAAATCGAGTCCCGTTTGAAAAGTGTCACGTACTGCATGGTACTACGACCAGAACGACAAAGAGGTTGATTTGCGTGACAGCAATATTAAGATATGCTAGTAGGATGCAATGGAAGTGGCAGTGATTGTCTGAGAGAGTAAGACAGGCTGATGACAATGGTGGGTCATGCTCGCTTTTATAGAAAAATGGAGGTTCCAAAGAGCTCCAGTGAAAGGGAAAATCAGAAGCAAGCAATCAGGGCGTGATGCCCGGGAAGTATGGTCGCTTCAAAGTTCGTCATCATCGTCTGTTCCACCTAGACGGTACATTCTGTAAATGTTAAATACCCTACAGATTTAGTACAACATTACCATTTTGGGTGGCGCAGCGGAACAGGGTTTCTTTCACCCCGATGTCTTCTCCTGCAGTTCTTCGGGCTTGTCGGTGACTCCAGGTTGAGTGGCCAATTGGCAATGCAACCACAGAGTTTCCAAAGATGGGAGTCGGAGGCACAGTCGCTCGTAATTGGTATAAGCCTCGGGGTTGAGGTCAAAACGTTAAACGGTTCCACTGCCACATTGAAAACTCCGCACCAAAATATCTAGATTAAACTCGTTCACTGCAATTTGAATGAAGCTAAGACACGTTGATATCGACAGCAACGACTAGATTCAGTTTGTCCTCAGCGAGCTCGTGAAGTAAACGCGCGAGAAAAATTAATCCATACATGCCACAAGCGATAGTTCGTTATCTCGTAATTCCCAACATCCGTAAACGGGGGTGGTCTCTCAGAGTCAGAACACTTTTCCATGACGTAAAAACCCCGTTTAACTGATGTACTTACTATCGACGTAGCGAGCTTCTCAGAAGTTCCGGCTAAGGTGGATTGGAGTATCACTGGCTGGAAATCACAAAGGCTATGTAAGTTTGATAAAGGAGGTAACCAAGAAGTTGCCACACGCAATCATGATGGAAGTGTCTCTCTACATGTTATACCAGGGAAGCCTGTCAGAGGTAAACTTGAAGCTGTGAAGGCTCTTCCAATGGAGCACATTGTTATGAAAAACTGATGAATCATAGTTTTGAGCGCGGCCTGAACGGAATAAATTAGAATAAACGCTTGCGTTCGTAAACTTGAACTAAATTGAATATTGAGGACCCGACTCGGATGAATGCGCGCCACCAAGCGCGCCCCAAACAAGCGCAAATATGTTTGGAAGATTGTGTGAGTGAACGCTATTGACCCAGCAGATTTTCCGCAACGTGACCTCGGAAATGTCCGGCATATCGCGTGATTGATGGACTTCAAAACAAATTCAAATCGCGTCACATTGATGTGACGACGGCAATTTCCGCCAAATCACGTGACTTCATAACGCGACTTTGCAAATGTGTCGCGTTTACATCACTTCTCTAAACCCTTAGCTTCTTTCTGATGGATTCTGATCAAAGATGGTGCAGGTCCTGCAACAAGTCAAAGGACTTGAGTAGGGATAACTTCAAAATTACTAGAACTGGGTTTTCATTGACTTGTTTGGCATGTCTAACTGCCAAGAAAAAAAAGTCAGCAGTGAAAAAGAATGGGACTGGGCATACAATGGCTTCTCAGGTCTCTGCAGACTTCTCTGATTCCAGCCTTGATGATGAAGAGGATATTGATGGACAGGAAAATTATTCCCTCCTGTCTGAACTTAGCATTGATGCATTTCTGGACACTATTTCTGACACAGAAGGGGATTTATCATCTCTCTTGGCTTGTGTAGATCTGTCTTCCCTCAAGTCTGAACTTGAAGGGTCTAGGGAAAAGGCTGATTTTTTGGCAAAAAGTGTGTGGGAGCACACTAAGTACAGATTTGTCTATCACAGTGTGTATCACTCAAAGCAATTCCCAACTGCACGCTACATGTACCATTGCTCCCAAATGCATGAGCGCCAGCACAAGCCAAAGAAGGGCAAACGTGAGGGTGCAAAGCTACGTGACAAGGATGCAATGGATACTTTTGATTGCCATGGCTGGCTGTTTATCACCGTCATAGAAGGAAGTGATATTGTGAATGTAAAATTCCAGCACAAGGATGACCATATTCCTTACTGGAATATTGATGTTCCCCAGAATGTTCAGAACCTTGTCCATAACAATTTAAATATGACTCCAACTCAGGTGAGAAATAAATATGTTTTAAAATTTGTAACTTGATATTGATGGGTATCATTTTCAAGCTCTGGGATGAAATATTGAAGTCAGATCCCACACCATCCTATTCAAGGAAGGCTGTTTATCATTTATGGTCAGACCAAACTTGCAAAAATTGGAAGAGAGATCCAGATGAGGTCAAATCAGCCAAAATATTACTTGATGAGGCATCAAAGCCCCAGCTTGGACAAAAAGGACTTTATGTTGTCCAACCCATTCCACTTCATGAAGAACCTGGATTTACAGCAATTGCTTTTGCACTCCCAGAGGTTTTACGTCAATGGGGTGGCAGAATTCGAGAGGTTGCATTAGACTCTGCTTGGAACACAAATGGATCCCGTTTTGAGGTATATGCATTGCTGGGGGAAATATATGGGTCTGGCTGTCCCATGGGGTATATTCTGATTCAAACATCTGAAAACAAGCAGACAGGAGGGAAAGAACGCTATCTGACTGAGCTTCTTTCTTATTTCAAGACAACATGGAAGATCAAAGCACTTGTCACACTGACTGATAAGGACATTTCTGAAATCAATGCCTTTCTAAAAGTTTATCCAGAGGCAAAGTACCAACTTTGTTTCTGGCATTGCTTGCATGCTATAAAATCACGACTTTCCATCCTCCGGAGAAAGCCAAAATATTATGATGTCAAGGAGGCAATGAAAGAGTTTGATTGGATTGAAGAAACCTTTGTTCCAATAGCACAGTCAAAAGAGCCAAACTCAAACACTTATGTTGCAGCAAAAGCTATACCACATTTGAAAATCAGACTTGGTGGTGTACTCCAGAACACTGCACCAGAGCAACCACCAGTTAGTCCTCATCTAACTATTCGATTGAATGGTGTAGTTCAGTCTGTCATTCCATTATCCAAGCCACAGAGAACTATGCCAGAGGATAATGAAGATATCATCAATGACAATGACAGCACTGATGGTGGAGATTTGTCTGGAAAAGTGGAACGATTTATTTCTAAAGATATTGAGACAGATGCTGAAGATGGTCCTGACTGGATGTTTGATGAAGAAGAGGTCAAATCAAATGATCCAAATTATGTTTTTTGCCCTGCACCTCATCGAAAGCAAGTTCTTCATTTGTTCACCAAACATTTTTGTCAGCATCCTCTCTTTGCTGAACGTGATGGAAAATGGACTGCTGAACAAATACATAGGAATGCAGTATATGAGATGTATAGTTTCTGTCATACTCGAGGTCTTAGAGAAGTATGGGGGTATCTGTGGGCATGCTGGTATTCACCCAAAATGTGGAAGCTTTGGGCAAGATCAACATCTCCAATTCTGCCAAGACTCAGAACAACCATGAGTGTTGAAAATTTCTGGTGCCAGTTGAAGCATGACTATCTTCATCATGTTGCACGTCCCAGACTTGATCACTTGGTTTGGATCCTTATCAATAAAGTCACCCCTGCATATATTGCTTGTGCTGAAATCATGAATGACAGTTATCGTCTTGGTTGACCAAAACAGCTTACCACTTATCAGAAATATTTCAAATCATCATGGAAGAAACTTTCAGAACTCACACTAAGTGGCAAGGAATATCATACCAATGTTGATGACTGGACTTGCACTTGTGGTCAGCAGAAATACAACTGTCACCACCTTTGCAAGCACCTTGTTCAGGCTGTTAATCCACCAGAGAAACTGTTCTGGCGTGAGGTAGTTCGAAGGCGAGCATCACCAATCTATCAGCATCCAGCTCTTACTGCCAAGGGATCACCAAATGGGATTGCATATGTTGAGCCTGATGGCAGCATTTCTGATGGGGATGATCACATCTGGTCTGGAGATTACAATATCCTAAAAGGAGGTGGTGGGTGGCGGAAGACATTTAATAATTCAGAAATGGACAAGGTCTTAGGTAAACGTCAGCGGGAACCCACTGAAACTGCCATGAATTCCCAACCTCCACCAAATCTACGAACACGAGATATACCATCAGAAACTTCTGTTGATCAGATAGACTCAGGTGCAATAATTGATCTAACGATGTCATCATCCCCTGCACCAGAACAGAACATTATGGATGTTGAAGATGAACCATTCTATGTCAGTTCCAATACGGTTTCAGGAAGTTCTTCACCAATAGCATATGGAAGTGAGGATGAGGAAGAGGTATGTAATTTATCAAGTTGAAGTGAAGTACACTTGCTAAGGCTGTTTCACCAACTAGCTGGACAGATATCAGAGTCACATCCTTGAACGTGCTGAAGATTTGCAACGTGCAGCCAGAATTCTAACAGCTCAGGCCAAGCATCGTAACCGCATTTGGATGAAGTCAATTGTTGATCGAGATATTGGTCATGATGCAAGTGATCTTGTCAAAGATGTTCAGCACTTTGAGAAGACCAGCCAAAAAATGCAAGCCACATGGCCCAAAAATCAACAGGATGCACGACGGGTCAAGAATACGATGGGATATGTAGTAGATATTCTGTAATAATAACAAACTGAATTTTCTTGATGCAATCATTTAATAGTATTATATTCCCTTCTTTAGGATTTGTGATTATTACTCCATTATGTGTGGTTGAAATTATTATTTTTTTCCACAATTAATAAATGGTCCAAATCTTCAAATAAGAGCAGAGGCAGAGGACTTCAATTGAAATAACAAGTTTTGTTCTAATCACGTGATTTGGCGGAAATTGCCGTCGTCACATCCAATATGATGCGACTTGAATTTGGTTGAAGTTCATCAATCACGTGATATGCCGGACATTTCCGAGGTCACGTTGCGGAAAATCTGCTGGGTCAATAGCGTTCACTGATTGTGTGTTTGCATATTGCATGCGCATTGATATTGCAGACCCTCGCCCGATGCATGTCTCCACTCTTTTGTGTCTTGCGAACCAATTGCTAACTGAGCAAGAACTGAGCGCTGAGCACCGGGAAATTCGCTGGCAAAGCCTGTCATGGCCAGTCGGAACTTGAACCTACTTCAGTTGAATCAATTCTTTCTTGCGTCACACATCACGCCGAAACCTACTGGCGTCGAAATAGTACAGTGCTCCAGGTCACATATGTCCTGATACAATTCAAAAGCCTGGGATCCGAGATGATTGTCTTTATCTGCCCCTCCCCCATCTTTGCGTTCTCAAACACATTCGCCGTTACCTCAACCGATAGTTCTGCTTCACTCAGCCTTCATCATGGATGAAACCAAGTCCTACCCTAGCCCGCATAAACAAATCACTCTGCCGCCCTTCATCCGTAAACGTCATGTGCCAGACCCATCCGGGGGCGTTGACTTGCTTATGGAGTATTTAAACGATCCCAACTATGATTTGAAGAAGCCCTTGCCTTCTCACAATGCTCCGAGTTCAGAGCCCAAGAATAAGGATGCACATATATCGTCCTCGCCGCCCGTTAGTGATACCGAGTCGGATATGGCGTCTGACCGGTACTCTACCTCAGGAGGCGAGTCCAGAAACTTGACTGTAATTGACTTTGACGAGTGCGCATTCTCATTATATTTCTTCTTTTCCTACTCAACATATTCCAGTGAGTCTCCTTATCCTGAAGTTCGAGCTGCCGTCTCAAGCGTCGACGATCCGGCCATGCCCGTCAACACATTCCGGATGTGAGCTTGCGTATTAATTTTCTTGGCCGCTATGCCCTGACATATCTTCTAATAGGTGGGTTTTGGGCCTTCTCTTCACTGTTATTGTCTCCGGTTTGAATCAAATCTTCTCCATGCGATGTATGTCTCTTCTATCGCTTGTTCACTCTATTTTCGAATTCAATTTTCCACCATAGACCCCTCTGTCTTCATCACAGGCATCGTTGCTCAGATCATTGCTCTGCCCTTGGGCAAGGTTCTCGAGAAAATCCTTCCCACAACCAAGTTCAATGCATTCGGTCGTACTTGGTCGCTAAACCCCGGGCCCTTCAATATCAAGGAGCACGTTTGCATTACGGTTATGGCCAACGTTGTCGTCGGTGGTGCTTACGCGACGGATGTCATTGTTACCCAGAAAATTTTCTACCACCAGCAGCTTAGCTTTGGCTATCAAGTCTTGCTTGTCACCTCCACCCAAGTCCTCGGATTCTCATTGGGGGGTCTCCTTCGTCAGTTCGTAGTCTGGCCTTCCAGCATGATCTGGCCTGGTGCACTCGTCAACTCAGCACTTTTCAACACTCTTCACAAGAACTTCGGCAAGCGTGGCCGTGGACACATGACCCGCGAATGGTTCTTCTGCATAGCCTTCGCCTGCAGCCTTATTTGGCACTGGGTGCCTGGCTATTTGTTCACAGCACTCAGCTTCTTTAACTGGGTGTGTTGGATTGCTCCGAACAATGTCGCTATCAATGCGCTCTTTGGCACCAACACTGGCCTCGGAATGGGCATTTTCACATTTGACTGGTCGATGATTGCGTTTATCGGTAGTCCCTTGGTCACGCCTGTGAGTTTTGAAATCAGAAATCAGCTTGCCTGTCCTATCACCAAATTTGCTTCTCATCTCAGTGGTGGTCCGAAATGAATACTGCGGCGTCTTTCGTGATCTGCTTCTGGATCATGGCTCCCATCCTTTACTGTACGTAACTGCTTGACTATTCTCTAACTCAATACTTAGATTGCTTCATTCAGTCACGAACACTTTCTTCACTGCCCACATGCCTATGTCGTCATATCTCTCCTATGACAATACTGGTATGCCTTATGACCCAACAGCTATAGTCACAAATAGCACTTTCGACGTTGAGAAGTACCACGCCTACTCGCCCATGTACATGTCAGCGACATTATGTATGGCCTATGCTGTATCATTTGCGGCCTTCACGTCTGTCTTCGTTCATACCTTCAGTATGTCGCACTCATGTTTACGCGTGCAATTCTGAGAACGGATGACTCATCTTTGCAGTGTGGTTCCGCCGAGACATTCTTCGCCGATTACGAGGCACGCTGGCTGACGAACGCGATGTCCATTCGCGCTTGATGCAGTCGTACCCCGAAGTTCCTGTCTGGCGGTATGGCATTGTGGGCGTTATCTCGTTTGTCTTGTTGATAATCGCGATCCATATTTTCCCGACTCAGCTCCCCATCTGGTGCGCTTGCGTCGGATTTTTCCTTGCCATTATTTTATCCGTCCCCCTTTCCATGCTGCAGGCCATCACCAACCAGAAAATACCTCTCCAGGTCATGCCCGAACTCATCGCTGGCTATATACTTCCTGGCCGCCCTATTGCCAACGTCATCTTCAAGACAATCACTTATATCGGTACTTACCAAGCTATTGGTTTTGCGGGCGATCTGAAGCTTGGTCATTACATGAAGATCCCACCTCGTACCATGTTCACAATCCAGGTCGTCGCTGCTGTAGTCAGCTGCATCGTCGTAACCACAGTACAGGACTGGATGTTTGCAAACATAGTCGACATCTGTACACCTGATCAGAAGAATGGATTCAGCTGCCCGTCCAGTAATATGTTCGCGACTGCGTCCTTGATCTGGGGCGGAATTGGACCAGCGCGTCTCTTCAGCCCACACAAGATGTAAGTGTTCTCTGTAGTTTTACACAACTACATTTTCTAACTAGCGCTACCGCTAGGTATGCTAACCTCTTGTGGTTCTTCGCTATTGGTGCTATTGCCCCCGTTCCATTCTACTTCCTTGCTCGTCGCTTCCCCTTGTCTTTCTGGCGATACATCAACATCCCAGTTTTCTTCGCTGGTGTTAGTTCCATTCCCCCCGGCAGCGGAATCAACTATGTATCCTGGTCTATCGTCGGCTTCATCTTCAACTACTGCATCCGCCGCTTCCACTTCCGATGGTGGATGCGATATAACTACATTCTCTCTGCTGCACTTGACGCTGGCGTCGCTGTGAGCATGGTCCTCATTTTCTTCGCTGTGCAGTATCGTGGGTTCGAAATCAACTGGTGGGGTAATACGGGTAAGGGTTATGTTCCGGCATTCGAGTCTCGAGAGCTCAAACATGGAATACAGTTTGGATGAATACTACGGACGCTACAGGCACTCCGCTCTACATCATGAACCCTGGAGAGAAGTTTGGAGCAACGACGTGGTCTTGAATGACTTCGCTTTCCGTGCTTCTGGCTTGGGTGAGAAAGATTCCTTACTTCATATCACCCTTGATGACCTGCCCCTGTATTATTTCCACGTCGAAATGCTGCTATAATCCGTCTATTCCACTCTTTTCATATTCAACCTTGTTGCATTATTTGGATTTGTTGTCGTTTCCTTGACGATTATTAGTAACATCTCACTTGCCTGCAGCATGTACTGGGTCGATGTACTCAATGAACATTTATTCCACTATCATGCTAATTCCCCTTCAATTTCCTTCACAAAATGTCCAGACCGAGATAAATATGCTGCGATAAGATTAGGTTTCGAAGTTGGTAGTAGACGAGATGGAGAATTTCCTCTGTGGATCTTCTATGACAAGGGAAAAAGGGCGTCACATTAAAAATACGGACGCAGGATACAAATCAAGTGTGTAAGCCTCAGATCTGCATATACATATAACGACCAACATAGGGTTCGCCGCATAGGTATATCAATTGACACAACATAAAACCTTGGCAGCAAATACACGGAGAATTAAACCCTTCCATATGGCATCCATAAAC
>Ga0210402_10003428_pt1 | contig 14880 bp, 18 predicted proteins | sample IncBWC7MmetaG_FD_161055 | JGI IMG/M metagenome (GOLD analysis project Ga0210402, IMG submission 161055) | Forest soil microbial communities from Barre Woods Harvard Forest LTER site, Petersham, Massachusetts, United States - Inc-BW-C-7-M | ecosystem: Environmental > Terrestrial > Soil >...
AGTCTTTCAGCGGTATCTCCCATATTTGTCCTTTCAGGAGATACGCTACCTGGTCTCCAAGTGGCGAGACAGCAGGAGCGCTACCTGTCGTGAGCTTTCGCGGCTCACCGCCGTGCGTAGAAATGACCCAGATCTCCTGATCGACGCCTCCCGAAAGTAAATCGGGATTGGGAGCTGGCATCTCCGGGAATTCAAAATCACCGCCGCGCACATAGACGATGGACTCAGCGTCGGAAGTCCACGTGATGTCCCCAATTTCGATGCCGTCGTCTTCGGAATAATTGGTCAGCTGGCGGGAGGTAAATGTCTTTCCGTCTGTGTTTCGTGTAGTCACCCAAAGATTGCGGCGGCCTTGCAGATTTGTAGCCCAGGCAAAGGCCGATCCCGATGGCGCGGCCGATAACTGCGAACTGAAAGGCGCGCTCAGTGCTTGATCAAGCGTGAAGCTCTGTGCTGATAGAGAAAATGGGATGAGGCATAACAGCCACAGGGAAAATATCCTTGCAATCAGCATCTTTATGGCATCCTCGAAGATTTCGAATCATAGCATCCGTCCCACTAATGACACTGGCAAACGAACCCAATTCGAAGCATCGAGCAGCAGATATTTGCCAACAGTGGTCGTCGCCGTCGCATTCATGGTTTAACATAGGATTCAGACCGAAGGATCGCGCTGATTGTCCCTCCAGCGTGTCCCTTCATCTCTTCTCGACGAGATTCGATATTGATAACGCGAGTACTTATTACAGGCGCGGCGGGATTTTTAGGCTCTCATTTGACGGATGCACTTCTTGCGGAGGGACATTCGGTAGTTGGCGTCGATAACCTATGCACAGGCAACCTTGAAAATCTCAGTCATCTCCGAAACGAACCGCGTTTTGAGTTTCAAAAGCATGACATCTGCTCTCCATTCGATTTCGGTAAGGTAGATTACGTTTTCAATTTTGCCTCCCCAGCCAGCCCGGAAGATTATGACCGCCTGGGGATCGAGACCCTTGAGGTCGGATCTTCGGGAACGCGAAATGCGCTGGAGCTTGCACGTAAATACAAGGCCAAGATTCTTCATGCCTCCACCTCTGAGTGCTACGGCGATCCAACGGTACACCCGCAAACAGAAGATTACTGGGGCAATGTAAACCCGATCGGTCCACGGTCTGTCTACGATGAAGCCAAGCGTTTTTCCGAAGCGCTAGTAATGGCTTATCACCGCTATCTGAAGGTGGATACCAGGCTCGTTCGCATTTTTAATACCTATGGTCCACGCCTCCACGCGAACGATGGCCGGGTGATTTCCAATTTTGTGGTGCAGGCACTTCAAGGACACGATCTGACGGTGTACGGTAGCGGCAATCAGACGCGCAGCTTTTGCTATGTCTCCGATGAAATCGATGGCTTTCTCCGCTTATCCCGCTCAACGGAACATCTGCCAGTTAACATTGGCAATCCGAATGAGTGGACGATCCTTGACTGCGCACAGGCTATACTCAGGGTTACCGGGTCCAAAAGCAAAATCATTTTTAAGCCTCTACCAGTTGATGATCCTGCCCAACGCCAGCCCGACATCACTCGCGCCAGAAAACTGTTAGGTTGGGAGCCGAAAATTGACCTGGAGTCGGGGCTGCGGCTCAGTCTGGACTATTTTCGTTCGACTATTGCTTCCCACTCGGCCGTGGAAGAGAGAATCTGAGTTGAGCTAGGAATATGATGCCAGCATGGATGCGCAGGAAACGTGGCAACCTTCTGTAGGAGCTACCGCATCTCAGGTATGACTTAGTTTCCCGGTTAAACGATGTCAAATACCATTCTTCTTGTCGATGATAATCCCGTACAGGCCGCCACGCGACAAGCCATACTCGTCCATTCAGGAAACACGGTGATTGTCGCGACAAATGCCAGCCAGGCTTTGGCACTGCTCGAGAATCTCGATCTGGCACGAACTGTGGGACTGGTCATTACGGACCACTTGATGCCCAAAATGAACGGCCCGCAATTTGTTGTCGAGCTTCGTAAACGATTTCCTGCGCTGCCTGTCCTGGTTCTGAGCGGTATGCCAGATGCTGAGAGCGAGTATTCCGGAATGAATGTTGTGTACCGGTTAAAGCCGATAGCCCCAGAAGAGCTGATACAACTCACGCGCTCGCTTTGTGAAAATACCCTCGGCCGAACTGCCTGACTTTTTTTTAGCCCTGAAGGGCAGGCAGTCTTCCTATATTCTCCTCGTGTTAATACGCCACTTGATTGGTTTCTATTGATCTTGCAGAGGCGTCCTTCTTTTCTTCCTAGGGGAACCTCAAAATCTGTTACAAAATGAGATGTAATTGCTTGACGACATATAGTTGCTCGATGTCCTGTCTACTATCTTGCGTCTCGGGAAAGTTCGGAGTAGTTTTTTTTATTGCTGCCTGGAGTATTAAAGCGAACGAATGACGAAGAGCAAGCGTCGCTGCCCAAACTGCGCTAACGTTGAAATGACCCGTGTGCCGCGCCGCGGCTTTCTGCAGGAACGTGTCTATTCCAGGCTGGGTCTTTACCCCTGGGAATGTCCGTTCTGCCGCGAGGTTTTTTTACTGAAGAGTCGTGGACGAAGCTATCGCAGGTCGAATCCTGACCCTAAGGGACATAAATAAGCCCCTGAAGGAATCCCCACTTATAAAAGGCTGAAGAGATCCCCATTATTCTTTTCCAGAATATTTAGTACCTGCGTCAACGCGGCCTGCTGCGTTTCAGCCGTGCTCAGCTGTGTTGACACCTGGGCTACATCTGCCTGCATGAGATTTGTCTGGGCCGAAGTAATCTGCGTCCCCTGGGTCTGGACGTAGCTTTGTGATGCCTGCAATTGGGTAATCGAGTTGTCGATGATGACGCGTTGCTGGCTTACATGGTTCAGAGCCGAATTCAGGCCTGTGGTATCGGAAATAGCTGTCGCCGAAGCCGTGCCCGAAGAGAAATCAGCAACGAGGTTGTTCAATGTTTGCAGAACGTTATTTGTCGGATCGCTGAAAATCTGGCTGCCCGGGACGTTCGACTGAATCTTCTGTCCATTCGGTGTCGTGACATAGGACGTGACTGTGTCGCCGTTGTAGGTGACCGTGTTTGGTGTCACGGTTGAGTCCAGGGTATACGGCGTGGTTCCCCCCTGACTGCCGGAGAAAATATAACGGTTCAGATAAGTCGTGTTTGCCAGGGAGAACACTTCATCCCTGATGCCCGAAAGCTGCGTTGCAATCGACTGCAGGTCACTCGCGTTGAGGGTGCCGTTGTTGCCTTCCGTCGCAAGAGACAGAGCCTTCGTCAACTGCGACACCACACTGCCCAGAGTCGAATCCGTTACTTGCAGCATGCCCACGGTCGAGCTCTCGGTCTGCGAAAAGCTGTCATCCAGCTTCAGCTGCGAGCTGAGCAGCACGTTCTCTCCAACGGCGACCGGATCGTCGCCCAGCGAGTTCACACGCGAGCCGCTGGAGATTTCATTCGTAAGCAGCTGCTCCATCGCCGAAGTCTGGTCAAGGGAGGCCACTGCGCTATTCAAGTAAAAGGGATCAAATCTCATCGTTTTTAGTCCTTAAGCGACGGTAGCTTCTACGCCGAGATTGAGGGCCGAAGCCATGACAGTATCGAGAATCGTAAATACCTTGGACGCGGCCTGATATGCCTGCTGCAGATTCTCGAGGGCCGCTGCCTCATCATTCAGGTTTACGGCGGAAAGCGAATCCCGTTGCGTCTGCAGTTGCGTCAGAGAAGCCTGCTGTGCCGTGTTCTCAGTCGAAACCTGAGACACTAGGCTGCCAAGTGCCGAAACAAAGCTGGAATAGTAACTCGATGGAGTAGTACCGCCAATGATGCCCTGATTTTGCAGCTGCAGCATGCTTTCGAGGTTTGTGTCATCCGACGAGCCGTTACCCGTCGCAGCAGCTGCGACTTGCGCGGGGTTCGTGATTGCAACGGAAATTGAACTGGCAGATCCGGCAGCTGTTCCGGGAAGGTTAAAGATCGGTCCGCCAGCAGTGCCATTAGCGTCCGAGCCGAGAGCGTTCTGGTTGTTCACCGCTGTTCCCAGATCGAAAGCCAGCGTATCGAGAGTACTTTGCATCTGTGGAATATCTTGATCTCGAACGGTCAGGAGACCGCCGAGCTGACCGCCTCCGCCCGCCAGGCTGGTAGTGATGTCATTGCCCTGGTAGTCGGAGATATGGGTTACGCCGCCTGACACGGAAGTGCTCAACGAGAACGCCTGCTCCTTCGATACCAGCAGGGCGCCGCTGGAGGTGGTGATGGTCAGACTGTTGTCTTCTGTCTTGACCTGATGAATGCCGACGAGCTGCGAGAGTTGCTGAATGTCATATTGCCGCTGATCTTCGAGCTGTCCGGCATCTTTGCTCCCGGAAGTCTGAGAAATCTGACTGTTCAACTGGGCGATTGCCTGCGTCAGAGAGTTCACCTGCGTCACGATCGTCGCGCTTTGCTGATCAAGCGAACCTTGTTCCTGCGTTAGCTGCGAAGAGGCGGATTGGAACGACGTGGTCAGGGTCGTTGCCGCATTCAGCACAGATTGACGTAGGGAATTGTCAGCCGGATTGGACTGCAGCTGTGAAAGCGCGCTAAAGAAACCGGAGATACTTGTTCCAATATCGAGAGAACTGCCAGAAGAGGAGGTAGATGTAGCCGCGCTGAAGATATTCTGCACCGACTCCAGAGCCGCCTGCCGCGCGCCGCTTCCCTGCTGCTGCTGCATCTGCTGCTGAATGCGCTGCTCGAGCACCAGGTCACGCTGCGAAGAAGGCCCGGTCATCGTCACACCGTGCCCATAGCTGGTGCCGTCGATCGTGACTGGGTCGTTCGCCTGCCACTCCGGCAACTGGTTCGTATATCCCGGCGTGCTCGCGTTCGCCGTGTTGTTGGCGATGACGTTGAGCGCCGCCTGGTCCGCGTCGAGAGCACCCGTCGCAATACTGAGAGCCGTATTCAGAGTTGCCATTGTCGTTACCTTCCGGTCGTTGTTGCGCTATGAATTGCGGCCCGACTGCGGCCATAACGAAAACTGTTTTCTTCGCCCCGGAGCAGACGTATGTTCCGCCCCGTTTGCTCCAGCACTTTCTCAAACGCAGCCTGCTGCGTAAGGGCCCGGCTGAATTCCTCTACAGAACCGGGAACTTCCGCGCGGCTGCAATCGGCGAGCACTTCCGTCAGTGACATCGTATCTGCATGCGCCAGCGCTCCGATGGCGCGATCCAGAAGATTTACAACTGAGAACGAAGAGCCTGAGATGGAGGACATGGAGACGACTATTCGCCCATCATCTGGCGGACAAGTTTATCGGCCACGTCTTCCGGGCTCACCTGATAAGTGCCATTGGCCAGCGCCTGCTGGATTGCCGCAACCTTGTCCATCCGCACATCGGGCGCAGACATCGCCTGATGTGCCAGGCTTGCCGCCGTGCTTACATCAGTCCGATCCTGGATGTTATTCGCAGTGGCCGAAGAAGCCGTCTGCTGCTGTGGCTGAACAGCTGAAACAGGCGACGCCTGTGATACTCCCAGGGCTTCAGACAACCCGTGCAGGCCATCGTTCACGTTCATAAGGGTTCTTTCCTCACTCCATGTATCGGCGGCGGAACGGCAAACTTTAGTAACTTTGCACCATCTTTTCTTAGAAAATTTTCAGAAATGAACTGGACCGTCCGTCGTTACTGTCTTCGATGGATTTGCACTGTGCTTGAAGTTGTCAAGAATCTTCTCTGCGATGCCGAAACCACCGTGTTCGGAGATGGCCTTTGCCATTGCCTCCGCTCCGTAGCTCAGCAGAGTCTCGGCACTCCCGCTGGTGTCATCGTCGTCCTTGCTTCCCTCATCGGCAAAGAGGCTATCGTGTTGCAACGGCTTGAGAAACTCCTTCATCAGGCTGGCCTCAAACTCATGTGCCGCCGAGGAGAGCCTGGGATTTTGTGGCGTCGTCTCCGGAGCCAGAGCCGCTCCGGAAAGAGATATGTTCATAGGACCTCCAGCTCGGCTTCGAGCGCGCCGGCTTCCTTCATGGCTTGCAAAATAGAAATAATATCGCGCGCCGTCGCACCGATCTGCTGCAGGTTCTCAACAAGCGTGTCGACTGTCGCCCCCTGTTTCAATTCGATACGGTTTGCCGGCTGCTCCTGTGCCTGAATGGTCGTCTGCGGCACCACCTGGGTCGTGCCCTGAGTGAAGGGATTGGGCTGCGAGACCTGGTACTCGGTCACCACATTCACCGATAGCCCGCCGTGCAGAATCGAAACAGGTTGCAGACGAACATCGCCGCCAATCACCACCGTTCCGGTGCGTTCGTTGACAACTACCTTCGCGCGTGGATAGGTTTCGACTTCTACCGATTCAACTTGCGCAAGAAATGCCGGAACATCCTCCGTAGGCTGCACTTCGAGCGCGATCCGTCGGCTGTCGACAGCATGCGCCACCGGCCGTACCATTTCCTTATTGATGGCACCCGCCATCAACTCCGCCGTGCGGAAATCGGCATCGTTCAAAAGTAGCGACAGAGTGCGCATCTTGGTCAGATCGAGTAGAACTGAGCGTTCCACCATCGCGCCGTCTGGTATGCGCGCCGTTGTCGGATGGTTGTACTGCTTCATGTTGCCGTTGCTCGCCACTGCATAACCGCCGAGAACCAACGGCCCTTGTGCCTGCGCGTAAATCTGCCCATCCGGCCCGTAGAGTGGGGCCAGCAGCAACAAGCCGCCTTCCAGGCTACGCGCATCGCCCGCTGAGGAAACGGTGATATCGAGCTTGTTGCCGGGACGCGCAAAGGCAGGCAGGGTCGCCGAGATGAAAACCGATGCCATATTCTGCGTGCGCATGGTGGACAGTTGTGGAGACTGCTGCAGATTGACCCCCATCCGCTCGAGCGTCGAAATCAGCGTCTGCATGGGAAAAACCGTCTGCTGGCTATCTCCCGTACCGCGCAGTCCGACCACGATGCCATAACCAATGAGTTGATTATCGCGGACGCCTTCTACCGTAGCTACATCTTTCACGCGGGCGAGTTTCGTACGCTGCGAACCGGTTGGTACCGAGGCCATACCAAAGGACGGCAGCGCAGCCATGAGAAGCAACAGGCAGAGATTTCTGTCATAACGCATCGAATGGCTCCTAGAAGACCATGATCTTTTCAAGAAAACGAACAATCGGATTCTGGCGGTAGGTGTAATCATTGATGATTCCCTTGCCAACGACTTCCAACTCAAGACTGGTGATCGATGTCGAAAGCACCTGGTTCTGCGGGCTGACGTCCTCGGGGCGTACCAGACCGCGCAGCTTGATGAGCTGCGTCTGCTGATTGAAAGTAAGCTGGCGCACCGCCTGAATCACCAGCATGCCGTTCGGCAACGTATCGACTACTTCTCCGCCGACGATCGTGCTCAAGCTGGAATTGGTGACGCTCTGCCCTTGCGCGTTCAGACCGGAAGCCGAAGTTTGATTCAGAAGATTGTTGAGCGCATTTCCAGCGGAAAGCTTGCCGAAAAGCGCTGAGACCTGCGAACTGGCGTTCGAGGCGCGCGAATTTTTCACGGTACCGTCGGTCGAAGCGGCCAGACTTTCTGAAACCACGATGGCAATGGGGTCGTGAACGCGCGAGGCTTTCACATCAGAAGAAAGCCGTGTGAAGCGCCCGTCGGGCGTCCAGATCGCACCCGGCATACGCACCTCGGCCTCGCTCTCGGCCTTGACCCTTGCAATATAGGCATCAAGAGCCATTTCAGGCGGCGTGGGCTTGGGGGGTTTGTCCTGTTTCTTATCCGCCGCCCGCATAGTTGGACAACAAACACCGAGGAACACCGCTAGCAGGTAGCAGCCAATGCCATTCAGTTTTATCTTCATTGCGCGTCCCACCTGTCTGGCTGTTTGTTTTGCCATCTGTTTGAAGTCGACAGCTCAACCGATCCTGCGCCGCGCACTCTTCCCTCAAGCACGGTTCCGCGCTGTCCAGTTCTGACACGAATCGTCTGCCCCGTAGCGCCCGCCTCAAGAGCCGTTCCCGATAGCTCGATGCTTGCATTATCCGCGGTGCTCCAGAGCCGGACTTTTGCGCCAGCTGGTATCAGCGGCGCGGCTTTTGCGATATCTGTAATAGCCGCTTTCGTTGGCGCAGACACTCCTGCGTGCTGCCAGGGCACGTCTACCAGAGTCCAAGGCCGGTCGGGATGGGCGCAATCCACTACGACGGCCCACCTGCGATGCAGGAGACCGTCGGTAATGTAATGGTCCACCCGCAAGCTTTCCGCCTGAACCGAACCCGGGCCTGTATTGCAGACCGAGGCGCGTATCGGCACGGCGAGCGGCGCAACCAACGCAGAAGCAGCGATCAGAAATCGTCTCATCACCGCCTACCGTGCCATATTGTTCACTTGGCTATACATGTCGTCAGCGGCGCGGATGACTTTTGAGTTACTTTCATACGCGCGCTGGGCCAGCACCATCTGCACGAATTCAGTCACAACATCGACATTTGAGTTTTCGAGATAGCCCTGCTGCAAAGTACCCAGACCCTGCGTGCCGCCCGGAACATCCAGCACCGGATCGCCGGAGGAAAGCGTCGCACGGAAAAGATTCGCGCCTATGCTTTCGAGGCCCTCAGGGTTGGCGAAGGTGGCGAGTTGGATCTGCCCCAGCTGCGAAGGATTCTGCTGACCCGGAAGTGTCGCGTTCACGACGCCATACTGCGTAATCGTCACCGAGGTAGCATTCGGCGGAATTGTGATATTCGGGACAATCGGATCGCCATCCGTCGTCACAATGGTTCCCTGATTGTTGAGGTGAAAGCTTCCGGCGCGGGTGTATTCAATCGTGCCGTCAGGACGCGCGACCTGAAAAAACCCATTGCCCTGAATGGCCAGGTCGAGCGGGTTACCGGTGTTGTTCAGGTCGCCCTGCGTCATGATGATCTCTGTCGCGGCAGACTTAGTTCCGAGCCCAACCTGCAGGCCCGCCGAAACCGTCTGCTGGCTCTGCGCAGCGCCGGGCGTAACCAAATTCTGATAAATCATGTCCTGAAACTGCAGCTGCCGCTGGCGGAAGCCCGAGGTGGACGAGTTGGCCAGGTTGTTTGCGATGGTGTCGAGGTTGAGTTGTTGCGCGCTCATGCCGCTTGCCGCTGTGTAGAGTGCCCGGATCATGCTTCTCTCCTGATCTCAAGAAAATGTGCTTCTAAACCTTTGGCAGATCTTCGCTTGCCGTCTTATCGAAATCGCCGTGAAAAATGGAAAGCGCTTTTTGCATCATCTCTGCCTGTCGCTGCACGAGAATGAGTTGCAGGGTTCCCTGAATCACATCCTGATTGGAAGACTCAAGCGATCCCTGATGAATGGCTGCGGTTGTCAGTGTCGGCTTTGTTCCTGCGGCGATCGTGTAACGATTCGTTCCCTCGGGAACGAGGTCCTGGGCCGGAAAATCGAAGAGCGCGACCGTGCCGGCAACGGCGTTGGCCACAGAAACAGCTCCGTCCATGCCGACGGTGACATCTCCGGTTGGAATTTGAATCGGCTTGTTCTGTGCGTTCATGACCGGCTCACCGGCCGCGGTAATCAAGGTTCCGTCGGACGAGCGACGGAAGGAGCCATCGCGAGTGTAGCGAATACCCTGCTTCGTTTGGATGGCAAAAAAACCAGACCCCTCGATGGCGAGATCCAAGGGATTGCCTGTGTGCGTCAGCGCGCCCTGTCCCAGATCGAGCCGGTTGCCGCCGAGTACGCCGAAATCGTTGACGACCTTATTAACCTGCGAGTTGAGCGCGTCAGGCCCGACGATGGCATTGCGGAAGTATTCCCGCTCGGCGCGGAATCCGCTGGTGTTGGCGTTCGCCAAATTGCTGGCCGCTGAATCGAGCGCCTCTGTACGCGTCAGCAATCCGGTAAAAGCTGCGTAGTAACCGCTGTCCACCCTTGATCTCCTCTGCCGAAATAAGTGCAGGAGGAAGACCAAAGAGAGAGCGAAAAGATTAGGAAATGCTAATTCTTCCAGGATGACTACTGGATCGATTCGCAGATGATGCTGACGCTGAGGGTGTGTTCTTCGAAGCTGTAGTTGCGGTCGATACGGAACTCCTGCTGCTGCATATGCAGCTGATAGTTCGTCCCGGTAACCACGGCGGGCGTTGAGAGCATACATCCGGCCGCGAGCATGGCATGTTTTCCTTTCCATGCTCCGGCAACCATGTTGCACACCTCTCCAATCGCATCTTTGACCATGCCATCCAGTTCAAGAGGACGCGTGCCGACCATGCACTCGGCCATGCGCAGCGCGGTTTCGAGGCCACAGTGCAGTGTGCAGGCACCGCTCATTGTGCCCGCTAACCCGATCACCGCCGTAATCGTTTCCTTGCCTTCTGCCGCACTCTCATCGACGGGCATACAGGACGCACCCATCATCAAACGAAAAACCTCATCCACAGCATCGTCAAGATGCGATGCGTGCACGCTCTCCTGCAGCAATTCACGAGCCGGTGTTGCCATAATTTTCTCCAAAATGGATTAAGTCACTCGAATCGATCAAGCTATGAAAGCTCGAGCAGCGGAAGAACCCGGTCTTTGACCTGTTCCGCGGTAAAGGGCTTGCGGATGTAGCCCTGTGCCCCGGCAAGGATGGCTTGCTTCACATGCTCTTCGCTGCTCTCGGTCGTGATCATCACGACCGGAACCTCCGGCGCCAATGCCTGCTCGCGCAACTGGCGGAGAAACTCCAGTCCATCCATCATGGGCATGTTGATGTCAGAGAGGATCAACTGAACCCGTTCGCTCTTCAGCACATCCAGCGCCTCTACACCGCTCGATGCTTCATGCACCTTGCTCAAAGGCAATCCAGCCTGGCGCAAGGCCCGTTCGACAATCTTCCGCATCACTGAAGAATCGTCGACAATCAAGGCAGCAATTTCACTCATGAACTTTCCTCGCTCCACTGCCCTTATCGGCACTTTATCCGATCGCGCTAGCGGCGATCGAGCACACCAGGTCTTCCACTTCTTCAACCGCAGGCAGAACTCTGCGATCTCCTGTCACAAGTGGATTGCGCCATATCCTCAGCCAGTAGTAGTCGTGAACGCGCACGATTTGCGTGCGCACCGCCTTGCGCTCTTCAAGCATTGAGGTAATCGCGTGAACAAGTCCACGCATGTTCGCGGCCTCGAGCAACCGCGTCTTGGGAAAGGCCGCACGCAGAGCTTCCTGTTGCGCCCGTCGAAAATCCGACTCGCGCAATACTCCAGCTTCGACCTTTAATCCCAGCATCCGTTCCACAGCCAGCACAAGGCAGCGGTCAATCTTGTCTTCGAATGCGACATACAAGAGCTCGCGTCCAGCAAGACGCAAAGGAACAGCACCGACGCTGTCAACCAGCAGGCGAGGAAATGCGGAAGCCAAGGCAGGATCGTGAGGAGCGCCCGTCAGTACGGGGCAGTTCCACTGCGCGCTCAATGCTCGCGTGACCTGTTCCTCGTCGGCGGCTTTCTGCCGGATCAGCCATTCTCCCACTCTGCCCTGTCCTGTCTTTCTCTGCGCCTCGAGAGCTTGTCTGAGTTGCTCCTGCGTGATGACGCCTCGCGAAAGCAGGACCAATCCCAGTGGCACCCGATGCTGGTGGGCGGCTTTTTGAGAGCTGAAAGAGTTTGCCTCTCCCGCTTCGCGCAGAATTGCCGCCCGCGCAATTTCCTGCATACAACCTTCGCTACAGGCCCATTTTCCTTCAAGGACCGGGCTTTGGCGGCTGCGCCAGAGCTTCATCCATCCGCTTCTGCACTTCGTATTGCCGCATTGAGGCAAAAGCGCGGATACAGTCCTGACAGGCGGATGACTTTCTGGTAAATCACCGTGTGACGCAATGCGCTTGTCCATTGCCGTCTCGGTCATCATCCTTCGCGAATTTTCCCGGTTCGGCGGCCTCTTCATCAAAACAGGCATCGAATGCTCTCCAATGATTTCCTTGGTTCAGCCACTTCTGTGACGCGCAGCCCGAAGTTCCCATTGATGAGAACGACTTCGCCGCGGGCCACAATTTTGTCTCCTACGATCAGGTCTACGGGATCGGAAACATGCCGCTCCAACTGCACAACATCGCCAGGGCCAAGCTCCAGTACCTCGCTCAATGGCATCTCTTTTGAGCCGAATCTCAGCGAAGCCTCCAGCTCAATATCAAGCAGCAACTCGACCCCTCGCGCTGGAGGACCGGCCGCCGTATTCTCTCGCGGCCTTTTCTCCGCGGCCGGTTTTGTGTCATCGGAGAACGCAACGCGGACAGAAGTCTCACCAAAACGCAATTCATAGACCGCCGTGGTCACCCCGACCGGACACGCGGCCCCACGAACGGCAAGCACGGACGTTGCCACACCTGAGTTCTTCGTCGCAGCCTTCGACGCGCGTTCCGCAACCTGCCGGACAATGCCCTGCCAGAGCGCCTCGTCACGTTGGCGATCCTGTTCGTCAGGAGTCACGCGGGCGGCAACAAACAGACGGCAAAGCGCCTCGGCGTCAGCCATGACCCAGAAGTTCCCGCGAAACCCTCCCTGCAATTCGACCTGAAAGCAGAAGGGATTGTTCGTCTCCGCGAATACCTCGGCGGGTAAAAGCTTTACAGTACCGGACAATTCCTGGCTCAGGCCCATCGGCCCTTCCAGCAACCACGCATCCAAAAATGTCTTCATCCGACCTCTGCTCCTCGATTTCGGTTTATGCGTTTGCAGCTGCCGCGATCTTGACCAAATGCGCGCAGCGCTGCTCTTCATGACTTACCGGATATCCTTCAAATAACGGAACGCCGGCAATCCGCAACTCGGCCGGCTCCGAAGCAACCAGGGGTAGCTTTAGAATTTTGCCCTCGTATAAGTCATCGACTTCCCGCCCCGCAATGCGCAGCGGAGGAAGCTGCAGTGCCGCGCCGACCTTCACCATGCCGACACGTTCCCGCATGCGCTGGCGCGTTTCCGGCGAATGCCTATGCTGGCGGCTCCAGTCTCCGACCAGGCGCCGCAATACTGTATTTGAAACAACCGCTGGAAACGCCAGATTCAACATGCCGCTTGCCCCTGGCATGCGAACTTCGAAGCTCAGACAAAGCGTTTTCTCCGACACCGGCATAACCCGTGCGATCTGCGTGTGGATCTGCCGGCGCTCGAAGGTAAAGCTGAGACCGACGGGCTGCCATGCTGCGCTGAGTTCGCGGCAGATGACGTCGGCCACACTGGTAAGAATCGACTCCTCGATATCCGTCAACTCGCGAACCCGATCCGGTTTCCCCTCGCCACCCAGCAACAGATCGATCATCGGCGGAGCCAGCGCAAGATCGAGCTGCAGCACCGACAACGCGCGCAGCGGCTCGAGGCGAACCGAGCTGACATAGGCAAGGTCAGGAATGCGCAACATGAATTCGTTGAAAGGCATCTGCTCCGCGGATACAAGATTTACCTGAAAACGGCTGCGCAGCCAGACTCCGAGATTGTGCGTAAGGTTGCGGGCAAAGATGTCATTCAACAGGCTGATGGCGCGCATCTGCTCATTGCTGATCTGTCCTGCCCGGGAAAAGCTGTAGGGCTGCACGCGCGCGCGCGTCTCCTGCGATGCCGCCTGAGACCGGGCGCGGGCAGCCTGAAATAATGCGTCGATTTCATCTTGCTTCAGACTCTTTTCCACCGTCACGACTCCTTCGCCGACTGAGCATTGCGTGCATTCGCGCGTTTGCTGGCTGCTTTTTGCATGCCGCCTGACCTTGCCGCAAGATCAGCCAGCATGGTGCGCAGGTGCAGAACCGCCGAGGCATGAATCTGCGAGACGCGCGACTCAACCACTCCCAGCGTGAGACCGATCTCCTTCATCGTCATCTCTTCGTAGTAATAAAGCGTCATGACCAGCCGCTCGCGCTCCGGCAGATCGCCAATCGCCTCGGCGAGCCGCTGCCGCATCTCCCCCTGCAGGCAGCGAAAGAGTGGGTCGTCTTCCGGACGGTTGGGCACATAGGCCAGTTCTTCCTCTCCGGAGTCTTCTGATCGTTCCAGATGCAGCGTGCCAATCTCAAGGCCCTTCAACTCTCCCAGCAGCTGCTGGTAATCGCCCAGATCCATCTGCAACTCAGCGGCGATCTCCTGCTCGGAAGGCGTGCGGCCCATTCGCGCTGTAAGGGCGCGCATTGCCTGCTCGATCGCGCGGCCCTTGCGGCGCAGATCGCGCGGGCTCCAATCAAGCGTGCGCAGACTGTCGAGAATGGCGCCGCGGATGCGGAACTGCGCATAGCTGCGAAACTGTACCTTCTTTGCCGGATCGAATTTCTGAAAGGCATCCATCAGCCCGAGTACACCGGCACTGACGAGTTCTTCCATCTCAACATGCTGCGGAAGACGCTCGTGGATGCGCCGCGCAATATAGCGCACAATCGGCAGGTGCTCGACCATGATGCGCTCTTCTTCCGGAGTGAAGCGGGCACCAGCCAGCGCTTCGGAGCGCGCAGTCTTGATCTCCGCAGCACGGGTCTGCTTCTGTTCTGTTTTCTGCTCTGCTTCCCGGGGTCCAGCCAAAGACATCACCATGGCTCTCTGTCTGGACTCTTCTTCTCTTGCTGACCGATCTTCCATGGATCCCATGTTCTGCATATTGTTTTCACTCGCGCCTTCATCAATTTCCGTTTTCATTCCGCAACCATGACTTCCAGATCGGAGGAGACTGCCTTACCGAACGACACCAATCGATCGCACGCGCACATCCGGCGGAATCTCTGCCGGAGAAACGACAACGACTCTCGGCAGAACCGGCTCCAGCCAGCGGCGAAGATAAAAGCGTGCCGGACTCGGACAAAGGAGCACTGGAAGGGCCATCGAGGATTGCGGTCCGATTAGCAGCTTCACAGAATCGATGAAGCGCTT
>Ga0210402_10003429_pt1 | contig 14877 bp, 16 predicted proteins | sample IncBWC7MmetaG_FD_161055 | JGI IMG/M metagenome (GOLD analysis project Ga0210402, IMG submission 161055) | Forest soil microbial communities from Barre Woods Harvard Forest LTER site, Petersham, Massachusetts, United States - Inc-BW-C-7-M | ecosystem: Environmental > Terrestrial > Soil >...
AGTGGGCGCAAGCCCACTTTTTAGTTTACGCTCCTTTCGGAACTCCCCAACAGCCCGATAAGTTATTGGTTTCATGGCATTTGAGATCGATCAGGTACGCGAGATCGTGGAGCGGGTGGCCGCCGGCAGCGGTTTAGAGGTGGTTGAAGTGGAATTGCGCGGCGGGGGCAAGGCGCGCATGCTGCGCGTCGTGATCGACCGGGTGCCTGGTGGGGTGACGCACGAGGATTGCGCCAACCTGAGCCGGGAAGTTGGAACAATTCTCGACGTAGAGGACGTAGTTCCGGGCAGTTCTTATTTGCTTGAGGTATCGTCTCCCGGGTTGGATCGCAAGCTTTTGCGAGCAGCCGACTATGAGCGCTTTACCGGTAGCAAGGTGAAGGTGAAAACGCGGAATCCGGTGAATGGGAACCAGTACTTTGAAGGACGGTTGCAGAGTTTCCACGACGGGCAGTTGAGTTTGGAAGTGAGTTCATCGAAGAAGAAAGCGCGTCCGGGTGATGCGGCGCCGCAGATTTTGGAAATTGAGTTGGCTAACGTCGAGAAGGCTAACTTGGTGCCGGAGTTTTAGGGGATTGAGTGATTGGGAAATTTAGTAATTCAGTAATTTGAAGAGCGGAAGCCGCGGCGTGTTGACTTTCAATTACTGAATTACCAAATTACTGAATTACTAAATAGGCTTTTATGGCAAGCGAGCTTTACAACACGATTGACGCGCTCAGCAGAGAGAAGGGCATTGATCCGCAGATTGTAGTTACGGCGGTGGAAGATGCCATCGTGGTCGCCACGCGCAAGTATTACAAGACGCAGGAAAATTTGCGCGCGCAGCTCGACAAGGATACGGGAAAGATTCGTGCGTTTGCGGTGAAGACAGTAGTTGAAGCTCCCGAGCAGGTGGAGGATCCGCTTTTGCAGGTCACGTTAGATGACGCGCGAAAAGTTGACCCCAGCATAGAAATCGGTGGCGAGCTGCAGATTCCGAAAGAGACGGAAGGCATCCTTGGGCGAATTGCGGCGCAATTGGCCAAGCAGGTGATTTTTCAAAAGGTGCGCGAAGCTGAGCGCGATACCGTCTACAACGAGTACATCGGACGTGTTGGAGAGATTGTTAATGCGACGGTAAAGCGCATTGAAGGCCCGGATGTGATCTTCGATCTGGGCAAAGCGGAATCGCGGATGCCACGCAAAGAGCAATCTCGCTTGGAGTCGTTTGCCATCGGCGAGCGCGTTCGGGTGGTGATTGCGCGAGTGGAAAGGGCTTCGAAAGGACCAGCGGTTGTGGTTTCGCGAGCTGTGCCTGAGTTAGTTCAGCATTTGTTCCAGACGGAAGTGCCGGAAATCTATGACGGGACCGTGGTCATCCGCGCAATTGCGCGCGAGGCGGGCGAACGGACCAAGATTGCGGTGATGTCGAAAGATAAAGACGTTGACGCCGTGGGCGCGTGCGTCGGCATGAAGGGCATGCGGGTGCAGTCGATTATTCGCGAACTGCGAGGCGAGAAGATCGACATTATCGAATATCACGAGGATGCCGTCACTTTCGCCGAGAAAGCGCTGCAGCCCGCGAAGGTGAGCCGCGTCAGCGTGCTTGAGGGAGCTGAGAAGCATCTTGAAGTCGTAGTGGACGACAGCCAGCTTTCCCTGGCAATCGGCAAGAAAGGGCAGAATGTTCGGCTGGCGGCGAAGCTGCTCGGCTGGAAGATTGACATCAAGAGCGAGGAAGAGAAGCGGCAGGAAGTGGAACAGCAGATGTCGCAACTGGTGGCGCCCGCATCGACTCCATTGGCGGACGTGCCTGGGCTGGGTGAAGGGTTGATCGAGAAGTTGAGCGCGGCTGGCGTGACCACGGTGTAGGCCCTGGCGGACATGACGCCCGAGCAACTTGAGGCCATTGAAGGCATTGGTCCGAAAACGGTGGAAAAAATCAGCATGGCGGTCAATAATTATTTTTCCAGCCTTGAAGGTGGTGAACTGGCGGCGACTGAGGGAGAGGCGACGGTCGAAGTCCCGGAGGGTCAGGAAGCTTCGATCGAACCCGACGAGGCTGCGACTTCCGAAGTGGCCGGAGAAGATGTTGCGGGTGATGAAACCGCGGAGATTGCGCTCCCGGTCGAACCGGCAGAATCGGCAAGCGCAGAACACACTCACGAACCGGCGGAAGAGGAACCTGCTGCTTCCGAAGGAAAAGAGTAATGAGAACGTCAGACATATTCCGTGGACCGCGGAAGAGTGCAAATGGAAACCGACGCCGTGAGGTTGATATGAAGACTTAGCGGGACAGTCCGGAGGAAAGAAAGGGCGGATGAGCAAGATTCGAATTAACGATCTGGCCAGGGAGCTGGAAGTCAAAAGCAAAGCGATTCTCGACGCACTTCCAGAGGTGGGCGTCACCGAGAAGAAGACGCACTCCAGTTCCGTGGAAGAGCACGAAGCAGAGAAGGTGCGCGCTTATTTGCGCGCCGCCAGTGAGGCGCAGAGCGCTCCGAAGCAGCCGCGTCCGAGCCGCATCGACAGCGATGAGATTAAGACCAAGATCGATCTCTCCAATATTTCGAGGCCTGGTGACGTTCTGAATGCCATTCGTAAGCAGCAGGCCCCGGTGAGCGCACCTGTTTCTCCGGTTCGCCCCTCCGTTTCAGCTTCGCCAATAGTGCCGTCGGTTTCGACTTTGAAAACTCCACCACCGCCGCCTCCACCGGCGGCGGTTCCGGCACCGCGGGTTGTGCTTCCGCAGTCTACTGTCAGGCCGACATTTTCCGCTCCGGCACCGCCAGTTGTTCAGACGCCTGTGACTGCTGTAACATCCCCAGCGCCACCGCCCGTGCGTCCTGTCCATCCGTCAGTGGCGACGCCGCCCACGGCACAAGCCACTGCACCGTCTTCTGCGACGGCCGCTCCCGTTGCGCCGCCGCAGCCATCGGCTCCAGTGGCAACGAAACCTTCGGGGCCGATTGCGCCCTCGCGTCCGCAAGCGCCGTCGCCGCGCATGATCGTCCCGCACACGGGACCTCGTCCGGTGTACAAGGCTCCAGTGGGATCGTCTGCGCCAACCGCTCAGGCGGGAGCAACGACTCGTCCGGTTCCAGGACGCCCGGTTCCCGGGCAGCCAATTTTCCAGCGCCCACGCCCAGGTGGCGCCACGGCTCCGGGCGCTCGCCCTCCATTGCGTCCGGGAGAGCGTCGTCCGATGCATCCGACTCGGAGTTCACCGACGGGTACGCGGCCGCTCGGAGTTGGACCAGGATTGCCGCCGCCGGGCACCACGCGACCGGGTAGCCGTCCGGGTGCGCCGGCGCGCCGGCCAGGCCAGCGTTATGTTCCGCGAGGCGTAAAAGAAGGCCCAATGAAGGGCTTCGTGCCGCCGCCGCGCCTTTCGCTTTCGAACGAACCGCAGCCGATCACGCGCAGCATTACGATCACGGAAGGAATCAGTGTTAAGGATCTGGCGGAGAAGCTGGGAATTCGCGCCAAGGATTTGATCGCGCGCTTGCTGGCTCGCGGCGTATTTGCCACGATTAACCAGACGCTCGACGCGGAACTGGCCAGCGAGATGGCGCGCTTCTTCGGCGCGGATACAAATGTGATCACGTTCGAAGAACAGGCTGCCAAGGAAGTTTCCGATGCCGCTGCGGGCGAGGAAGGTGTAGCCAGTGAAGGCGTGCCGCGTCCCCCCGTGGTCACAATTATGGGCCACGTGGATCACGGCAAGACTACGCTGTTGGATTCGATTCGTTCTACCGACGTTGCCGGAGGCGAAGCGGGAGGCATTACGCAGCATATCGGCGCCTATAAGGTCACGGTGCAGGATCCGCAGTCCCCGGCCTATGGCCGGCAGATTGTGTTTCTGGATACTCCGGGTCACGAAGCGTTCACGCGCATGCGTTCGCGGGGAGCCAAGGCCACGGATATCGTGGTTCTCGTCGTGGCGGCCGACGATGGCGTTATGCCGCAAACCCTGGAAGCGATCGACCATGCGCACGCAGCAGAAGTGCCGATCATTGTCGCGGTGAATAAAATCGACAAACCGGGTGCCCTGCCTGATCGAGTGAAGAAGCAGTTGGGTGATCGCGGCTTGATGCCGGAAGATTGGGGCGGAACCACGGTATTCGTCGATGTTTCGGCAAAACAGAAAACGAATCTCAACCTGTTGATGGAAATGATCTGCCTGGTGGCGGACTTGCAGGAACTCAAAGCTACACCGGAGCGGCCAGCTCAAGGTGTTGTGCTTGAAGCCAAGCTGGATCGTGGACGTGGACCAGTGGCAACCGTGCTGGTACAAAATGGCACACTGCGGGCGAGCGATAATTTCGTAGTGGGCAACGTCTACGGCAAAGTACGTGCGATGTTTGATGATCGAGGCAATTCACTCGAAGAGGCGCCACCTTCAACCCCAGTCGAAATTCTCGGTATGGAAGGCCTGCCTCAGGCCGGCGATCAGTTCGTAGTGGTTGCGGATCGCGACAAGGCGCGCGGTATTTCCGAGTACCGCGAACAGAAGACGCGGGAAGCAACCTTGGCGAAAAGTTCGCGTGTCTCGCTCGAAGGTTTGGCGGAACAGCTCAAGACGGCGGGCACCAAGGAACTCAACATCATTCTAAAGGCGGACGTCGGCGGCTCGGTCGAAGTGCTCAGCGATTTGCTCTCCAAGCTTTCGAACGACAAAGTTCGCTTGAAGGTGTTGCATTCTGGAGTGGGTGCGATCACCGAAACCGATGTGTTGCTGGCTTCGGCATCGAACGCGATCATCATCGGATTCAACGTTCGTCCAGAGCGCAAGGCGCAGGAGCTAGCGGAGCAGGAGAAAGTCGACATCCGGCTGCACTCGATCATTTATGAGTTGCAGGATGAGATCAAGCGCGCCATGACTGGGCTGCTTGAGCCGACTATCAAGGAAACCTATCAGGGCCGGGCTGAAGTGCGAGAGACCTTCCGCATTCCGAAAGTCGGTACGGTGGCGGGATGCACGGTTATCGATGGCCTGGTCAAGCGCGATTCCGAAGTGCGCCTGCTGCGCGACAACGTGGTGATCTTCAAGGGCAAGGTCGGTTCGCTACGCCGGTTCAAGGACGATGCCAGCCAGGTCACCAACGGCATGGAGTGCGGCATCTCGATCGCAAACTATGGAGACGTCAAAGTCGGTGACGTGATCGAAGCCTTCGCAACCGAAAAAGTCGCGGCGGAGGCCATAGCTTAAGAACGTCGTTTGGGCGTTCGTCGTTGGTTGTTGGCGCCCCCAAAGATTTTTGTCTTTGCCAACGGCCGCAGACCAACGATCTCATGATTGCGTTTCTCACCCTCGAACTGCGCATCGAAGCAGCGCAGTCGCTCAAAGACAAGCGTCAAGTCGTTCGCAGCTTGAAGGACCGGTTGCGGGCGCACTTCAACGTTTCCGTGGCTGAGTTGGATGCAAGTGGATTGTGGAACCGCGCCACCTTAGGCGTGGTCAGTATTTCCGACTCGCGCGATTACCTGGACGGCTTGATGAATAACGTGGAGCGCCAGGCGACGCGCATCGCGAATAATGGTGGAGCTGATATCGCGGACTCGTTTCTCGAATACCTGTAACCCTCGCCGGCCGTAATTCATTCCATACACGGCACTTTTGGCGGGACACGAAAGTACCCCAAAAGGGTCACCGATATTGGCGCCGCGAGTCCGATTTTCTGATATTCTCATTCGTTTTACTCTGAGGGAAAAGCGTTGGAAAAACGTGGAGCCAAATACCATCGTGAAAGACTGGGAGAGGCCCTGCGCGAGGAGATCGAGACCATCGTGGAAGGCGAGCTCGGTGACCCACGGATCGGCCTGGTGAGCGTGAGCAGTGTGATGCTGGGAAGCGACTCGCGCTCTGCCCGGATTTTCGTGGTCGTTCAGGGCAACGATGAAGAAGCCGAACGGACGCTTGAGGGATTGACGGCGGCGGTTGGCTTTATCCGGCGCGAAGTGGCGGAGCGTTTGCACCTGCGCCGACCGCCAGAATTATATTTTCAATTGGACCGCTCGCAGACGTATGCGGCCAGAATCGATGAGCTCTTGACACGGAACAAGAAGCGGAGCCGATAGTAAAGTTAGGGAGCATAAGCGCAAATGTTGGATGAAGTACTCAAACACATTGAGCAACGTGACCGCTTCGTGCTGACTTCACATGCCCGACCGGATGGAGATGCCGTGGGTTCTGCGCTTGCGTGCGGACAAATCCTGCGCTCTATGGGCAAGAAAGCCGATGTGGTTTTGCACGACGGGGTTCCTCGCATCTATCAGCCCCTACCCTTCGCCGAGACTGTGGTATCCGCTGATCGTGTGAACGGGAACTATGAGGCCGCGATCATTCTCGAATGCGACAGCATTCAACGCACGCGGCTGGAGGGGTTGGAAGACCGTTTTCTGATCAGCATCGATCATCATGTAAGTGGCAGGCCTTTTGCCCATGTGAACTGGATCGATCCGAAGGCGGTGGCAACTGCCGAGATGGTGTATCGTCTGGCACGCGAGGCTGGCGTGAAGATATCTCCCGAGATTGCGACCTGCCTGTACACAGCCGTGCTCACCGATACGGGCTCGTTCATGTTCGAGGGTACCAACGAGCATACCTTTGCTTTGGCGCGTGAGCTAGTGCTGGCGGGCGCGGATCCGGCACATTGCGCCCGCAATGTGTATTTCGGACATTCCACCGCCAAGATGCGTCTGCTGGGTGCGGCGCTCTCGAACCTCCACCGGGAAGGACCGCTCGCGTGGATTTGGGTCACGAGCGACCAGATGGAGCGCCTGGGAGCCAAGGAAGAAGATTGCGAAGGACTGGTGAACTATGCGCTGTCCATCCAGGATGTTGAGGTCGCGGCGTTTTTCCGAGAGCTTCCCGACGGCCGTTTCCGCGTGAGCCTGCGCAGCAAAGGCCAGCTGAATGTGGCTGCCGTCGCCGAGCAGTTCGGCGGCGGCGGACACGCATGCGCCAGCGGCTGCTCTCTCGACGGTCCGTTGTCAGGTGCGGTGGCGCGAATGATGGCGCAGCTTCGGGTCAATCCCTCCGTACAATAGCTCTCTATGGATATTTCGCTGGCGCGGCAGATCGCTTCGTTTGTCGGCGCGTTCCTCATTCTGTTCGCCTATGTGGGACATCAGTTGGCGTGGATGGATTCCCGCAAAGCCGGGTACAACCTTTTGAATGCGTTCGGCTCCGCTATTCTTGCCTATATTGCTTTTCATCCGTTTCAGGTCGGCTTCGTCGTGCTGGAAGTAACGTGGGTTTTGATCAGCCTCTACGCCCTGGCAAGACCCAGAGGGAATGAGTGAAGATTTCTCGCACGCGTGCCGATTGGCTCCTTCTTGCGGGATTCTGCGGGTTCCTGTTTTTCTTCGGCCTCGCGTTCTTTGGATTAATTGGGGCTGACGAGCCTCGCTATGCCCAAGTCGCGCGCGAGATGCTGACCCGTCATGACTGGATTACACCTACGCTGGGTGGCAAGCCGTGGCTGGAGAAGCCGCCACTCTACTACTGGCAGGCCATGCTGGCCTATAGGATCTTCGGGGTGAGCGATTGGGCTGGGCGCTTGCCTTCGGCTGTGGACGCGACGCTGATGGTTGTCGCGATTTATGTTTTTCTCAGGCGCTTTCGGCCTGGCTTCCAACTCGATGGCGCGCTGATGGCCGCCTCGGCGGCGGGAGTGGTTGCCTTCGCCCGCGCAGCTTCGATGGACATGCCGCTGGCGGCCACGTTTACGATCGCTATGCTCGCTTGGTATGCGTGGCATGAGAGCCAATCCCGTCGCTATCTGGTGGTTTTCTACTGTTTTCTGGCTCTGGGCATGCTGGCCAAAGGACCGGTGGCACCTTTGTTAGCGGGAATTGTCATTGCAATCTTTGCTATCGCCAGGGGTGATTACCGCTTGATCGAGAGGACGCTTTGGGTTCCGGGGATTTTGTGGTTCTGTGCCGTGGCGCTTCCCTGGCACGCCGCTGTGCAGATTAAGAACCCTGAATTCTTCCGCGTCTTTATTCTTCAGCACAACCTTGCGCGCTTCGGCACAAATCTTTATCACCATCCTGAGCCTTTCTGGTACTTCGTTCCGGTTACGCTGCTCGGCTTAGTTCCGTGGGCCGTATTTATGGCGGCATCGTTTGTGGAAACCGTTCGCGTGTGGTGGATGGATCGTCAACAAATGCTCAGCGCAGAAGATGCCTTGAACGTATTCCTTGTGATCTGGCTGGTCGTCCCGGTCGTGTTCTTTTCGCTTTCGAAATCGAAGTTGCCGGGCTACATTGTGCCGGCTCTGCCTGCCGGCACACTGCTGCTGGCGGAGTATGTTCGGCGTCACGTAGCGGATGGCGAGAACCCGAGCATATTCCTGACTCTTCTGCACGCTATGGTTGCCGCAGGGCCTATTATTCCGGCGCTGATGATTCAGTACATCATTCTGCAGCATCGGCTTCCATGGGGCAAAGGAGCTGCAATTTCGTTTACGTTTGCGGCTGTGCTGGCGATTGGCATTGCTGTCACAGTGCACACCAAACTCGGCTTTGGAGCGCTGCGCTTCATCACGCTGGTTCCAGTAGTGCTGACAGTGGCTGCCCTGCTGCGCCTCGGGGCTCCCGCGCTCGACAGCACGCTCTCGGTGCGTCCGCTGGCGAACGAGATCAGCCACCTGGAGAGCAAGCCGCTTCGGCTAGCGGTATCAGGAGTCTCTCGGGAAACCGAATACGGACTGGCGTTCTACCGGAACCAAATTATTGACCGATACGAGTCGGGACAGATTCCGACGGAGGAACATCTCGTTGTAGCTCCGGAGGGATCGCAGACTGCGATTGCAAAGCAAGTTGCCGGCCGACGCGTTTCCTACCTAGGAAGCTTCGCGCCGCAAGGGTTGGACTACTACTGGGTCGCGGCAGTTGGGATGCCAACGATGAGTCACTAGGAATCAGCACTCAACACTCAGCTAAAGCCCCAGTTCGGTGTCGACGCGACACTGAAAATTAGGTCATGAATCCTCCGAGATACTCCCGTTTGCCTCGCGGCGTGCGAAGCTAATACACTCAGTTTTCGCAGCCGCGAGTTTGGACGCACCGCTGAGGTGCAGCCTCCAGGAGCCCAGGTGGAGATTCTCGATCTCAGGCATTTTTCCTCCGTCGACCTGCGTCCTTTGCTGGAGGACGAGATCAGCGTATGGTCGCGTCTGCTTTCGTGGGATTACGGCGGCTCGGCCGATATGATTTTGCGCTACGTGGATGCCAAGATCTTGCCAGGCTATGCGGCAATCGATCGCGGTCGAATCTTCGGTTACGCGTTCTTCGTCTACGAAGGCAGCAAAGGCGTGATTGGAGATTTATTTGTCGCCAATGGCGGCCGTCTGCCCAATCCTCAGGAAGTAGAATCGAGGTTGCTTACCCATGTGATCGAAACGCTGCAGCAGTCGCCCGGCATTCATCGCGTCGAAGCGCAATTGCTGATGCATGAAACCGGAGTCGTTTCCCGGCCCTTTGTAGAGCAGGGTTTCAGCCGGCATGCGCGGCTGTTCATGACGTTGCCGCTGCGAGATCCAATCAAGACAAAGTCCGCGCTGCATGCGGATATCGAAATCCGGCCATGGTCGGAACAGGATTACCAACCCGCAGCCGCCGTGATTACGACGGCTTATCGAGGCCACGTCGACTCAGCGATCAACGATCAGTATCGAACTCTGAGCGGATCGTTGCGTTTCCTGAATAACATCGTTCGGTTCCCGGGATGCGGTACGTTCGATCCCGAGTCCTCCTTCGCCGCCGTGCACAAGCGAACTCGCACACTAATCGGGCTGATCCTGTGTTCACGCGTTCGCCACGACGTTGGCCACGTAACCCAGGTGTGCGTGTTGCAGGAGTACCGCTCGCATGGAATCGGAGAGGCGTTACTGGCCGCCACTACAGCGAACCTGCGCCAGCGCAACTTCTTACTGCTGTCTTTGACGGTCACGGAGGCCAACGCACGGGCGGTAGAGCTCTATTTGCGCCTGGGATTCGACACGAAGAGGGTGTTCGATGCCTTTGTGTGGGAAGGATAGCTCTGGCTTCTAGCCGCTACCTTCTGACTTGAATCAAGATGTGCCGCAACGCGAGGCAGTAAGCTAGAATCTTCATCTTCTCAACAGCCACATCACCCAGCCGGCCACGAGGACTCCGCACACAAACATGGCAAAACAATACAGGCCATAACGAGCTTGCTCGCGGGAGGTGCTGCGTTGCGTGATTCCGAAAACCACCGAAGCAAACACGGCAAACAGAACCGCGGCGCTGAAATGGGAGAGTTGCAGGTTCATGGCTTCTTCCCGATCGCAATATGGTAAGCGTCGGCGGCGCAGATAAAGTTCAGCAAGCCCGCAACGATGATGAACTTCGTTCCGTAGTCGGCAGTGGCATGCGCGATCGCGCCCTGTCCCAGATCCAAAGCCCGAGTCACGATATACAATCCTCCCGCTCCCACATCGCCTACGAATCCAAGAATATCCAGGATGTCGCCGCCATTGGGCCGATAAACGCGCCCCTGCATCGCCAGCCCAAGCACGAACATGATCACGATCGAGCCCATGATCAGCAAACCGCGGACCCACCGCTTCTGGATCAGGTGCCCTGCGCCCGGGATCAGCCAGCCGATCGCCGGCGCAACCACTGACATCGTAGTCACAGCTTGAGGTGGTGCGGATTCTTTAGTTGTCGTGGGATTTGCCATTCAGATGATTACAATCTCGCGTTGAATTTTACCCGTGACTTCGGCTGCCTTTGGCCGCACCAGCACATTCACTTCACTGCGCACGCCAAATTCCGGCAAGTAGATGCCGGGTTCGATCGAGAAACAAGAGTTGGGCAGGATGCGGCGCTCGTCATGAATTTCCAAATCATCCATGTTAGCGCCGTTCGAATGGACCTCAGTTCCGATGGAGTGCCCCGTCCGATGAATGAAGTAGTCGCCGAAGCCGGCCTTCTTGATGTGATCGCGTGCTGCCCGGTCCACTTCCCATCCGCACATCGCGCGGCCGCTGGCAATACCTTCCTGCACCACCTTTACGCCAGCATCGCGCGCATCGCGAACCACCATGAAAACTTCCTGCATGCGCGCGGAAGGCGCTTTGCCCACAAAGCCGGTCCAGGTGATGTCGTAATACACGGCGCCGGGAGTATTTTTCTTCGCCCAGACATCGAGCAGGACAAAATCACCTTCCCGAATGGGCGCCGCGCTTTCCGCGCGAGGCTCGTAGTGGGGATCGCCGCTGTGGGCGTTGACGCCAACGATGGGCGGATCGTCCGTCACCAGATTCTCGCGCTGGAAGGCTTCCATAAACCACTGCTGAATCTGATGCTCATTGGTTCCCCCATTGCGCACGCGCCGGCCAATCTCCTGGAAAGCAGCGGTTGTGATCGAATCTACCGCATCCCGGGCTGCGAAGTGAGACTTGATCTGCTCTTCGGTAAAGGTGGCCTCGAACAAAGCCACCAGATCACCCGAACTGATCACATTTTTTCCCAGGCCGCGGATCAACTCCAATGTGCCGCCATCGACTAGCGAAATGGTGAACACGAGGTTATTGGGCGAATACTGCATGGCGACATCTCGATGCGATGACAGCAGCACCTTCACCTGATCAAACAGCTCCTGCCAACCGGCGTACTGGAGCTTTTTCCCTGGTAACGAGTCGAGATGGCGCGATTCAATCTTGTGTACCAGTTTTGTGGGCTCACCTTCCGCCGGGATCAGGTAGAACCACCGACGGGTGACCATCAGATCAGGCGACAACCCCAGAACCCGGTAGGCAATGGGGTCGCGGTGATGGTGGTCGTAGAAAAGCCATGCATCGATATTCCGCTCGCGCAGGGCAGCCTGTATGGCAGGAAGGTTCATGGGCGAACAACTATTCTAACAACGTCGGCGGCTTTTGAGCGAATCGCGGTTCGGGCAGGATCAACTACAAATGTTACACCAAGAGCCCAAAACAGAGCGTGAAAGCGTCTAGTCTGGAAGCTAGGTAATCTGTCACGCTTGGTTGTATCGCAGCCCAGATCGGGAACTCGACCTCAAGGTTTCGCAAGGATTCTCCTCTTGGTTTGCGCTGATAACGTTTCGCATGCCGTTCTTAATACTAGACGCGGCGCATGGTCACGGACGCTCATCAAGTAAGGCAGCGTCCGCTTCGCATCGGCCTTGGCGGTTTCCCGCAGCAGCCAGCCCAATCCCTTTTGCACTATGTCATCTTCGTCGGCAAGAAGCAGGTTGGATAGGCGCTTGATCTCAGAAAAAAACATCTTTTTCCGCGTTCCCTGGATCAGCGCGACGCAAGCCGCGCGGCGATGCCAGCGGTCCGGCGACTTCGCCCAGCGGAAGATTCTCGCGGTACGAGCAGGCCTGGCAGCGACCATGGGCGCAATCAGATAGTGAACCAGCCCATCGTGGTCAGCCCAGATCGAGATCCGTGACAGCCAGGATTCAAAGAGCCGAAACTCAGCGTTGCCGAATTTGTTCGTCAGTTTCTCCAGCAGGAATACGGCGAAGATCTTTTCTTCCAGAATCCGGCCGCTGAAAAGTTTGTCCGCGACCTGAAGAAGAAAGTCCAAGTCGAACTCTTCGCGAATCCTTTTGCGGAAACGGACAGCCACCATCCGAAGTTTGGCCGTGTACCAGCCGTGCGATTTGACTTCTTCCTTGAAAAACCATTGCACGCCTTTGGTGTGCTGGGCGGAACCTCCCTCGCTAAGCAGTCGCCGAATTTCTGCGGCGATGGTTGCAGGGGATGGTTTGCGGGCAGACATGCGTGATCTATTGTGTCGGAGCGGCGCTTTGCGCCCCGACCATCTTGTCATAAATCCAGAGCAGGACCGAAGTCGCGAGGCCCACAGCGGTCACACACCACCAGATTAGCTTGGGCTGATGAACGACCTCACCGAAATGATGAACCAGCGTTCCGCCAAACCACCCACCAATCAGCGAACCGATTCCAATGGGCAAAAATGCAAAGCCCATGTATGTGCCCTGTTGCCCCGGAGGCGCAAGTCGGGAAATATATTCGTAGTAGCGCGGTTGTTGGATGATCTCGCCCAGTGCCAGGACAAATAGAGAGAGCACCGCGCCCCAGATGGTGGGCCTGAAGGCGAGAATCAACCACGAGAGCGACGTGACCACGGTGCCGAGGATCACTGCCTGGAATGCAGGAATTCTGCGAATCAGATAGTTCACCGCCAAGGTGAGAGCGATCACCGTAAGCCCGTCGGTGACGAGAATGATCTCAACGTCAGCTTGCGGATTGATGTAGCCATGAATATAGCCGGGCAAGCTGATGTACTGCTGCCAGAACACGACCCAGTAGCCGGTGAAAAGCACAAGGAACCACATGAAGCGGCTGATGCCGGCGAGTACCAAAAGCAGGAGTCCGACCCAGATCCACCAGGGCACGCTGAAGGGATAGAGCCAGAGGCCGATGCGCAAGAGCAAAGCCACGATCAACACCGGCAAGACCAGCCGGTAATTACCTACGACGGTGCAGAAATTTCGCGCGACCGTTGCGATCGAAGGTGGGGGCGCGTCTCCGGGTTTGCGCGGGTCGCGAAAAAATAACAGCACCACAAAAAACATTGCGAAAACGCTGATCGCCGCGAGCCGGTAGACATTCTCGACACCCAGATTGCGGTGGGCCCAGGAGGCGAAATACGGTCCGGCAGCGCCGCCGATGTTCACCATGGTGTAGTAAATCGAGTAGCCGATCGAACGGACGTTTTCCTTTGAGGCGCGCGCCGTTGTGCCCACCACGCAGGGTTTCACCAGAGAGATGCCCAGTGCGGGAAGGATGAGAACGATGCCCACAAATAGACCGATCGGCACGACGTTGCGGACTGGCGCCAGCCAAGGTGCGCCGATCGAGCCAATCAAGAAATAGGCGACGGATAAAATGAGATACGCCGCTGAGAGCGCGCGGCGAAAGCCCAGTCGGTCGGCGGCGGCGCCGCCGAAAATGGCGAGAAACCATACCATGCCACCGAAGATGCCCGTCAGAGTTCCGGTTTGTTCGGTGGAGAAGTTCAGCCGCTCCTGGAGGTAGAGGGCCAGAGAAGCAAAGGCTCCGTAGTAGGAGAGCCGTTCGAAAATCTCGCTGATGTTGGCGATCCAGAAAGGACGCTCGAAGCCAGTGCGAATTTCGTACAAACGTTCAGAAAAGGTCAAAGCAAGCTCCTCGCCCAGTTGTAGCGCCGAATCATCCGGCTATGGCGCACTCGTCCCCCGGCTGTCGGATGTCCCGTGAGTGCGCTACATTGCAAGGCGTCGACGTATATTTTCCGCCGACAACCCCGCGACGCGAATTACTTTTCGACGGCCGGTCTCGCCGGACGCTATGGTAACGGAAGAGCGGGGTACGTCCAAAAGATTTGCGAAGAATTCGATGCAGGCGGCATTTGCCCGACCCTCGACCGGAGGCGCGGTCAGAGCTAGTTTCAGCGCATCGCCGAGCTCCCCGATAATGGCGTTCTTCCTCGCGCGCGGCTGCACCTTGACCGCGAACGTGACGCCAGCGGGAGTATCGCGGACCGGAATCACTTGATCGGCTATGCCTTTGTTCTTTCCCCAAAGATTCCTGTTCCCACGCGCACGCAGGTTGAGCCCTCCTCAATAGCCACTTCAAAATCGTGGGACATGCCCATCGACAGCACGTTCAGGTCAAGGGCGGGCGATCTGCGGGCGGCAATCTGATCGCGCAATTCGCGTAGCCTCCGGAAATACGGCCGTGCCTTTTGGGGATCTTCGGTGAAAGGCGGAATCGTCATCAGTCCCAGAAACTTCAAGTGGTCTAAGTCGGGCGCCGCCGATAGAAGTTCGTCAAGTTCACGAGAATCCGCCGCCACACCACTTTTAGCCGTTTCACCGCCGAC
>Ga0210402_10003430_pt1 | contig 14870 bp, 15 predicted proteins | sample IncBWC7MmetaG_FD_161055 | JGI IMG/M metagenome (GOLD analysis project Ga0210402, IMG submission 161055) | Forest soil microbial communities from Barre Woods Harvard Forest LTER site, Petersham, Massachusetts, United States - Inc-BW-C-7-M | ecosystem: Environmental > Terrestrial > Soil >...
ACCCTGGGCAATGAGTTCCTTAACTCTCGCCTGCACCGTTTCACCGGCAGGCAATGTGATATCACCCATGGCGTGGCCATAACCATTGCGCTGGCGACCGATGAAAGCTGACAATTGCTCGGCGGACTGGCTGTTGACGTCGCCATCAATCGATGGTGTCGAGGGCTCAGAAGGCTCATTTTCAAAATGGCGGGCATCCGCAATCGAGCCAATCGCCACTGTTCCTTTGGAGGCCGGCAATGATGTGGCCGTCGGAACCGGAAGATCCACCGTGCGGCGACCAGCAACGCATCCACTGCCAAATAGACTGAACACCAACGCCAGACCTGCGATGAATAATTTTTTCATGGGGAAGGAAGTCATTGCGCTCTCGTTTTTGATGCTTTTGCAAGGATCAAACCTGCTTGCTGAAATAGGCGATGGTGCGCTTGAGGCCTTCCGCGAGCTGCACGGTCGGCTCCCATTTCAGGACTTTTTGCGCGAGCTCGATGTCGGGCCGGCGCTGCTTCGGGTCGTCGGCGGGCAACGGCTTGTGGACGATCTTGGATTTGCCGCCGACGAGCTGGAGCGTGAGCTCGGCCAGCTGCAGCATCGTAAACTCGCAGGGATTGCCGAGATTAAGCGGGCCGACGGTCTCGGTTTGATTCATGAAGCGTACAAAGCCCTCGATGAGGTCGTCCACATAGCAAAACGACCGCGTCTGCATGCCATCGCCATAAACGGTGAGGTTTTCGCCCTTGAGCGCCTGCACGATGAAATTCGACACCACGCGACCATCGTCGGCCAGCATGCAAGGGCCGTAGGTGTTGAAGATGCGCACGACGCGGATGTCCACGTGGTTTTCGCGATGATAATCGAAAAACAGCGTCTCGGCACAGCGCTTGCCCTCGTCGTAACACGAGCGGCGGCCAATCGGGTTGACATGCCCCCAATAGCTTTCCGGCTGCGGATTCACCTGCGGGTCACCGTAAACCTCGCTCGTGCTGGCTTGAAACACCCGGGCTCGGGTGCGCTTCGCAAGACCGAGGCAGTTGATCGCGCCCATGACCGACGTTTTCACCGTCTTGATGGGATTAAACTGGTAGTGCACAGGCGACGCCGGGCACGCGAGATTGTAGATCTGATCCACCTCGATCTTGAACGGATCGATAACGTCGTGCCGCATGAATTCGAAGTGCGGGCTGGCGAACAGATGCGCGATATTTTGCTTCCGCCCGGTGAAAAAGTTGTCGAGACAGATGACCTCGTGGCCGTCCTTGATCAGCCGGTCGCAGAGATGGGAGCCAAGAAACCCGGCTCCGCCGGTGACGAGGATGCGCATGGGTCAAACGGTTAGGCCAAGACACACGGACAGGCCAGCAAAACCCGATTGCTCCCCCACCCATGCAAAAAAGATGCGGGATCCAGACATTGTTTTTTGGATCAAGGTTCCACCCTTCATTAGTTTCTTGGTTGTTGCTCAACGATTAGAACAACTATTTTCGCGCCAGCCGCAAACTTATCCCAACTTAAATTTACCGCATACATGGGGCTGATCTGCAGTTACGATATCGGCTGCCAAGACGCGGATCATTCGGGTTTCGACTCGTCAAATTGGATGATCGGCCTGCGCCAAAGGCCCTGGGAAGTGTTTTCAAAATGCAAATGCTAGCCAATTGCCAACCGTACAGTCCGTCGTGCGGGTTTATATTTTGCATGCCGTTAGCATATCCCCGGCCTGCACTGATGTGCAGGTATCCATTAATTTTAATTGCAGCTCAATGACCGGCGTCGCTATTTTCACGCATCCATAACCTCCCCGGACACCAACCTATCAATACAAACACCAATGAGCCTGACTAAAAAACTAACCCTTGTGCTCGTGACGGCTGCCGCAGCTTGCATCGTCCGTGCGGACGTGTCTGCCACCGCGGATTCAGTCGGCACGATCGGTCAACGCTACGGCGAGTTGAGCTTCACCGACCAGTCCATCAAACATGTTTCGAGCAATGCCTACGACGGTGAACTTGGCTTCAACCTTCCTGTCTTTAAGCACCTCGATCTTGGCGCCAGCTACACCTACGGCTGGTTTAAGTTTAACAACCAGATCCTCCACTCGAATATCGTTCAGGCTGATGCAACCGCCTACACCACCTTGGCTGGTGTGAAGCCATTCGCGAGCGCGGCCGTGGGATATGAATTCGACCGGACCACCTCGGGCACCACTCTCGTTCGCGCCCACTTCGGTGTCTGGAGTGCGACTGTGGGCGTCGAAATCCCAGTCCAGGCAGCGGCCATCACGCCGTTCGTCAGTTATCAGGATGACTTCAGGAATTCAGCCAATAGCTCCCAAGCCTTTGAGTTCGGCGTGGAAGCCAATTATTGGTTCACCGCGAAATGGGCGGTGTTCGACACGAGCTGGGGTGTATTTGCCGACGCTGGTTATCAGGATCAGATGCACTCGAGTTTCGACGCCTGGGACTGGACCGTCGGCCTGCGCCGGAAGTTCTGAGCACGCGCGACACCCGCAATTTCTCCAACCCGCACAGTCTGCTGTGCGGGTTTTTTATTTTGCGGCGTCCGCCGCGTAGCGTTCGATCCACGCCCGGCTCCAGGCCGCGAAATCGCCCGCCTCGATGTGCGCCCGCGCCTGCGCCATCAGGTCGAGGTAAAAATGCACATTGTGCAGCGTGAGCAGCGTGCCGGCCAGCATCTCGCCGGCTTGCACCAGGTGCCGCAGATAGGCGCGGGAAAAACGCGCCGTGTAATTGTCCAGGCCCTCGACGATGGGCCGCGGATCGGCCCGGCATTTCTCGTTGCGGAGATTGAGCGGACCGTCGGGCGTGAAGACCAGGCCGTTGCGCGCCACGCGCGTCGGCAGCACGCAGTCGAACATATCGACGCCCAGCGCGATCATCTTCAGCAGTTGCGGCGGGGTGCCCAGGCCCATCGTATAACGCGGTTTATCGGCGGGCAAAAACGGCGTGGTCGCCCCGATTTGTTTCAGCATTTCCGGCTCCGGCTCGCCCACGCTCACGCCGCCCACCGCATAGCCGGGAAAATTGAGCGCGGTCAGCGCCTCCGCCGCCCCGCGCCGCAGATCGTCGAACGTCGATCCTTGCACGATGGCAAACACTTGGTGGCCCGCCGCGAGGAATCCGTTTTCGGTCGCGATTTCCAGGCACTGCCTGGCCCAGCGCAAGCTGCGCTCGCAGGCCCGTGCACACGCATCGCGCTCGCACGGCCAGGGCGGGCACTCGTCGATCACCATCGCGATGTCACTGCCCAGGTTTTTCTGGATCGTCATCACCTCGCGCGGCCCCAGGAAAAGATTGGCCCCGTCGATGTGCGATTGGAACGCCACGCCGTCGTCGCGAATGTCGCGCAGCTTCGCCAGTGAGAAAACCTGAAATCCCCCGCTATCCGTCAGGATCGGCCCATCCCAACCCATGAATTTATGCAGCCCGCCCAGGTCACGGATCAGCTCGCTGCCCGGCCGCAGGTTAAGGTGGTAGGTGTTGCCCAGGATAATCTGCGCGCCCACCTCGTGCAGATGCGCCGGCGTCAACGCCTTGACCGTGCCCTGCGTCCCCACGGGCATGAACATCGGCGTATCCACAAAACCATGGTTTGTACGCAGCCGCCCGCGGCGCGCGGCGGTGGCGGTATCGGTCTTGATCAATTGAAAATCGCTGGTCATCCGGGGAGCGCGTTTAAACTGCAAAGCTATCCCGTTCGCGTCGAGAGAAAGGCAGCCGTGTGCTTGACCCTGCCCTCAATCCGGGGATAAATACCCCCTGTGCTGCTCGTCATCGACAACTACGATTCGTTCACTTTCAACCTCGTCCAATATTTTGGCCAGTTGGGCGTGGAGCAGCGCGTTTTCCGCAACAACGAGATCACGCCCGCCCAGGCGCTCGCGCTCAACCCCGAACGCGTCCTGCTTTCGCCCGGCCCGTGTTCGCCGCGCGAAGCCGGCGTCACGCTCGACATCATCAAGGCGTTCGCCGGCAAAAAGCCGATTTTCGGCGTCTGCCTCGGCCATCAGGCCATCGGCCATTATTTCGGCGGCAATGTCGTCCGCGCCGGCCGCCTCATGCACGGCAAGACCTCCCCCATCCTGCACAAGAACACCGACCTCTTCCGCGGCCTGCCGCAGTCCTTCAAGGCCACCCGCTACCACTCGCTCCTCGTCGATCGCGCGACCTTTCCCGCCGACCTCGAAATCACCGCCGAGACGGCCGAAGGTGAAGTCATGGGCCTGCGTCACAAGACACTGCCCATCTGGGGCGTGCAGTTCCATCCCGAGTCCATCGCGACCGAGGGCGGCATGAATATTCTCAAGAATTTCCTGTCGCTGAATTAACCACCGGCCTCACGCCTTTCGCCCCTCACCTGTTTTATGCGCTGCCCCAAATGCACCTCAATTGAGGACAAGGTTATCGACTCCCGCATCAGCAAAGAGGGCACGACCATCCGCCGCCGCCGCGAATGCCTTGAGTGCAGCCATCGCTTCACCACCACCGAGTCGTTCGTGCGCGAAGGCCTCGTCGTCATCAAGCGCGACGGCCGCCGCGAGGAGTTCGACCGCGAGAAACTCGTCCACGCCATCCGAGCCGCCTGCCACAAGCGCCCCGTCGATCTCGAGCAAGTCGCCATGCTCGTCGATGACGTGCTCGACGAACTCGAGGCCAGCTACGAAAGCGAGATTCCCAGCCGGGCCATCGGCGACGCCGTCATGACCCGCCTCCGCCGCGTCGATCAAGTCGCCTACGTCCGCTTCGCCAGCGTGTACAAGGAATTCCGCGACGTCACCGAGTTCGTGGACGAAATCAGCAGCCTCGGCAAAACCAAGCCGGGCAACCACTGATCGGCATCAACTTTTCCGAATTTTTAAGTCCCAGCTAATGGCCCGACGAAACAAGGTAGGGCGCGACCGCCGGGCGCGCCGAGAAAACGGACGGCCCGGCGATCCGCCCCTACCCGCCATTCAGAAGTGCGAAATTTAGCAGCGAAGATTAGCGGTTCCACCATGCCGACTCCCGACCGTGACGAGCTCCGTCGCCTTCATTTCGTCAACGCGCTTTTTGCCCACGTCACTGGCCACGACCTCTATCTCGCGCAGCAGATCCAGGCCGCCATCACCACCAGCCTCGCCGAGGCCGAACAGCGCGCCCCGGCCGATCCCGAGTTCATCGCCGCCGCCGCGCGCCTGCTCGAAAAACTCTGCAGCGGCCTTCCCCGGCATGGCTTTTACCACTGGAACGCCGCGCACACGCTGACCGCCGCCAAGCCGCTTTTTGCCCGCGCCGAAATCATGGCCGGCCTCAAGCACCTCGCTTCCTACCGCGAGTCCACGTTGCTCATCACCAACCTCCGCGCCGCGCTGCTGCCACCCTCTGGCCGCTACACCGAACGCGCGCGCCGGGATTACGAAAGCTTGCTCTCCCTCATCCGCGATCTCGCGGCCGCCCGCACCGCGCGCAGCGCCAACCTGCATTTGCTGTTCTTGTAGCTTTGATTTTAACGCAGAGCCGCAAGGACGCTAAGCACGCAAAGAATCCAGACTTGGCGTTGCGCCTTTGCTTCTTTGCGCCTTTGCGCTAAAAAAGTCCGCGTATGGCCAAGACCCTCTTCCAGAAAATCATCGACCGGGAAATCCCCGCGCGCATCGAGCACGAGGATGACCGCTGCATCGTCATCCACGACATCCAGCCCCAGGCGCCCGTGCACCTGCTCATCATTCCAAAAAAATTGATCCCTCGCGTCGGCGACGCCACCGCTGACGATGAGTCGATCCTCGGGCACCTGATCGTGACCGCCGGCGTGATCGCGAAAAAACTTGGCCTCGACAATGGTTTCCGCCTCGTCGTCAACAGCGGCCCGGATGCCTGCGAATCAGTTCCTCATGTCCATGTGCACCTGCTGGCCAAGCGCCAGATGCAGTGGCCGCCGGGGTGAAGTTAGCGCGCCTCAAATGCGCCGTCGGCGCGCTTGGCCACGCAGCGCTTGAGTTCGAGCATCATCAACGTCGCGGATAACTGCGCCGCCGCCAGGCCGGTCTGCGCCGCCAGTGCGTCGGGCCCGAGGATCGCGCCGCCCCGGAAGCATTCGTAAACGCGCGCCTCGTCTTCCGTGAGATTCGCCGGCCGGCCCGCGGCGACATCAGCCGGTTTCTCGCTGATCGCAGCCGGACGCAGGCCGTTGAGATAATTCAGGTCCTGCAAAATATCCTCGACGCCCATCACCAGCACGGCGCCATCGCGAATGAGCTGGTGACACCCGCGGCTGGTCGGCTGGTCGATGCGCCCCGGCACGGCAAAGACCGTGCGTCCCTGCTCGCCGGCGAAGCGCGCCGTGATCATCGCACCGCCATCGACGTCGCTCTCGATCACCACGATGCCCGCGCACATCCCGGAGATGATGCGGTTGCGCATGGCGAAGGACTGCTTGTCCGCGCGCCGGCCAAAGGGAAACTCCGACAGCACCGCGCCGCTCTCCGCAATTTTGCGAAACAGATCCAAGTTCTCCGGGGGATAGACGATGTCGATGCCGTTGCCCAGCACCGCGGCGGTCTTGCCGCCCACGGACAACGCTCCTTCGTGCGCGGCGGTGTCGATGCCTCGGGCCAGCCCGCTCACCACGCAAAAACCCAGCCGCGCAAGCTCCGCGCCCAACTTTTTCGCCACGCTCTGCCCGTAAAGAGTCGCCTGTCGTGAGCCCACGATGGCAAGGCAGGGATGCTCGAAGGCGTAGCCGCCTTTTCGATACAGGCCGATGGGCGGATCGTGGATTTCCTTCAAGAGTATCGGATAACCCGCGTCGCGCGCCGTGATAAACTCCACACCCGTCTTGGCAATTTTCTCCTCCTCCTTCGCGAGGTCAAAATGTTCACGCCAGCCCGCCAGCGTCGAGCTGATGACCGGCCCCACCCCTTTCACCGATCCCAGGCGTCGTGATCCCGTTGAAAAAATCGCCCGCAGATCACCGCCAAATTCTGCCAGCAGCCGGTTCGTCGTGATCGGCCCGATATTAGGCAGCGCATTTAAAATCAAAAATGTCTGCCGCTCAGTCAGCTCCTCGCTCATGCATCGATCTCCCTGGGTGCCGTAGCCGTGGCGAAGGAGGAAGCCTCGGCGAAGGCGGCCCTCAAAACCACCGGCAGAAAGTCGAGCAGTTGCGTCGTCTGCACCGCCACCTGGCCATGCGCACGCGCGAGCGCGTCCGCCGCCAGTCCATGCCACGCCACGCCGCGGGCCGCCGCCAGCAGCGGATCCGCCGGCGTCTGCGCGAGCAATCCGCCGCTGAGTCCCGCCAGCAGATCGCCGCTGCCGCCGCGCGCCAGCACCGGCCCGCCAAAAAAGCTGTGATAAACCACTCCCTCCGGGCCGCAGATGCGCGTCGTCGGGCCCTTGAGTGCAACGATCATGCCCGTTTTTTTGCAAAATGCGCGCTGCTCAGCACCGTGATTGATGCGCGCAAACTCGCCCTCGTGCGGCGTGAGCACCACGCGTTTTCCCGACGTCGCAGCCAGCACCGCGGGTTGCAGCGCATCCGCGTCGAGCAGCAGTGGCATCCGCGCGAGCCCGGCAATTTCTTCCACCAGTTCGCGCGTCTCCACCTCCATGCCCAATCCCGAGCCGAGCGCAAAAGCCGTCGCCCGCGGCAATCGCGCCCGCACGAGCGCCAGGCCCTTGAACGCCAGGCTGCCGGACGGCGTCTCCGGCAGGCCCACCCACATCGCCTCGGGCGCACGGGCGGCATAGGCGGCCGCCAGCGACTCCGGCACGAATGCCGTCACCAACCCCACGCCGCTGCGCAGCGCCGCCAGCACGTTCATCAACACCGCGCCCGGATAGCTCCGCGAACCGCCGAGGACCAAAAGATGCCCAAACGTGCGCTTGTCCACATGCGCCGCCCGCAATCCGCCCAGCGGCGCGAGTATTTGCGACATAAGCACGCGGTCTCGCACGGCCGGCAAATCATCCGATTTGAAAAAGCCAAGATCCAGAAAGCGCAAGCGCCCCGCGGCGGGCGCGGCCAGCAGCGGCAGCTTCACCGTGCCCGTCGCATACGTGAAATCAGCGCGAAATGAAGTCTTGTCCGACTTTTCACCCACCCCGCTCGGCAAATCCACCGCCGCGCGCAGGCGAATGGCGGCATGATCCTTGATGCGGCGCAGAAGTTTCGCCGTCGCTGCATCGATCGGCGGACGAAATTGAAAACCAAAAATGCCGTCGAGGCAGAGATCGTAGCTTGCAGCCGGATCATCCACGACCGCCACGCGCCCCGGCGCGGCGTGCACCAGCGCCTGCCAGGCACGCCGGGCGAGCGGGCGCAGCACGCGTTCGCCGAAAGCGAAAATCACATCGGCGAACATCGCCAGATTTTTTTCCAGGATGAATTTCGCCGCAAGCATCGCATCGCCGCCGTTATGGCCTTTGCCGACGAGGACGAGGCTACGGCCAGTGGAAGGAAGCCCGCCGATCTCGAGAAAATCCTGCAACACCGCCGCACCCACCGCACCGCCCGCGCGCTGCATCGCCGCCCACTCGGCGGTTTCGTCGCCGGCAAAAAGTTTTTTCTCCCACGCGGCAGCCTCGGCGCAGATGAGAATCGGGGCTGAGGCAGGAGCAGTCATGGTCGTTTCACGCCCGCACGAGTGCAGCCACGGCCATGGCCATGGTGTCGGTGTGCGAGAGCGTCAGCAGGATACTCGTGGCGCCAACGCGCGCAAGGAGCGCGGCGCCTTGTTCATCGAGGCGCACGTGCGGCGCGTGGCGCAGGCCGTGGTAGACCGAGACGGATTTCCAGCCGAGCTCGGCGCCGATGCCGGTGGTGAAGGCCTTCGACACTGCTTCCTTCGCGGCAAAACGCGCGGCGAGATGCTTGTGCGGGTGCTTCATTGCGAGGCAGTAGGCGCGCTCCTCGTCGGTGAATACGCGCGCAAGAAAACGCTCGCCCTGCCGCTCGAACACGCCGCGGACGCGATCAATCTCGATGATGTCGCAGCCAAGGCCGAGGAGGATGCCGCCGGGGGGAAGCGAAAGGGCTGGCGCGTTCATGGGTTCATCCGCGCTTTCATTTCGCGCACGGCTTCCTCGATGCCGGTGAAAAGCGCGCGGCTGATGATACTGTGGCCGATGTTGAGCTCGTGCAGGTGCGGCAGCGTGCGCACTTCAGCGATATTGACGTAGTTGATGCCGTGGCCGGCGTTGACGACGAGGCCGGCGCGGTGCGCAAGGCTGGCGCCAAGACGAAGGCGCTCGAATTCCCTGCCCCGGTTCGGCGGATGGCAGGCGTTCGCGTAGGCACCGGTATGCAGTTCGATCCAAGGCGCGCGCAGTTTCGCCGATAACTCGATCTGCGGCTCGTCGGGATCGATGAAGAGACTCGTCTTGATACCGGCGGCGTTCATCGCATCGATGCAAGTGTGCACGCGGTCGCGGTTGCCAACGACATCGAGGCCGCCCTCGGTTGTGATTTCCTGGCGGTTTTCCGGCACGAGGCAAACGGAGTCTGGCTTTAATTTCAGCGCAAACGCGGTCATCACCGGCGTACAGGCCATCTCAAGGTTGAGACGCGTGGCGGTGCTTTCACGCAGCCGCCAGACGTCACGTTCCTGGATGTGCCGGCGGTCTTCGCGCAAGTGCACGGTGATGCCATCCGCGCCGGCGCGCTCGGCCAGGAGCGCCAGTGCCACGGGATCGGGCTCAATGGAGCCGCCCGCGGCGGGGTCGGCCGAGCGATAGCGCGCCTGACGAAGGGTCGCGCAATGGTCGATGTTGACGCCGAGGAGAATCATGGGAGGCAAGGAATGACAGAAATGTGGAACACAGGAAATCAGGAAAATAAATGAAATGGACGTAGGCCTGCCTTTTCCGCGATTCTTGGCATTCTCATCTAATCTAACATGGAATCAGCACCGCCGAAGCAGGAAAATCTCTGGCTCAACCTCGCGTTCAACGTCGTCGCGCCGGCGCTCATCCTCGGGAAATTGAGCGGTACGCACGCGCTCGGGCCGACCTGGGGGCTGGTCGTGGCACTGTCGTTCCCGCTGGGTTATGGCCTGTGGGATTTCGTGAAGCGGCGGAAGGCGAATTTCATTTCCGTGCTGGGTTTCACCAGCGTGCTGTTGAGCGGCGGGCTGGGTTTGCTGAAGGCTGACGGCTTCTGGTTCGCGGTGAAGGACGCGGCCGTGCCGGGACTGATTGGCGTGGTGGTGCTGATGTCGATGCGCGCGAAGGAGCCCCTGCTGAAGGCGCTTTTTTATAACGAAGCGATCATGGACGTGCCGCGTATCGAGGCCGCGCTGCAGGAACGCGGCCAGGAAGCGGCCTTCACGGCGATCATGCGGCGCTCCACCGTGCTGGTGGCCTCGGCATTCTTTGTGAGCGGCGCGCTGAACTTTGTGCTCGCGCGCCATCTGCTGCGCAGCCCGGGCGGCACGCCGGAATTCAACGCCGAGCTGGCGAAAATGCACTGGCTGAGCTGGCCGGTCATCGCCGTGCCCAGCATGGCCATGATGATGGTCGCACTCTGGCAACTGCTGAAAGGTGTCGAGACCATGACCGGCCTGACGATGGACGACGTCTTCCGCGCAGAAAAAAAATAAGCATGGTTAGGGAGTGCCTTCGGCCAGATCCTCGGCTCGAAACAATTTCTCAGCCCTGCGGACGTGGAGAATATAAACCGCGTCTCCATCGAGCCGATAATACAGCCAGCAACGCTTGATCCATATTTTTATGGCTAGGGCGGCTGTAATTTACTTTTTAAACGCAGCTTATATAACCATTTCAATGCTCTCGCAAGTAGTCCAAGAACTCCAATACCGATAAATCCGCTACCCGAAAAATACAATAACATGACAAGCACCATTTTTTCGGTGTGAGAATATGCGGCAATCCATGCAAGCCCTGCAAAACACCCAAGGCCAACAACCATAAAGCCCAGGAACAATCGAGTGTAGAAGCTTGAGAATAGCGTCATCTTTGCCGATCAACGCTGGATGAAAAACTGGCAAGACACTGCTTAGCCTCAGCTTGCGAATAAACCCGGCCTTCGCGTAGCGCCTGCTCTCCCAGCGCAATCCCCTCCATGACCGAAAGGCGACGGTGGAATTTATCAACACCAGCTGGTGAGACTGAAGTCTTTTTTGAAAACTTAGGCATGTTCGATTTTGTCTACCGTTTTCCCATCGGCACGTAGTCGCGTTTTTGGGGGCCGACGTAAACCTGGCGTGGACGGTAGATGCGGCCTTTGGGATTGCTGGCGACTTCGTGCCAGTTGGCGATCCAGCCGGGCGTGCGGCCGATGGCAAAGATCACGGTGAACATGTTCACCGGGATGCCGATGGCGCGCAGGATGATGCCGCTGTAGAAATCAACGTTCGGGTAGAGTTTCCGTGAGAGGAAATAATCGTCGTGCAGCGCGGCCTGCTCAAGTTTCTTGGCGATGTCGAAGAGCGGGTCGCTGATGCCAAGTTTGTTGAGCATCTCGTCGCAGGCCCGGCCGATGATCTTGGCGCGCGGGTCGAAGTTGCGATAGACCGCATGGCCAAAGCCCATCAGGCGGTTGCTCTTGCTGCCCGATTTGGCCGCCTGGATGAAGCGCGAGCCGTCGTCGCCTTCGTCGTGGATGGCCTGAAGCATCTGCATGACCGCAGAGTTGGCGCCGCCGTGGAGCGGACCGGAGAGCGCACAGACGCCCGCGGCGAGCGAGGTGAAGAGGTTGGCGGCGCTGGAACCGACCATGCGCACCGTGGAGGTGCTGCAATTCTGCTCATGGTCGGCGTGCAGCAGAAGCATCAGGTTGAGCGCCTTGGCCACCTCGGGCGCGGCCACATGCTCCTTGTAAGGATCCGAGAACATCATGTGCAGGAAATTCTCGCAAAAGGAAATGTCCTGCTTGGGGAAAACCCAGGGCAGACCGCGCTGATAACGATAAATCATCGCGGCGATGGTGCGGATCTTCGAAATAGCCATCGCCGTCGCGAGGTCGAAGTTTTGCAAATCCTGTTCAAAGTTATTCGTCGCGAGATGCGGATAATGCGCGGCGAGCGAGCCGACGATGGACGACAGCATGGCCATTGGCGGCGCATCCTTGGGGAAGCCTTTGAAAATTTCCTGCATCTGCGTCTCGATGGCGGCATGCTCGCGCATCTTGTGGCCAAAAGCGTGGCGCTGCTCCTGGTTCGGAAGATTCCCGTAAATGATGAGATAGGCCGTCTCGACGAAATCGCTTTTCTCGGCCAGCTGCTCGATGGGGATGCCGCGATGGCGGAGAACGCCGTTCTCACCATCAAGATAGGTGATGGCGCTTTCGCACGAACCGGTGTTGCCGTAACCCTGGTCGTAGCAGATGTAGCCGGTCTCGGCGCGGAGCTTGCGCGTATCGATGGCGCGCTCGCCCTCGCTGCCAATCATGATCGGCAGGGTAACTTCCTTGGCATCGAGCTTGAGCAGGGCGGTATCGGCCATGCCAATAACAGAGCTAAAAAATGCCCCCGTGGCAAAGGAAAGTTCCACCCCACCCACCCGGCTTGGGCGTCATTAGAACAATGCGTCAGGAGCAGAAGAAAATGAACTTGGCTAGGCTCACCCCTGATCGCCAATCCCGATCTTTTAACACAAAGTCGCGAAGGCAGAATAAGAGGATGTTGTTTTTCTCCGCGCTCTCCGCGGCCTCTGTGGTAAAAGCCTGGTCTTAGGCTGTGGTCGGCTTTGGCGCGCCGGCCGCCACACCCACGAAATTCCGGTAAATCTGCAGGCCCTTGGCCTGGCTTTTCTCGGGGTGAAACTGGGTGGCAAAACAGCGGCCGCGCGCGATGGCCGCGGTGAAAGGGCCGCCGTAGCCGCACTCGGCCAGCACGAGCGCGCGATCACGCGGCACGGCGTAATAGCTGTGCACGAAATAAAAGGCTTCGCCCTCGGTCTGGAGGCCGATGGCGAGCGGCGAGCCCGGCTGCACAAAGCGCACGGTATTCCAGCCCATGTGCGGCACTTTCAGCTCGGGCGGCAGGCGGAAGCGCACCACGCGGCCCGGAAAAATGCCAAGGCCGGGCGTGTCAGCCTCCTCGGAAAAATCGAAAAGCGCCTGCATGCCAAGGCACACGCCAAGAAAGGGCCGATCTTCGCCGATCCATGCGCGCACCGTCTCATCAAGCCCCGTGCGGCGCAACGCCTCGACGCAGTCGGCCAGCGCCCCCACTCCGGGCAAAATGAGCCCGTCGGCATCGCCCACCTGCGCGGGCGAAGTCACGACGCGCGGCACGCCGCCCACGGCCTCGACGGCCTTGGTCACGCTGCGGAGGTTGCCGCTGCCGTAGTCGATGACGGCGATCATGGGAGGTTCGCTGTTCACGGTTGTCGGTTCACCGTTCACGGTTTTGATTCGAAGTTTACGGTTTTAAGACCGTGAACGGTGAACCGACAACCGTGAACGAGTTAAAGTTTCCCCTTTGTGCTCGGCAGCAAGCCTTCCGCCCGCGGGTCGATCTGGGTGGCCATATCAAGCGCGCGCGCCAGGCACTTGAAGAGCGCCTCAGCCACGTGGTGAGGTTCTTCGCCGTAAACGAGCTGCGCATGCACATTCGCACCGAGCGCGTTGCTGAACGCACGAAAGAATTCCTTCACCAGCGCGAGGTTGAAATCGCGCACGAACATCGTCGGCGCCTCGACTTGGTAAACAAGGTGCGGACGCCCGCCGATATCCACGACGACCCGCGCGAGCGACTCGTCCATCGGCAGTAGGAAAAATCCGTAGCGGCGGAGGCCAAGCTTGTCGCCCAGCGCCTCCTTGAAGGCCTGGCCCAGCACGAGGCCGACGTCCTCGACCGTGTGGTGATAATCGACATCGGTGTCGCCCTTCGCCTTCACCACGAGGTCGAACAACCCGTGCTTGGCGAAAAGAGTGAGCATGTGGTCAAAGAACGCCACGCCGGTCTCGATCTGCGCGGTGCCACGACCGTCGATCGCCAGGGTAAGCGAAATATTGGTCTCGGCAGTTTTGCGCGAAACGGTGGCTACGCGGGAGTTGGTTTTTGTTTTTGCCATGCGTCGAGGGCCTCGGAGAGGACAAGCATCTCGTCGTCCGTGCCGACAGTGATGCGAAGAAACGACGCGGTCAAGGCGTGGCTCGGGAAATGGCGCACGAGGATTTTACGCGCAAAAAGGAAGTCATAGAGCGCCTTGGCGACATCCGGCCCGGTCACGCCGCGGGCATCGCCTGGCTCGGTGAAAATGAAATTGGCCTGCGACGGATAGGTGAACCAGCCGCGCTTGGTGGCTAATTCGTGAACGTAAGAATCGCGCATGGCCTTGATCTTGCCGATGACGCCATCGTAGTAGCCGGGGTCGCCAAGCGCGGCGAGCGCGGCCACCTGCGACAAACGGCTCACGTTGTAACTGTCTTTCACCCGGTCGAGCAGCCCGACAAGGTCGGCATGCGCGAGCGCGTAACCCACGCGAATGCCGGCCAGCGCGTGCGACTTGGAAAAAGTCCGAACCACCATGAGGCGCGGATGGCTGGCGAGCAACGCCACGGCATTTTCGTCCGCGAACGGCGCATAGGCTTCGTCCACGATCAGGATGCCGGGGAAAGCGGCCAGGATTTTTTCGATCCCGGCATTCGGGAAACCGATCCCAGTGGGCGCGTTGGGCGAAGTGAGAAAAAATGCCTTCGCGGTCGAGGCGGCGATTTTTTCCAGTGGCAGGCGCATCGTGCGGTCGAACTCGATCATGGCCGCCCGGCCGTCTTGGATTTCGACCAGCACGGGATAAAGCGAATAGCTGGGCCAGGTGAAACCGGCCGCGACATGTGGCGCGCAAAAACAGCGCACGAGCAGGTTGAGCACATCGTCAGAGCCATTGCCGACAAAAACGTTTTCCGGC
>Ga0210402_10003432_pt1 | contig 14859 bp, 11 predicted proteins | sample IncBWC7MmetaG_FD_161055 | JGI IMG/M metagenome (GOLD analysis project Ga0210402, IMG submission 161055) | Forest soil microbial communities from Barre Woods Harvard Forest LTER site, Petersham, Massachusetts, United States - Inc-BW-C-7-M | ecosystem: Environmental > Terrestrial > Soil >...
CGTCTGTGTGACCGTTGCATTCCAGGAGCCTAGCGCGCCGAAATATCCTCCCGGCCACGTCATGCCATCGAAATTCACGCAGGCCGGATCGAGGCACACATAGACCGCAGTGTATCCGCTGCCGGAGGCGGGCAAGAAGTTCGATGTGGAGTAAAGTCCATAAAGGTCGAGTTCTACCGTTGAAGTGTAAAGACTGAAGTACCCCTGCTGGTCATCACCAGCACTAACCGACCACGAACCAGTCAGGGGGCCGGTGGCCAGGGTAACGTCCGAACCAGGTATTTCGTGGGTGGTGTAGCATGGCCCACCGCATAAGGTCCCGCCGTCCGAGGTGACGTTAAACAGGGCGGAAAAACTAAACGTTTCGAGGCAAGTTGAGGAACCGCAACCCATTGGCACATCGCCGACCATGGTTGCAGAACCCTTGATTGCGTAAGTTCCACTGGCGTCGGCTTTGGAAACTGAACAGCAACAAAGCGCAGCAACGAAAACAAGAAATACGTGTGAGAAACGCATAAGCCCTCCAAATCAAAACACTGGGGCTGTCCAGATCATTTAGAGAACTGAGAGGAAACTGAGTACCGGTGGGCGCTCCAGTGCCCGGAGATATAACAAGGGCCAACGCGCCAAGTCAAGTACATAAATAATATAGTGATCGAAATTCATTCGCGCTTAAAGAGCCCGTAAGGGTTTCTAGACATCCCGTTCGTGAGCACCCGCCGGCTCGATGTCTGTAGGCTAAAATGGCAAAAGGCAAGTTGCGGAGACAGCTACCGCAAGGGGTTTGCAAGAAAAAAGGCAAAAGCTGAAGGGTTTGGAGTACATTGTGAGACCCCACGGCCCACTACAAATTCTACCCGTCTACCGGAGGTATCGCGATGCCGGCGAATTGGCGATTTTTTCCCTGGCTACTTGTAGCGGTTGCGTTCGGTTCTCTTTCGTTTATTTCGGTGACGCATTGCGCCGCGCAGATCGCGCAGCCCCCGGAAAAGGTGGAGCTCGAGCAGCACCAGCACGCCCACCATCACCTGCATATTCCCATGGGTGAAGAAACGTGCGCAGTCGCGTACACCTACGAAGACGGACCGCTCGGCCCGAGCCACTGGCCGTCGGTCTGCGCCACCGGTAAAATGCAGTCGCCTATTGACATCCAGCAGGCGCAGAAATTGCCGATCGAGACGCTGAAAATCAACTACCGGCCGGCCGACCTTGACATCATCAACGACTGCAACCAGTACCGAATCCTCGTCAAGTTTCCCGATAACTACTGGCTCACCGTGGGCAAGAAGCCTTACAACCTGGCGGAAATTCATTTCCGGGTACCAGGGGAAAATGCGGTCGAGGGCAAGCGGCCGCCGATGTCCATTCAATTGGTGCACTATTCGCCGGAAGGAGTTTTCCTGATCATCGAAGTGCCGGTGGTGGCGGGCAAAGAAAATCCAATCATCAAGACGTTGTGGCAGCACACTCCGGCGAAGGGCAAGGAGAACAAGGTCGCGGGAGTGCAAATCGATCCGAGCGGCTTGCTTCCCGCCGACCGCAGCTTTTACCGGTTTCCGGGGTCGCTGACGACACCGATCTGCAACGAGGTGGTCACCTGGTATCTAATGAAAAATCCGATCGAGCTATCCGAAGCTCAGATCGCCGAATATTCGAGCCAATATCACAATGTTGCGCGTCCGCTTCAGCCACTCAATGGCCGTCCAGTCGTGGAAGGGCAATAAGAGCGTTGCGCCGCTGATGCGAATGCCAAGCCGTCGTTCCCTGATCGCTCTGGCAGCAGCGGCATGCCTGTTAAACGCATCCGTCGTGGTGGCTGCGCAAACTGGCTCTGACGCGGCGGATCAAGCCAAGCGGCGGCAGGCCATTATTCTCTTTGAGCACGGGCAACGGCTCGAAGCTCTGCCGCTTTTGGCGGAACTGGCAACCGCCAACCCCAAGGACGCAGTGGTGCTGGTCGAATATGCCGCCTGCCTGATTGACCACGCGGCCACTCTGCCGGATCAGCAAGCCGCCGGTCAGGAACGGCTGCACGCCCGGGAACTGTTGAACCGGGCCTGGGAACTGGGCGACACCAGCACGCTGGCGCTGAATCTTTCGCAACTCCTCAATCAACTGCCAGAAAGCGGCGCAATCAAATTCTCAGACAATATGCAAGCCGACCAGGCCATCCGCGCTGGCGAAGCGGCGTTCTCGCGCCGCGATTTCGAGCAAGCGCTCAAGGACTACACAAAGGCGCTGGAGTGGGAGCCGAGGAGCTACACCGCAACACTATTCATCGCCAATACCTACGACCGCCAACGGGCGGACGCCAAGGCGGCTGAATGGTATGAGCGCGCGATTCGGCTCGACCCCGATATCGAGACTGCCTATCGGTATTACGCGGACTTGCTGGCCAAACAGGGAGACATGGCCAAGTCCCGTAGAACGCTGATTGAGGCGGCGGTGGCCGAGCCCTACAACCGCATGGTGTGGCGAGAGCTTCACGCGTGGGCCAGTCTCAACCACACGCAGATCAACGAGGTGTACGTAAGCGTTCCGCCGCTGCCTGTAGCAGAAACGGCGCATGGCGCGAATAATTCGCCTGCTGCATGGCGCACGTATCATGCGGTCAAGGCTGACTGGAAGCGTGAAATCTTCGCCAAACGATTTCCGCAGGAAAAAGAGTATCGTCACAGCCTGGCGGAGGAGTCCGAGGCGCTGGCCGCGGCGGCGGACCAGGCGCAACGGGCGATCAACGATCAGGATGGCGGGGGAGCAGCGTCTTCAGAGCAAGCGGTGACGCTCTTGCTGAAACTGCAGAAATCGGGGCTGCTGGATGCGTATATCTTGTTCAGCCTGGGCGATGCAGGCATCGCGCGCGACTACGCTTCCTATCGCAGCAAAAATCGCGAAAAACTTGAACAATACCTGGATCAATTTGTAGTTCCGCCGCCGTCTTAAAGAAAAAAGAAACGGCTTCGGAATTTCTTCCGAAGCCGCCGGAAGGCTGATTCTCTTCCTGATTCAGTTGGCCGGATTCACCCGGATGATCGCCATCATTCCCAAGTCCTCGTGAGACAGAATGTGGCAGTGGTAGACGAAGTCGCCGATGTCCATGCCGGCGAAGCTCATGAGCAACTCCACTTGTGGAATGGGAACGTTCTTTTTGCCGGTCCAAAAGGGAATTTCGATCATGTCCAGGAACTGCCCGTTGATGGCGGGAGCCTGCTGAGCTCCGTTGGCCTCGAAGTTGTCCTGCGAGAGGACCTTGAAATGGATTTGGTGCATGTGGAACTCATGGTTTTCCTGTGCGATGTTTTGCACGTTCCATTGCTCGACCGCGCCTTGCGTAGTGACGACGGCGGGCGGATTGTTGGAGTCAAACACCACGGGCTGCTGACCGGCGCTGACCTGGGTGATGAAGAACTGGCTGGGCTGGATCTCGCTGAATTGGAAGACGCGAGTGGTGGAGACGGCCGAGGCGCTTACGCCGCCAAAACGCTGCTGGGTGGTGCTGAGCGCTGAAAAGGAGCCCACGCTATTGTCGCCAGCTTCCGCAGAATCCGTGGAAAGTTGGATGTTGAAGATAGGCCGTGATGGATCGCAATCGCCTTGCGGGCCAGTGTTGATGTTATTGGTGACCAGCTGAGCGACCTTCACCGACGCTGACGGTGCTCGCACCAGGAACTCGACGCGGGAAGCCACCGGCAGGCGGAAACGGGTTACTGGAATGAGCTGCCCCGGTTGGGTACCTTCCTGGGAGTTCACCGGCACTGCGTCGATACTGACGACCTGCAAGGTCTGCGGTACGCCGTCATAGAGGACTTGCAAATCCAGGATGGTGTCCGCCGAGCTGTTAACCACCCGCCAAAATTGTGTCTCTCCTGGTCCCATGGTAAGCACCGCGGGTGAAAAAGTGATGTTGCTCAGCTTTCCCCTGGAATTAAACGTGGCGTTGGAATCGATCGGCACATAGTTGACGCTGACGTCCTGAAAAGGAACGTTTACGCCGCAATTGCCCGGTCCTTCCCCGAGTCCCTGAATCTGGGGTTGATCGCGAATGACGAGATACCGCTGGCTGAGCCCAGCTACTGCCGGCTGCACGTTCTGAATGCCATCCACAACCAGTGCACCAGTTGCTCCACCCAGCAAGTCGCGTTCTGCCAGACCGTGAACGTGCGGGTGATACCAGTAAAGACCCGGAGGCTCGTTCGCGGGGAAAGTGAAGCTGTACTGGAAAGTGTTGGAGTCACCCGGATTAATCAATGTGCGAGTCACATTATCGCCGCCGCAGGCCGGAGTGACATTGGTGCCGTGGAAGTGCAGGTTTGTAGAAGCCCCGGTCGAAGTGATGCCGGAAGCGGGAGGAGTGAACTGGACAACGTTATTGCCGCAATTTGGCGGATTGAAGGTTTCGCCGTAGGGCTGGGGCGGGGTGTTATTGGTCACGGTGATGTTCAGGGTGTCGCCCGGATTCACATGCAGCGTGGGTTGCTCGATTCCGGTGTCAGTCATGAAGCAATGCAGCAACCGCCCGACCGAGTCGGTGGTTTGTTGGTAGGAGAACCGCACACTCAACACACCATTGGTGCTGTAGAGCGCCGGAGGATTATGGACCACGCCGCCAGCGGCAAGACGCGGGCATGGGTTCGGTACGGGTGCAACGGGAGTTGGGCTGGTCTGACCAAGAGCACGCACCGGCAGAAATGCGCACAGGATCAGGCAGCAGACAACGGGCCACCGGGCGAAACCGGACTTGTTATCTTTCATGGACGCTCCTCAGAGAGAAGTCTGGGAGGTTGAGGACCACAGGGCGGCGCTAATGTAACGAAAATGTCTCAGATTTGTCCACTAATTGTTAAATGAAAATCTATTAACGGCGGCCGTCGGGTCGGAACAGGCGAAGGATCATGGAAGGCCTATTCGGTTGATCGAACACATTTAGGGCCGAATGCAAAGGGCGGTTCAAGGGCACTAGAACTTCGGCACGGCTGAAAGCCGTGCCATGACGGGCTCTGCTCGGAATGACAGCGTTGCGCACTAAGTGAAGTCGGCGCAGACAAACCTAGTTTTTACTTGATGCCAGGCGCTTGGACGACAACGGCTCGCGCAACCACTGCAGCAGAAATTTTTTCAGTTGGGCAATCGGAATCCGGGCGATCATGACATTCCAATCGCGTTTGAATCCAACCATCCACTGCCACACGAGCACTTTGGCCGGATGGAGAGATTGACGGATGTTTCGAAGAATTGCAGCCGGCAAGCGCGGGCGAGCCACGCCGTCGCGGGAAAGCACGGCAATTGGTGATGGTTCGTGATTGACTTTGGGGAGATCGATTCGGTGAGCCGCGCTCAAAGAGGCAGATTCCAGCATTCTGGCCATGGTGGTCATAAGTTCAGTGGCACAATCCGCCTGGCGAGATAAGGCGTCCGGAGTGTATTCAGCGGCGCCGTGCCGCGAATGCCGCGCAGAGCCGGCGGGAACCAACTCTTGTATCGGATGGAATGTATCCGGGCGGTCATCCGAATCCGTTTTCAATTGGTCTTGAGGCGCGGTTGTGGCAATCGTTGTGGCAAGCATTGTAGCGGGCGTTGGAGCGGGCCCGCCCTTTGCGAAGAAGGCACTCTTCCTAACGGCAGCTTCGTATGGCGCAGAAATCAAATCGGCAAGCGGTTCTTGCTGCGAACGTCCTTGCTGGCTGGCGAATGAAATGGCCAGGTCCGGTGCGAGGACCGGCGGCACAACGGTGAGTTTGCCGTGCGAGTGATGGTTCACGCCCGGACGCTCCGAGAGCGGACGGAAGTCGTCCATCAAGAAATCGCGAGCAGCTTCTTCGACCATCGGAGCTGGAACCGGATTGAGGTGCTCGACATAAGCGTTAATCAGCGCGTGTTCGCAAAGAAGATTCATCACGCGTGGGATTCCGCGCGAATAGAAGTGCACTGCTTCCTCGGCGTCGGAAGCGAAGATCGGGTCTCCTTGAGCACCGGCAATGCGCAGGCGGTCAGCAATGTACCCGCGGGACTCCGCTAAAGTGAGCGGCGAGGTGTAGCAGCGGAGCGCGATGCGTTGGCGAATCTGCCTCATTTCAGGCCGTTTGAGCTTGTCCTCGAGCTCCGGCTGGCCTACCAAAACGATCTGTAGAAGTTTTTCGGAAGCAGTCTCCAGATTCAAGAGCAGCCGGATCTCCTCCAACAATTCGAAAGAGAGACCCTGAGCTTCGTCCACGATCAACACCGGGATGGTTCCCGCGCGGGAGCGTTCGATCAGCCACTCGTTTAAGCGCAGCAGCATATTGCTTTTGAGGCGGAAATCGGTGGAAATGCCGAAATCGTTGAGTATGAAATCGAAGAGATGGTTGACGCTCAAGTGAGAATTGAAGATGAATGCGGTGGGCATTTGCTGTTGGCGCAGCCAATCGAGGAGATAGTTGACCAGCGTCGTTTTACCGGTTCCGACTTCGCCGGTCAGCAGAATCAGGCCCTTGCGGCTGGGAACGCCGTAAGTCAGCTGTTCCATGGCTTCTTGAATTTGCGGAGTCAAGAATAGAAAGCGAGGATCGGGGCTCAAACTGAAAGGATTCTCGTGCAGTCCGAAGAAATTCTTATACATACCGGGAGGCATGGTATTAGCGGTGAAAAAGCGTGTCTGTCCACTTTTGAACACCCCATTGGCCGCGGACGCCGGTGCACGCCGCGATTAACACGCAAAGTAGATCGGCTAGCTGTGCGTGAGGAAGGAGGCTAGCCGCTCTTTTACGAACAGGCTAGCCTGGGGGTGAAGTAGGTCAGTTAGTAAAGAAAACTTAGCAGGAAGATTTTCTCAAGTCTGTCCAGAAGTGGACAGTCCACCATTCCGAGAACTTCTATGATGCCGCTCGGATGGGCTCGACGACATTCTGAACACAAGCAATGGAGGAAAAAGCATGTTCCACTTGATCTGGTATGTTCTTATCGGGCTGCTCTCGGGAGTTATCGCGAAAGACGTCATGCACGTACACATCACCATTTTCTGGACGATCGTGCTCGGCATCATTGGGGGGATCGTCGGCGGCGGAGTTACCCACATGTTTTCGCGCCCGGCAAACGAACGATATCATCTGGCTGGACTCGTTTTTTCCACACTGGGCGCGATTCTGGTTCTCTTCGTTTGCTATAAGCTGAATATTCATTTTCCAGCGGTCTAAGCTAACAGAAGGTCATGACGACGCCGAGCGATCATCCAGTTATATTGGCGCCAGCAGCGGCGCAGGCCCCGGTTCAGCGTCCATCACGCATGCGGCAGGGGGCTGCTTTCCTGATCGCTGCGGTCTCAGACTTTCTATCCTTCTGGTTGGTGTTTGCGCCACCCGTGCAATGGTTGATCGACGCGGGAACGGCGTTACTTCTATTTTTGATCCTCGGCCGTCGATGGGCGATTTTGCCGGGCTTGATTGCAGAAGCCATCCCTGGACTGGGCGTCTTCCCGGTGTGGGTTCTGGTTGTGCTCTCCATAATTGCGTACGACGACATCAAGGGCCGTAAAAAATAGACTCGGTTTGGAAAACCGGAACGTCAAAAAAAGACGCTGTCGTAGTACTTGTCCCAAATTGCACAGACACGATCGCTGGCATTCTCTAGAATCGCACTGGCTCGCGAAAGTTCCCCGCACCGCAGCCGGCGATATATGACACACGAGTGCAAGGAGTAGCGATGAGATTGCGTTCTATTTTCCTGGTGGTTTTGGCCTTGGTTTTGCCCATGTTGGCAAGTAGCGCTTACGCGGACAGCATCCTTGGAACGGACTTGAGTACTTTTACGATCTTAGGTGGAGCGGGTGTGACCATCGGCGGCACCGGGACCATACTCGACGGAAGTGTGGGCGCCTGCTGCACGGCAACTTCGGTGACCGGCGTTATTCCAACCAATTTCAATATTACTGGCGGTACGGTACAAATGGGCGGCGGGGTCGCGGCCGATGCGCAAAATGAATTATCCACCGCGATGACTGCGCTGAGCGGCATGGCGCCGACCGGTTCGGTATCGTCGTTGGGAGGACTCACGCTGACCCCGGGTGTATATTCTTCGTCGTCCACGATGAATTTGACAGGAACGCTGATTCTCGACGGCCAGGGCAATGCCAACGCGCTGTGGGTTTTCCAGGTTGGCAGTGCGCTGACGACGGCAAGCGGCTCGACGGTCAAAGTGATTAATGCGGGTTCAGGTGCGGGCGTGTATTGGGTGCTGAAGACAGGGTCGGGTACCGCGACGCTCGGACCAAACTCAACCTTTATAGGGAATGTTCTCGCGAATATCGGGGTAGTTGTCGACACCAACGTAACCGATTCCTGCGGCAGATTTTTGACGGAGACAGCTTCGGTGACGCTGGCGGGTACAGACACCGTTGGTATCGGTTGCGCAGGACAGCTCGCGGCGAGTAACGGCCTCAGCGGCGGCGGTACGCTATCAACCGGACCAAGCGGCATTCCGTTGATCACCCCTCTTACACCCGCATCCACGCCGGAACCCGGCACGTTTGCGTTACTCTTATCCGCGTTGCTCCCGATGGCGCTGGTGACGTTCCGCAAACTGCGCGCATAAATCCGCGAACAAATTGCGCGGAGGTCTCGCAATCTCGGCGCATGCAAAATTGAAAAACCTGTCTGGCGATTAGCTTTGGGTTGTTTGTTCCCGGCATACGCCGCGGTGCGAGCGGAGCCCATGGGCCCATCTTGGCCGCAGGCGCCGGCTTCAAGTCCTACGCCAGAATCCTTCCGTTTAAATTGAACCCACCGAGGAAGTAACACAAGGCATGGAACTAGCAAGCGTCGAATAGATTGTATCGACGTGCTCGGAGGCGTAACATCCGCAAGCTGGAGGCACTGCCCAGTGAATACTTACCTAGTGATTAATAAACACATGGGTTTTCTCATAAAAGCTGTTTTCTTAAGCATTCTTGCCTCGTGCTTGGCGCTGTCGCTGGTGGTCCGCTCGGAAGAAAAACCGGTGCACATCGGATTGCTGCTGGATAACCTGAAATTCGAGCGCTGGCAACGGGACTCGAATTTGCTACAGGCGCGAGCCAAGGAAGTGGACGCGAAAATCACCGTGAAAGACGCGGAGGGCAGCGACGATCTGCAGTTGCAGCAAGCGAATGAACTGCTGGACGCCGGAGTGAATGTGCTGATCGTGGTGCCGCACGATGCCGACAAGGCGGCTGCAATCGTGCAGGCGGCGCAAAAAAAAGGAGTGCCGGTAGTCAGCTACGACCGGTTGATCAGGAACAGCCCAGCATCGCTGTACATTTCGTTCGATAACGTGCAAGTGGGAAAACTGCAGGTGTCGATGGTGCTGGCGGCCGCGCCCGAAGGCAACTATTTTCTGCTGGAAGGAGCGCCGTCGGACAACAATGCGCACCAGTTCGAAAAGGGCCAAAAACTAGGCCTGCAGCAGGCCGAAAGCGCTGGCCGGGTGACCATTGCGGGCGAGAGCTGGTGCCGCCAGTGGAGCCGGGCGGAAGGCTACGAAGCCACGGCCGCCGCGCTCAAGAAAGCGGATGGCAAAATCGCCGCGGTGGTTGCCGCCAATGATGAAATTGCCGGCGGAGCGATTCAGGCGCTGAGCGAGCGTAAGTTGGCCGGAAGCGTTCCGGTCTCCGGGCAGGATGCCGACCTCGCCGCGGTGGTGCGGGTGATTCGTGGTACCCAGACGATGACTGTCTATAAACCGCTGGGGCCACTTGCGAAGCGCGCGGTGGACGCGGCGGTGGCGCTGGCCCGCGGGAACAAACCGACGACCAGCGAGACCCTTACGAACGGATCTTATTCGGTGCCGGCCATCCTTCTGCAGCCGATCGCCGTGGATCAGAAAAATCTGGGCGGGACGGTGATCAGCGACGGATTTCATAGCGCCGAGGAGATCAAGAAAGTGCTGGCTCCCGGCGAATGGGATAAGTTTATTGCGCGGAAACGCTAGTTATGTGTGGTTCACAGCAACGGCACGGGAGTAGGTGGAACGAGTGGAGGTTCCGGTTGAGGCGGCGAAGGCTCGACAGCTGAAGCCGGAGGTGGAGGCCATAGCAGGGCAGCCAGAGCGGGATAGCGCGGAGCGAAAAAATAAATCGAGTAGGCGGGGAAAAAGACGATTGCCGGGACGGAGATCATCGAGCCCACAAACATAAGTACCGCGAGAATGCTGCAGCCGGCAATCACGACGAGGGCGATGGTGTAAAACGTCCAATTCAATCCGGCGGCTTTGCCGGCGAGCACGGCGAGCACTCCTGCTCCACCGATGGGAATAAGCAGCGCCAGGAAGATGATCAATGCAGCGATGCCAACGACGATGCCGGCGCCGATGGCCAGAACAATTTTCATTCCGATGTAGCCGGCGTAGCTGCCTTTTTCCCTCTTTAGCCACGACCACAGGCTGCGCCAGCCCTGCATGGCGGTGATGTCCTCGAGCGCCATGAGCGGCACGACAAAATCCTTGGTCATGACGTGAACCACGGAGAAGGCCACGATGAGGATTAGCAGGAGGAAAAAAGCGAGGCAGCCTGCGAGAACGAGCTGCAGGACGTTTTCGCCGGGATTGCGAAACCAGTCCATACGCCAGGCGATGAGCGCGGCGATGCCTACAAACCCGGAAATGGCTGCAAAAAATGCCAGGGAATAGAGGATCTGCCACACAAAAAGCTTGGAGCCGCGCTCGCGATTGCGGGCCCAGCCCTGGCGGATGTGGCATTCGCGGGCGACGATGCTATCGAACAAGATGAAGCGCATCACGCTGTTGATGTAGGTGAAGAGCACGAACAGGCCGAGTGCAAAGACGATCAGAAGGATGATCAGGCCGACAAAAAGTTCCGGGTGCTGCGCTGGCCAGGGCGAGCCTGTGAAATGATCAGAACCGCGCGGGTGCTGCGAGGAGGGCACGCCGGAACCGAAATTACATCCACCGCCCGAGCCGGCCTCCCCGGCGAGAAATCCTACAAATGCCAGACGAATCCATTGGCCAAAACGGAAAGGCTGCAGCAATTGTTGTTTGGCATGCTGAAACGCGGGACTGATGGCATCCACTGCGGAGACGGGCAAACGGGCACCTCGGAGTTGCGGATTGCTTGATGGAAGGAAAGTACTCCGAAGAACGCCTTAGATCAATTCGTAATGAATCGCAATGCGACTAAGTTAACGGAAGCAGCTGGGAAATCGAACGAACGCCGCTCCCGGCAGGAGGATTGGTGGTGTTGCTCAACGTGAGTACACCGGTCGTGGCATCAATTTTGTAGACCGAAAGAGTGTTTGCGCTTTCGCCGACGACCAGAAGAAATTGGCCGGATGAATCAATATCGAGAAACGTGGGATTGCCCGCTTGAACGTCGCTCTTGTGGGTTAGCTCACCGGTGGAAGTATCGACCGAATATTCCGAGATGGTCCCTGCACCATTATTGCCGGCATACAGAAAAGTACCGGACGGAAGTAGCGCAATGTCTTGGGGCAGCAGTCCGGCTGGATAAGGCGAGCCCTGGATGGCGGTAAGTTTTCCGGTGGTGGAGTCGAAATCGAGGGCAGCGACCTGCTGGGAGTTGGAGAGAGCGGCGTAAAGAACAGTGCCGCTAGAATTCAGAACGATTTGCTGAGGTCCGGTGTTTTGAAAAAAAGTGAACGGCGAGCCGGAGACTGGAGTAAGAACCGCAGTGGTGGAGTCGATGGAAAAAACGGAAAAGCCGCCGCCGGAAGTATCGGCGTGATTTGAGGCGACCAGGAATTTTCCAGTCGGATCAACCAGTAAGAAGATTGGCTGATTACTATCGGTGATGACTTGCGCGACGCCGGGCATCAGAACGCCAGTCTGGGCATTGATGGTGAACGAGACGATCGCTCCAACCGAGTTTGAGGAGAAAAGAAATTTTCCAGCCGGATCAATGGCGATTGGGCCGCCGTTACCGAAGTGAGCCGGAGAAGAGAAAGGCGAGCCGGACACCGCAGTGAGAGCGCCTGTGGATTGATTAATGGAGTAAGCGTAAACCGAGCCGGAATTGAAATCCGAAATGTAGAGGAACTTGCCGCCGGGATAGAGCTTCATGTCGATTCCACCCGGAGGTCCGGCGATCGGAATCGGTATTCCGACGGTCCCAGTGCCAGAATCAAAAACGTACGTGAGCACAGAGTTGGGAGTTAGCCCGCTGCTGAGGTACAAAGCGAACTTGGCGGAAGCAGGCGGAGGCGGGGGCCCGCCGCTTGAGCTGCCACCGCCGCAGGCGGCTACGAGTAAGCCGAAAACAGTGATGAGCAGCCACGCGGCGTGACGCAACGGGAGTTGGGGCTGGAAGGAACGAAGTAGAACTGACCGCACAACCTGTAAATAAGATGCCATAACCCGAAACCGGTACCCAGACTGCTCGAGCGGCGCGGAACGCAATCGGCTTTGCCCAATTAGCAACATACCGTGGCCGAGGTGGTCCGGCAAGAAAGAAATGATTTGAGAGCGGAAGACTATTTGGTACCGCTGGGGAATTAGCGAGCGCAATCGCGCGGGAAGAAAAAAGAAGGGCACGGTAACTCTGGCGGGCTCCAAGTAGAGCCCGCACCCGATGCCGTGCCCCTACGGGAAAAAGGCAATCCCAAGAAAAACCAGCGGCCGGGTTAGCGAGCGGTGGCTGGTCTAGCTTTGTTGGCTGCTGCGGCGGCGGCTGGCGAGGTGGCGCCGTTGGCAGCGGGTTTGGCTTCGGAATGCGCGGCGCCATTTGCGCCGTTGGGGACGCCGGCGGAACCATTGGGGCCGGGGATTTCCATTTTTTTGCGGAGCGCGGATTCGAGTTTGGCGCAGATGTCTTTGTGTTCTTTCAAAAAGACGCGAGCGTTTTCGCGGCCCTGGCCCATGCGTTCGCCGGCGTAGCTGATCCAGGTGCCGGACTTTTCCAGGACGCCTTTGTCGACGCCGAGGTCGATCAGATCGCCTTCGCGAGAGATGCCTTCACCGTAGAGAATGTCGAATTCAGCTTCGCGGAACGGGGCGGCAACTTTGTTCTTTACGATTTTGGCGCGGGTACGCGAGCCGACCACGCGATCGCCTTCCTTGATGGCTTGAATGCGGCGAATGTCCACGCGCATCGAAGCGTAGAACTTGAGCGCGCGGCCGCCGGTGGTGGTTTCCGGATTGCCGAACATCACGCCAATTTTTTCGCGGATCTGGTTGATGAAGATCAGGCAGGTCTTGGACTTGGATACGATGGCGGTGAGTTTGCGGAGCGCTTGCGACATCAGGCGCGCTTGCAGACCCATCGAGGGATCGCCCATATCGCCTTCGAGTTCGGCCTTGGGGACGAGAGCGGCGACGGAGTCGATGACAATGATGTCGACGGCGTTGGAGCGGATCAACTCCTGCGCGATCTCGAGAGCTTGCTCGCCGTGATCGGGCTGCGAGACGAGCAGATTGTCCACATCCACGCCGAGTTTGCGGGCGTAGCTGGGATCGAGCGCGTGTTCGGCGTCGATGAAGGCAGCCTGTCCGCCGAGTTTTTGCGCTTCAGCAATAATTTGCAGCGTGAGCGTGGTCTTGCCGCCGGATTCCGGGCCGTAGATTTCGATCACGCGGCCGCGCGGGAAACCGCCGACTCCGAGAGCGGCGTCAATCGAGAGGCAGCCGCTGGGAATGACGTTGACCGGTACAAGAATATCCTTGCTGCCGAGCCGCATGATGGAGCCCTTGCCGTAAGACTTCTCGATGACCGAAATTGCGGTTTCGAGGTTTTTCATTTTTTCGTCGGACATTGCGCACCTCAATAGAGGAAATTTTTGCAACTTTTCAAGCGCGATCGCAAAGCGATCGACACCTTTTTTGCGGCCGGGGCGCTGGGAGAGCGCGAGGGTCGCGTTTGCTGCTCGATGCCTGCCTTAGCGGATGGTGCATATTACCATCTATGCTATCCGTTCGCTAGGAAAACCTTTCAGCGTTCGCAACCGTGGGCTGCGGTGTGTTCCTTGAGGCGGGCGATGGCCATGGCCACTTGGTCCGCCAGGCGCCGTTCCTCTTGGCGCGTCAGCGTGCGTAACCGAATTAGGTTGCGCATACGATCGCGGGCCGCGAGGTACTCGTCCTCGAGCCTAGCATGCTCTGGACAAGAGATAGCATAGGTCGAAGGGGAGCACATGAAGCACCTGTTGAAAACGCCGAGGGAGAAGTTAGCAGAAGGGCGAACAAAAGGCAAACATTATTTTCGCCTATTGTTCGCTATCAAGGACGCGAGTATCTCCCGCACCTTCTCGGCGGGAACGGTCCGACCAACCTCAGCGTCCCGGATACCCTCGTCGATCGCGGCGAGCGTGGCTGCGTCTTCGTCTTGCTCAAGGTCTGGGGCTGATTTTTCGAATTTACTCATACCTGTAAAACCCGCGGGAGGATTTGCGGCCTAGCCAGCCGGCGGCGACGTATTTTTTGAGGAGCGGGCAGGCGCGGTATTTGGGATCGCCGAGACCGTCGTGCAGGACGTGGAGAATGTCGACGCAGACGTCGAGGCCGATGAAGTCGGCGAGTTCGAGCGGACCCATGGGATGGTTCATGCCGAGTTTCGTGACGGCGTCCACGGCTTCGGGAGTGGCGACGCCTTCCATGACGCAGTAGGCGGCTTCGTTGATGAGCGGCATGAGGACGCGATTGGAGACGAAGCCGGGAGCGTCGTTGACCGCGACGGGGGTCTTGCCGAGTTTTTTGGTGAGCTCCATCGTGATGTTGAATGCCGCGTCGGAGGTTTGCAGCGCGCGGATGACTTCGACCAGCGCCATCACGGGAACGGGATTCATGAAGTGCATGCCGACAAAACGATCCGGGCGCGACGTCAGCGCGGCAAGCGCTGTAATCGAAATAGAGGAAGTGTTGCTGGCGAGGATCACTTCGGGGCGCAGA
>Ga0210402_10003433_pt1 | contig 14856 bp, 27 predicted proteins | sample IncBWC7MmetaG_FD_161055 | JGI IMG/M metagenome (GOLD analysis project Ga0210402, IMG submission 161055) | Forest soil microbial communities from Barre Woods Harvard Forest LTER site, Petersham, Massachusetts, United States - Inc-BW-C-7-M | ecosystem: Environmental > Terrestrial > Soil >...
GTGGCGGAGGTTACGGGAAGTTCGGCTCGTGCCTATGACATTTTCATCCACGACCATTACTTCATCGTGAAGCCCGCGATTCTCCTGATCAACTTCATCGCCTTTTCCATGGTTGCGTACGTCGTGGTCTGGCTGTGGCGTCGACGGTCGCGTGGCCAACAAGGCGGCACCGGGTGAGCGAGTACAAGACAGAAGTCACCTGGAGCCGCGACGGCGCGCTCTTCACCCTCAATGGAGTCGAGTGTGCTCGGGTCATGGATCTTCCGGATCGAGCATGGCCATAGAAATCGGACACGTGGAGGCGATCTTCCGATATCCCGTGAAGTCCATGGGCGGCGAACGACTCGATGTCGCCACGATGGGTTGGCACGGACTCGATGGTGACAGGCGCCTGGCATTCCGTCGGATCGACGACCGCAGCGGGTTCCCCTGGCTGTCGGCGAGCAAGCTTCCCGACCTGGTCCTGTTTGCTCCGCGCCGCCGCGAAGACGGTGCCGAGGGAGACCCTCCCACGCACATTCGGACGCCGGATGGCGACGAGCTGCCTGTTTTCGGTGAGGACCTGGCCGCGGAGATCGGCCGCCGGTGCGGGACTCCGGTGCAGATGATGCAGTTGAGACACGGCATCTTCGACGAAGCGACCATCTCCGTCATCGCCACCGACACGGTGCACGAGATCGGACGACTCGCGGGGCGGAGCCTGGACGTCCGGCGATTTCGCCCGAACGTCGTCGTTCGTTTGCTCCGGTCGGTCCCCTTCCAGGAGGACGAATGGGTGGGCGGCGCCCTGTCCTTCGGCCAGGGGGACGACGCGCCCGCCATCACCATCACGATGCGCGACGATCGCTGCTCGATGGTGAACCTCGATCCCGACTCGGCGAGTCGTGCTCCGGAGGTGCTCAAGGCGGTCGTTCGTGCGAACCAGAACACCGCGGGAATCTACGGCGCCGTGACGCGCCCCGGTCGACTGGCGGTCGGACAGACCGTGTTCCTGCGTGCGGCGCACGAAGAGACGGAACATGGGTGATCCCGGTGGTGAGCGTCGCCCGACACGCACGAGCCGCTGACTTCGCTCGACACCTTCACAGGTCCAGCGCGAGGAACTTCGTGCCAGGAACGGGATTGAAGACGTAAGGCTCGATTGGAACGAATCCGAGGGACTCGTACAGCGACTGAGCCGAAGCCATCATCGGAAGGGTGTCCAGGCAGATTCGTGAATAACCCGCCTCCCGTGCCTCTCGGCAGAGTCGTTCGACGAGACGGCGCCCGAGCTGCTCGCCGCGCGCCTCGGGTCGGACGTAGAGGCGCTTCATCTCGCAGGTGCTGGCATCGAGAGGGCGCAGCGCGATGGAGCCGACGGCTCGCTCACCGTTCCATGCGAGCAGCAGGCGCCCGGCCGGTGGCTGATACTTGCCGGGCAATTGCGCCAACTCGACGTCAAAGCCCTGAAACGCCAGGTCGACGCCCAGGCTGTCGGCGTACTCGCCGAACAGTCCGCGAACGATCTCGAGGTCTCGTGGCAGTTCGGCAGGTCGAATGTCTGTCATCATCTCGTCTCGAGCGCCGTGGAAGAGCGACTGAGTCAGCAGGCCGGACGAGATTACCCGAACACGGAGGCGTTTTCAGTCAGGCCGCTTCGCCCGCTCCGTCGCTGCTCTGGCCGCACGGTGTTGTCATAGTGTTGGTGCCTCACGCGACGCTGTAACAGGGGGATCGACCATGAGTGACTGGAAGCCCTACGACCCGGCGTGGTTGGTCGAGCTTGCGAAGGAGCAGCTTCCCGAGGAAGCGTGGCTGCCAGCGGCGCTGGCGGCTTGCACGATGGCGAGACAGGAGAGCGACGCGTACATTCACTTCGTGCATCGGGCCGATACGGACGAGCCCGGCTCGGAGTGGGAGGCCCAGACGGACCTCATCCTCAAGCATCCGACCGAGGGTGAACTGGTGCTCGACATCCTGGAAGGAAACCGGGTCGGCGGCGTGGAGTTTTTGGCGAAGTTGTCGGGTGACGTCTAAAACGCGCGTGCGGCAGTCTCGGTCGTCGGCTTCGCGCCGCCGCTCGCCGCTGACGCGCCCGCGGTCGAGCGTCAGCGCGACAACTCGCGGAAGGTACGAGATGGCCGCCGGCGGTGATCTCTCGGACACCATCCTGGCGGCGTGGCGGACCAATCATCGGGTCACTGTTTTTCTGGTCAGCCACGTCCCCGCCGCGATCTGGGCGGCTCCGGTCCCGGGAGCCCCGCGGAAGACGGTTCGCATGCTGGCCGGCCACCTTCACAACAGCCGGTGCATGTGGTTGAAGACCCTGGCCCGGCCGCACGGCATTCCGGTGCCGTCCGCCGTGGACCGACGGAGGGTGAGCCGTCGCCAGCTGGTCGCGGCGCTGAACCGGAGCAGCCGGGGCATCGAGGCGCTCCTGCGGCTGGGGTGTCGCCGAGGCGGGGAGGTTCCTGCGACTCCCGCCTACACGTGGCGCAATCTGCCGCTGGACGTCGGTCACGTGCTGACGTACTTCGTGGCCCACGAGGCCCACCACCGGGGACAGATCGTGTTGGCGGCGAGGCAGCTCGGCTCGCGCTTGCCGGCCGCGGTGACCGGCGGCCTGTGGCAATGGACGAAACGTGCCGTCGAGTAGCACGGGTTACTGAAGGAGGAGATTCATGGCGAACATTCTTGCGGTGGCCGGCCCGGGCTCGAAGTACGCGGTTCCGGGCGCCAAGGCCGCCGGCTTCTGGGCGGGTCTCTGGCATGGGTTGATCTGTCCGATCACGTTCATCGTGAGTCTCTTCAGCCCCAACGTCCGAATGTACGAGACCAACAATCGTGGCCGCTGGTACGACTTCGGCTTCCTCATTGGGGCCTCGAGTGCCCTCGGGGGCGGCGGCTCCAGGGCGGCTACGGCGCGATGGGTGTGATGCAGGAGAGCAAGGAAGGAATGCGCGTGTCGAGACTTCGTGTCCATAGCTTCTCGATCTCGATCGACGGGTACGGTGCCGGACCGAGCCAGGACCTGCAGAATCCGCTCGGCGTCGGCGGTCGCGAGATGTTTGACTGGCTCTTTCAGACTCGGACCTTTCGCCGGATCCACGGAAACGAGGGCGGCGAGACGGGCGCGGACGACGATTTTGCGGCGCAGGGGTTCGCGGGCTTCGGCGCCTGGATTCTCGGTCGCAACATGTTCGGCCCCGTCCGGGGCCCGTGGCCCGACGACAGCTGGAAGGGCTGGTGGGGCGACGAGCCGCCGTACCACACGCCCGTCTTCGTGCTGACGCATCATCCTCGAACGCCGCTCGCCATGAAGGGCGGCACCGTGTTTCATTTCGTCACCGACGGCATTCACTCGGCGCTGGAACAGGCGAGGGATGCGGCGGATGGGCGGGACGTCCGGCTGGGAGGCGGCGCAGCCACGATTCGGCAGTACTTGCGCGCCGCCCTCATCGACGACCTGCACCTGGCCATCGCGCCGGTCCTGCTCGGTGCGGGCGAGAATCTTCTGGGCGGTATCGACCTCCCGGCATTGGGATACGAGTGCGTGGAGCACGCCGCGGGCGTTCGTGCCGCGGCGCACGTCGTTCTGCGCAGACGGCCGCGCGGCGCCTGATCAACGGGGGTTCCTCGCATGCCCGTGCAGACGATCTTTCCGATGCTGAGGTACAACGACGCCCGCGCCGCCATCCGGTGGCTGTGCACGACGTTTGGATTCGTCGAACTGTTTTCGGTTCCCGCGTCGGGCCCGGTCGTCCGGCACGCGCAACTCAGGCTCGGCACGAACGTCATCATGCTCGGGTCGGTGAGGCCCGACGATGGCCTGGTGAGCCCGCAGGCCCTGGGCACGGCCACGCAGGCTCTTTACGTGCGCGTCGAAGACGTCGATGCCCATTTCGAGCGCGCGCGGTCGGCGGGCGCCCAGGCGACGAGCCCGCCCGAAGACACCGACTTCGGATCGCGGGACTACCATGTGCGTGATCTGGAGGGGCATCCGTGGACGTTCGGCACGTACCTGCCCGGCGGGGACGGGGCGGAGAGCGTGGTCGGCGACAATCCAGGCCTGCAGCGCATCGGAGAATAAGGAGGAGCCGGAAATGAAAGCGTCCGTGTTCGTGGGCACCAGCCTCGACGGCTTCATCGCCCGGGCTAACGGCGACTTCGACTTTCTGCCGGCCGGCGGGGGAGAGGAGCACGGCTACGGCGCCTTCATGGCCACGGTGGACGCATTGGTCATCGGCCGGAACACCTTCGAGAAGGTCCTGACCCTGGACCCATGGCCCTACGGCGAGAAGCCCATTGTCGTACTCAGCAGCCGAGCGCTGGCTCCCACGCCCCCCGGGGCCGTGGTCGAGCGAATGTCCGGACCGCCGGCCGAAATCGTGTCGCAGCTGTCTGCCCGGGGCCTCCGCCACATTTACGTGGACGGCGGAATCACGATTCAGCGGTTCCTTCGGGCCGGGCTCATCCAGCGCCTGATCATCACGCGCGTTCCCGTTCTCGTCGGCGAGGGGATCCCGCTCTTTGGTCTGACCGATCGCGACATCGCCCTGACGCACGTCGCGACGCGCCAGTACGCGAGCGGTCTCGTTCAGAGCGAGTACGTGGTGATGGGGTCTTGATGGGGTCAGGTCTCTCAAATTGCGCTTTCGCTCACGGCCACGCATGCAAAGTCACACTTTGAGAGACCTGACCCCAAGAATCGCTCTGGGCGGAGCGGGCCTGGCGCTCGCGGCAGTCGTCGCGAACTTCGTGAGATCGGGGACAGTCCTGTGGGGCGGGGTGGTCGTGATCGTTCTCGGTCTCGTCGTCTGGCAGCGTCAGCGTCCCGGCGGCGACGCGAACGGTGCCTGAAATCATGGACGCGGTCGAAACCGAGTTGCGCGAGGTCGTCGCGGCCGTCACGCCGCGGCTGCTCGCACTCTCGGACGCGGAAGCCGCGAGGCCGCCGGCTCCCGGGAAGTGGTCTCCGAAGGAGGTCATGGGGCATCTCATCGATTCCGCGTCGAACAACCACCAGCGCTTCGTGCGCGCCCAATTCACGGACGACCTCGTGTTTCCGGGCTACGAGCAGGAGAAATGGGTGGAGGCGCAGCGCTATCGCGCCGCCCCCTGGTCGGATCTCGTGGGTCTCTGGCGGCTCTTCAACCTTCATCTGGCTCGAGTCATCGAGGCGATACCGGCTTCCGTTCGGCTTCAGCCGCGCGCGCGCCACAACCTGCACGAGCTGGCGTGGCAGAACGTTCCGCAGGACCAGCCCGCGACGCTCGAATACTTCATGCGCGATTACGTCAGGCATCTCGAGCACCACATCGCCCAGATCCTGGGGTAGCGTTTGGGGGTCAGGTCTCTCAAATTGCACTTTTAGATGAGCCACGCAAGTCACACTTTGAGAGACCTGACCCCATTTCAGGAGGCTCGATGATTCGCAAACTCAAGACCGGGCAGTACCGGTTGTACTCCCGGAAGATCAATCCAAGGACCGGCAAGAGGCGCAATCTCGGGACGTTCAAGACGCGGGCCGCCGCACAGAAGCACGAGCGCGCCGTGCAGTACTTCAAGCGGCACTGAGTCCGGAGAGTCCGGTCGATGATCATCGCGCTGGCATCGCCTCGCATCGCCTCGTCCCTCGACGACGGCCTGGAGCGGATCGAGCGGCTGCTGTCCGAAGCCTCGGCTCAAGGCGCGGAAATCGTGTGCTTTCCGGAAGCCTATCTCCCGGGGCTGCGGGGACAGGACTTCGAGGTGCCGGCGTTCGATCAGTCGCAACAGGAACGGGTGCTCCGGGTCGTGGCGCAGTGGGCGCGCACGCACGCAGTGGCGACGATCCTCGGCATGGAGAGGCTGACGGAGACGGGCCGGCAGATCGTCGCGGTCGTCATCGACGGCCGGGGAGAGGTCCAGGGATACCAGACGAAAAACCAGCTGGATCCGACCGAGGATCGGTTTTACGTGCCGGGAAACACGCGGCAACTGTTCGAGATCAAGGGAACAAGGTTTGGAGTGGCGATCTGTCACGAAGGCTGGCGCTATCCGGAGACGGTCCGATGGGCGGCGGTGCGAGGCGCTCGCATCGTCTTTCATCCCCAGCACACCGGGACCGAGCAGACGGGAACCCTCCTGACGGAGTGGGGGGCGGCCGGCGGCCCTTATTACGAGAAGGCGATGCTGCTGCGCAGCCTGGAGAACACGATTTACTTCGCCAGCGTCAACTCCGCGCTGCGGTTCCAGGAATCGGCGACCAGTCTCATTGCGCCGTCGGGCCGGTGCCAGGCGCACCTGCCGTACGGGCAGGAAGGCGTGCTGGTCCAGGCCATCGACGTCGACACGGCGACCGGATTGCTGGCCGCCCGGTACGCTCCGGAGCGGTATCGGGACTCCGGCTTGGAGTCACGGCGTGAGCACTAGAATGCGGTCTCCATGCTGAGCGGAGGCACCGTTCGGTCGGTCGCGCGCGGTGACTTCGAGGAATGGGACGCGCTTTGGAACGGCTACAACGCCTTCTACGGCCGCGAAGGGCCGACGGCGCTTCCCCGCGAGGTCACGCAGGCGACGTGGTCGCGCTTCTTCGAAGCCGGGGAACCGGTCCACGCGCTGGTCGCCGAGAGCTCGGGCAGGCTCGTCGGCCTGGCCCATTATCTTTTTCACCGCAGCACGATCCAGATTGCCCCGACCTGCTACCTGCAGGACCTGTTCACGGCCGAGGCGGCCCGCGGAAAAGGAGTGGGCCGAGCTCTCATCGAAGCCGTGTCCGAGCGGGCCAGGAGCGCGGGCACGGGGCGGGTCTACTGGCAGACCAGGGAGACGAACGCCGTGGCGATGCGCCTCTACGACAAGGTCGCCGAACGGTCCGGATTCATCGTCTACCGCAAGGCGTTGTGACGCGCGCGGGTGTAAGAGGCGTCTAAGGCGCAAGAGTCGTCTGAGGCGCACGAAAGCGAGGAACGACAATGCCGTTGGTTCGCATCGACACGCTCGACGGGTACACCCCGGAGGAGAGGGCCGCGCTCGGCGACGGCGTGCACCGCGCCCTCCTCGAAGCGATCGGGATCCCGCCGCTCGACCGGTTCCAGGTCATCACCTCCCACGCGCCGGGGAGCCTGGTCTTCGACCCCGAGTACCTCGGCATCCATCGCACGCCGCGGGTCGTCTTCGTGCAGATCGCGATGAGCGCCGGGCGCACGCTCGAGCAGAAGCGCGCGCTGTATGGCGCGATCGCGCGCAACCTCGCTGCGCGGCCCGGCGTGCGGCAGGAGGACGTGTTCGTCAACCTGGTCGAAGTCGCCAAGGAGAACTGGTCCTTTGGAAACGGCGTTGCCCAGTACGCGCAATAGCGGGGCTCGCTCGTGCGGCAAGGAGTGATCTCGAGTGGGTGGCGAAGGACCGGGCGACCGTGACGTTTGGCGACCTGGCCGATAGATCGTCGCTCGAACCCAAAGGAGGATGACCGATGTCCAGAGAACTGAACGCTCGGCTCGCGAGACGGTGGTTCGAGGAAGTCTGGAACCAGAGGAAGGACGCGACGGTCCACGAGCTCCTCCATCCCGAGATCGTCGGATACATGGAGGGCGGCACGGTCCGCTCGCCGCAGGATTTCCTGGCCGCCCGGGCCGCGGTCCTGGGAGCCCTTCCGAACCTGACGGTGACCGTCGAGGCCGTCGTTGCGGACGACGAGCAAGCGGTCGTACGCTGGTCCGCGGCCGGTCGGCACACCGGAGGAGGGCTCGGCATGGCGGCGAGCCAGCGGCCGGCGTCGTTTCGAGGGACCACGTGGATGGTGTTCTCGAACGGGCGGATCATCGAGGCGTGGGACAGTTGGAACCAGGGGTTGCTGATGCAGCAGCTCGCTGCCCCGCCGGTGTTTTCGGAGAGAACGGACGCCAAACAGCATGGCGGCTGATCGGCGGCGTCCCGGCGCGGTCGGGTGTCCGTGACGCCGCAGGCGCGCTTGCGGCGCGGCACGCTCGCCATCCTCGTCGTCGGGTTCGTGGCCGCGGCCGCCATCTTCGTCTCGGCGCGGGCGGCTCCGGGCAACCCGTTCGGCTACGAACCGGAAGACACCAAGAAGTACGTGCACGACCTCGAGCTCTACGGCGGCAAGGCGAACGTGCTCGCCGACGAGCTCCGGCGGTGGTTCGGCAGCCTGTGGCACGGCAGACGGCTCGCGGCCACCGTGGCGTGCATCACGCTGATCGTCGCGGGCGCCTATGCGTTCGCGACGGCTCCCCTGCCGCCCGACGCCGAGGACGAGCTCCGAGAGCCGAAGACATGACGGCAATTCCGATATCGTTGGCGGCGGCCGCGAGGGCCGCATGCCGGAGGATGGGATGTCGGACGCCGTGACGCTGATGACGAACGCCGACCACGCGCGGCGCGAGGGCCGATCCGCCGAGGCGCACCGCGACTTCGTCGCCGCGGTCGGCCTCTCCCGCGGCAACGGCGACCGGCGCGAGCTCATTCGCGCCCTCAAGGGACTCGGACAAATCGAGCGCGACCTCGGCCGCCCCGACGCGGCACGGCCGCTGTACGAAGAGGCGGCCCTCCTCAGTCGGGCGGAGAGGGACGGTCTCCTGCTCGCGCACACGGTCCGGCATCTCGGCGACGTGTATCGTGCGATCGGCCATCCCGAGCTCGCCGAGCCCTGCTACCACGAGGCGCTGGCCATCTACCGCGCCGACGCCACCACGCCGCCTCTCGACCTCGCCAACGCGATCCGGCCGCTCGCGATTCTCGAGGAGGCGGACGGGCGCATCGCCGAAGCCGCTCGGCTCTGGACCGAGGCGCGCGACCTCTACGCGGCAGTGGCCGTGGCCGAGGGCGTCGCCGAGTGCTCGGCGCGACTGGCCGCGTTGGGCGCGTAGTGCGGCCCTTCAGGAGCTCGAGGATGTCGCTGCTCGACGGAGTCCGAAACGGACGCACGGACCTCGTCGAGCGCGCCCTGGCGGCCGTCCTGGCCGCTCTTCTCGCAGCGGCGCGGGGCGCGGCGGCGGCCGAGAACGGCGCCGCGGCGGCGGTTCTCGCGCTCGATGGCGAGCGTACGCGAGCCATGGTCGCGGGCAACGTCGCCGCGCTCGATCGCATCTTCGCCGCCGATGCCGTCTACACCCACTCGACGGGGCGCGCGGAGAGCAAGGCCGAGTTCATCGAGAGCATCCGGTCCGGAGCGCGCAAGTACAAGAGCATGGCGTGCCGCAACCTGCGCGCCCGGGTGGCCGGCGGCGCCGTCATCCTGACCGGCAACGCGGAGGGCGTGGTCGAGACCGGCGGCAGGGACATTGTGCTGTCCCTCGTCTTCACGTCCGTGTATGTCGAGAAGGCCGGCCGCTGGGAACTGGCGGCGTACGAGTCCACGAACCTCCCGGAATCCGGGAAGAAGGAGTCCGCCGTGCCGCATCATGCGACCGGAGCATTCGACGTGAAGATGACGCCGGAGAAGCCGGAGGAGGGACCGGGGGTGGAGTCGCTCGCCCGTTTCTCCCTGGAGAAGCGGTATTCCGGCGCCCTGGACGCGACCGCCCGCGGCCAGATGCTGACGGCCTCGACGAAGGTCGAGGGCTCGGCCGTGTACGTGGCGGTCGAGCAGGTCGAGGGAACGCTCGATGGCCGGAAGGGCACCTTTGCGCTCAACCACACCGGGACGATGACGCGCGGGGAGCCGCACCTCGCGATCACCGTCGTGCCCGATTCGGGCACGGGCGAGCTGGCGGGCCTGGCCGGAACCCTCGACATCCGCATCGAAAAAGGTGGTAAGCACTTCTACGATTTCGAGTACACCCTTCCGTGACGAAGATCAGAGCCCCCCGAGTGAAGCCCCGCCGGCCGGCGGTGACGAAGACGAGAGCCGCGAAGAGCGCGAAGCCGGTCCCTCGCGCCGGCGTTCTGTCGCGGGTCCGGAAGATCTGCCTGGCGCTGCCGGACGCGCACGAGAAGATCGCGTGGGGCGCGCCGACCTTTCGGATTCGCGACCGGCAGTTCGCGATGTTTCTCGACAATCACCACGGCGACGGCCGCCTCGCGCTCTGGTGCAAGGCGCCGCCGGGGGCGCAGGAGGCGCTCGTCCGAGCCGACCCCGGGCGTTTTTTCGTTCCTCCGTACGTGGGCCCGGCGGGCTGGCTCGGCATCCACCTCGACAAGGGCCTCGATTGGGGCGTCATCGCCGGTCTGGTTCGGGACGGGTACCTGGAGGCCGCGCCCAAGCGCCTGCGCGCCGCGCTCGAGACGGCATGACCCGGTACGACCGGATCTACGCGGTCGTGCGCCGAATTCCCCGCGGCCGCGTCGCCACCTACGGCCAGATCGCCGCGCTCGCGGGAACGCCGGGACAGGCGCGGCAGGTCGGCTACGCGCTCGCGGCTCTGCCGGCGGGAAACCGCGTTCCGTGGCAGCGCGTCGTCAACGCGCAGGGCCGGATCAGCCTGCGGGAAGACGGGTCCGGTCACGACCTGCTGCAAAGGGTCATGCTGCGGCGCGAGGGCGTGCGATTCGGGAAGACGGGGGCGATCGCCCTTCCCGTTTTTCAGTGGCGTCCCCGAATCGCCGGACGATAGTCTCCCGCGACCAGCATGATCTCCTCCCGAGAAGCCTTCGAGCGCCTGCGCGCCGGCAATCAGCGGTTCGTTCGGAGCGTCCTCGACCCCGCCGCCATTCTCGACGCGGAACAGCGGGCGCGCCTGGCCGCCGGACAGGAGCCGTTTGCGATTATCCTCGGCTGCTCGGACTCGCGCGTTCCGGCCGAGCTCGTCTTCGACCAGGGCTTCGGGGGCCTCTTCGTGATCCGCGTCGCGGGAAACGTCGTCGCGCCGTCCCAGGTCGGCAGCGTCGAGTTCGCGGCGGCGCGCTTCGGCACGCCCCTCGTCGTGGTGCTCGGGCATTCCCGGTGCGGCGCCATCCTCGCGACGGTCGAAGAGCTCCGCCAGCCGGCGCCGGACCAGTCGCCGAATCTGCGCTCGATCGTGGACTGGATCCGACCCTCGGTCGAGCCCCTGCTCGAGACCGAGCTGGCCGGCCGGCCGGCCGCCCTCGTGGCGGAATCCGTCCGCGCGAACATCCGCGCCTCGGCGAGTCACCTGCGCACCGGCTCGGAGATCCTCGAGCGGCTGGTCGGCGCGCAGAAGCTGGCGGTGGTCGGGGCCGAGTATTCGCTCGAGACGGGCGTCGTCGAGTTCTTCGACGGGGTGCCTGCAGGCTGGTGAGGCGAGCGTCGGCGTAAGCGCGCTCTCCCACACGCTCGCGCGGAGCGGGCCCGCCGCGGCGGCCCGGCGCTCGGTATGATGCCCTCGGAGGTGCACCCATGGGCGGACGCATCCCGGCGCGGTTGAAGGAGCTCGGGATCGAGCTGCCGACCCCGAGCACTCCGGGGGCCAACTACGTGCCGTTCGTCCGGACGGGCGACCTCGTGTTCCTGACCGGCCAGCTCTCGCAATGGAATGGCGAGCGCAGGTTCATCGGCAAGCTCGGCCGCGAATTCGGCATCGAGGAAGGACAGCAGGCGGCACGGCTGTGCGCGTTGAACCTCGTCGCGCACCTCGCGACGGCCGTCGAGGGCGACCTCGACCGCGTGCGGCGGTGCGTGCGGATCGCGGGCTTCGTGAACTCGACGCCGGAGTTCCATTCCCACTCGCAGGTGGTCAACGGCGCCTCCGACGCCTTCGTGCAGATTTTCGGCGATGCGGGCCGCCACGCGCGCATGGCCGTGGGCGTGGCCGCGCTGCCGTACGACGTGGCGGTCGAGGTGGAAGGCGTGTTCGAGGTTCGGTAGGCGCCCGCAGCGTCGCGGCCGGAAGACGCCAGGAGGACGCATGGACGAGGTGACCTTCAAGCGGTTCGAGAAACCGGATGAGACTCGCCGCTTCCCCCGCGGGCGGCTCGACCTCGTGCGCCTCGGGCCGCAGACGATCGGGCGCGCCTCCTACGAGCCGGGCTGGAAATGGTCCCAGCACGTCGGCCCCGTGGTCGGCGCGGCGCGGTGCACGATCGAGCACGCCGGCATGGTCGTCTCGGGCGTCGCGACGGTCGAGTTCGAGGACGGGCGGGTCATCGAGCTCACGCCCGGGAACCTCTTCTACGTGCCGCCCGTCCCGCACGACAGCTGGGTGGTCGGCGACGAGCCCTACGTCTCGCTCCATTTCCTCGGCGCGCAGGAATACGCGCGGAAGTGACGGCAGGAGGATCCGATGGCCGACGCGAAGAACAAGACGACGAAGACCCGGGGCAGCGTCCCGAAGTTCCTGGGCGCGCTCGACGACGAGCGCCGAAAGGATTGCGAGGCGCTCGTGACGCTGATGCGTCGCGCGACCAGGGCGGAACCGAAGATGTGGGGGCCGAGCATCGTCGGCTTCGGCGACCGTCATCTCAAGTACGAGAGCGGCCGGGAGCTCGACTGGTTCGTGGCGGGATTCTCGCCGCGCAAGAACGACCTCACGCTCTATCTCACGGGCTTCGACGAGGCGCTGATGGCCAGGCTCGGAAAGCACAAGACGGGAGGCGGGTGCCTGTACATCAAGCGGCTGTCGGACGTGGACGTGGCCGTCCTCGAGAAGCTCGTCAAGCGCTCCGTTCAGAACGTGACGCAACTCTCGAAATAGGAGGCGACCGATGGAGCGTCACCGCCTGCCGATGCTCGTTGCGGCCGTCCTGGCTGCAGCGGTCGCCCTGGCGCCGGCCTTCGGCGGCGAGCCGCCGGCTCCGACCGTCGCGCTGCCGCCGGAGCTCGGCCGAGTGCTGAAGAATTACGAAACGGCGTGGCGGTCCCGCGACGCGAAGGCCCTCGCGCGGCTCTTCGCCGAGGACGGGTTCGTGCTCGCGACGGGGCAGCCGCCCGTGCGCGGCCGCGCCGCGATCGAGAACCACTACGCCCGGGCCGGAGGGACGCTGGCGCTGCGCGCGATCGCCTTCGCGACCGACGGGCGGATCGGTTACATTCTGGGCGCCTACGCGTGGGACGGCGACGGCGAGGACAAGGGGAAGTTCACGCTCACCCTCGTCAAGGACCCCGATGGGCGCTGGCTGATTTTCTCGGACATGGACAACGGGAACGTCCGCCAGCCGCGCTAGCGGGCGGCTCCCGGACGAAAGGCAGGAGGGTCATCGCATGGCCGGCAGGAAGGTCATCGCCGTCGTCGGCGCCTCGGGCGCGCAGGGGGGAGGGCTCGCACGGGCGATCCTCGCGGACTCCTCCGGCGGTTTTTCCACCCGTGCCCTGACGCGCAAGCCCGACTCGGAAAAGGCGAAGGATCTCGCCCGGCGCGGCGCGGAGGTCGTGGCGTGCGATACCGACGACGTGACGTCGGTCGAGCGGGCGTTCGAGGGCGCGTACGGCGCGTATTGCATGACGAACTACTGGGAGCATTTCTCGGCGGATCGGGAGTTCGCGCAGGCGAGCGCCATGGCCGCGGCCGCGAAGAGCGCGGGCGTCCGCCACGTCATCTGGTCGACGCTCGAAGACACGCGCAAGTTCGTGCCGCTCTCGGACAACCGGATGCCGACGCTCTTCGGAAAGTTCAAGGTGCCGCACTTCGACTCGAAGGGCGAAGCCGACGGCGTGTTCTCGGCGGCGGGCGTTCCGACGACCTGTCTGCTGACGGCGTTCTACTGGGAGAACCTCATCCACTTCGGGATGGGCCCGAAGAAGGGGTCCGACGGCAGACTCGCCTTCACGCTGCCGATGGGCGACAAGAAACTGGCCGGCATCACGGTCGAGGACATCGGCAAGTGCGCCTACGGCGTCTTCCGGCGCGGCGCGGAATTCATCGGAAAGACTGTCGGCATCGCCGGCGAGCACCTGACGGGCGCGCAGATGGCGGCGTCGCTCGGCAAGGCCCTGGGACGCGAGGTCGTCTACCACGCCGTGACGCCCGAGGCGTTCCGCGGGTTCGGATTCCCGGGCGCCGAGGACCTCGGCAACATGTTCCAGTTCAAGGCCGAGTTCGAGAGCTATTACTGCGGCGCGCGCAGTCTCGCCGTATCGCGCGCCCTCAACCCGGCGCTGCTGACCTTCGATGCGTGGCTCGCCCAGAACAAGTCCTTCATCCCGATCGAGTAGCGAAGAGGAGGTCCCCTCATCGACGCGGTACCGGATCCCGAGGCGACGATCATCCAGACCCCGCGCGTTTGCCTCGCGAACGTGCGGTAGCGAGCCCGATGCATGGTGTCGATCCGCGGCGCGACCGCCGGCGACGTGGCCGCGCTGAAGGTGCTGATCCCGCTGTCGGCGCGCGAGCTCTCGCGCGGTTTCTACACGGACGAGCAGACGGAGAGCGCGATTCTCCACATCTTCGGCCCCGACAGCCGGCTGATCGCCGACGGGACGTATTTCGTGGCCGAGGAAGACGGGCGCCTGGCGGGCTGCGGCGGCTGGAGCCGGCGGCGGACGCTCTACGGCGGCGACCAGACGAAGGCCGGCGACGAGCCGCTGCTCGACCCGGCGACGGAGGCCGCGAAGATCCGGGCGTTCTTCGTGCATCCGGATTACGCGCGGCGCGGCATCGGGTCGCGTCTGCTCGAAGCCTGTGTCGCGGCGGCGCGCGCGGCCGGGTTCCGGCGGCTGGAGCTGGCGGCGACCCTGCCGGGCGTGCCGCTTTACGCGGCGCGGGGCTTCGTCGCGCGCGAGCGGCTCGAGGCGCCGATGCCCGACGGGAGCGCGCTGCCGATCGTCCGGATGGAGCGCGGCATTGACGCCGACTGACGGAGGCGGCGGGCCGCGCCTCGCGCTCGTCGGGTTCCGCTCGGACGAAAACTCCTCGTTCCTGCGCGGCGCGGCGGAGGCGCCGCCCCTGATCCGCAGCGCCTTCGCCTCCGAGTCCTCGAACGCCTGGACGGAAGCGGGCATCGAGTTGACGGACGCCGACTTCTTCGACGCCGGCGACTTCGGAG
>Ga0210402_10003434_pt1 | contig 14855 bp, 10 predicted proteins | sample IncBWC7MmetaG_FD_161055 | JGI IMG/M metagenome (GOLD analysis project Ga0210402, IMG submission 161055) | Forest soil microbial communities from Barre Woods Harvard Forest LTER site, Petersham, Massachusetts, United States - Inc-BW-C-7-M | ecosystem: Environmental > Terrestrial > Soil >...
GGCCCCCGGCCCCCGGCCCCCAGTACACTGGTAGCCATGTCCCCCGCCATTGCGGTCCGCGAACTGCGCAAATCCTACGGGCTGAAACCCGCCGTCGATGGCGTGGATCTCGAAGTGCCGCGCGGGTCCTTCTTCGGCTTCCTTGGCCCCAATGGAGCGGGCAAATCCACCACGATCCGGATGCTTACCGGCCTCATCCCAGCCGATAGCGGCTCCATCGAAATCCTCGGTTTCCGATTGCCCCAACAGGAGCTCCAAATTAAGCAGCACATCGGTCTGGTGCCCGACGAATCGCTGCTCTTCGACCGCCTCACGGGCGCCGAGTTTCTGGAATTCGTGGGGCGCATGTACGGCCTTCCCAGGCCCACCGCCATCGAACGCGCGCGCGGGCTGCTCGACCTCTTCCAGTTGCAGGCCGACCGCAAGATTATCGGCGAATATTCCAAGGGCATGCGCAAACGCGTCGCCATGGCGGCTTCGCTGATCCACCATCCCGAACTGTTCCTGATGGACGAGCCGTTCGAAGGCGTGGACGCGGTGGGCGCGCGCCTCATGAAAGACATCCTGATCGACCAGGTGCGCCGCGGCGCTACCATCTTTCTCACCAGCCACGTGCTGGAAGTGGTGGAGCGGCTCTGCGACCGCGTGGCCATCATCAACCATGGCCGCATCGTCACTAACGGCGCGCTGGCCGACCTGCGCGCCGGCGGCGAGTCGCTGGAAGATGCCTTCGTGCGCGTGGTGGGCGCCGAACACCAGATGGAGCGCTTGGACTGGCTATGATCGCCGCCATCCTGCGCGCCCAGTTCCTCAGCATGCGGATGGCGGGCCGCCGCGGCGCTTTTTTCAGCCTGATCACCGGCATCGTTTGGTATGGCATCTGGACCGCCGTCGCGTTAGGCGCCTGGTTCGCGCTGGCACAAGCCGACGCCGGCGAACTGCGAATGTGGATTCCAATCGGTCTTCTGGGCGTCTGCTTCTACTGGCAGGCCATGCCGATCCTTTCGGCCAGCATGGGTTCCTCGCTGGACATGCGCAAGCTGGTGGTCTATCCCGTCCCGCACGCCAAACTCTTCCTGGTGGAACTGCTGCTGCGCCTCACCGCCGGAATGGAAATGGTGATGGTGATGGTTGGTGGCGGGCTCGGCCTGGCCGGGAATCGTGCCTTGGGCGGAACACCGCTGGGCGACCTCCAGGTCGGGGCGCGCGCAGCGCCTTTTATGCAAGCCCCGCGCGCCCTGGCGGCCATGCTGGTCTTCCTCGTTTTCAATGTGCTGCTGGCTTCGGGAACGCGCAGCCTGATGGTGCGCCTGCTTTCGCGCCGCAAGGTGCGCGAACTTCTGGTGTTCGTACTGCTGCTGCTGTGGATGGTGCCGCGCTTCCTGCTGATGTCCGGCAAGTTTCGCCCCGACCGCCTGCGCGGTCTCGATGGCGCCACCCGTACGGTGGCCTGGCCGTGGACCGCCGCGGCCGATATCGCGCTCGGCCAATCCATCCCGCTGGCGCTGCTTTCCATCGGCTGTTGGATGCTCGCCGCCGCCTGGTTCGGCCGCACTCAGTTCGAACGCGGCCTGCGCTTTGACGCCGTTGCCGCGCAGGCCACGCCCCTGGGTATACATCCGGGCAGCGGGGTGACCCGGCTATCTCTTCCTTCCCAAACCCTACCGCAATCGCTGGCGGAGATCTTCTATCGTTTCCCTGGGCTCGTGCTGGCGGATCCGCTGGCGGCCATTGTCGAAAAGGAACTCCGCACCCTCGCCCGTACGCCTCGTTACCGCATGGTTTTTGTGATGGGCTTCTCCTTCGGCCTCATGCTCTGGCTTCCCATGGTGCTCCGCGGCTCTGCCGGCAACAGCACCATGTCCCGCCATTTCCTCACGCTGATTTGTGTGTATGCCCTGACTCTGCTCGGCCAGGTTTCCTATTGGAACTGTTTCGGCTTTGACCGTTCGGCGGCGCAGATCTATTTCGCCGCACCGCCGCCGCTGTCGCTCACCCTGGCCGGCAAGAATCTCGCCGCCCTGGTCTTTGTCTACCTTGAGGTCGCCATTCTGGTTGGCATTACCGCCTTGTTGCCCGTGCGTCTCGGATACGGCCAGGTGCTGGAAACACTGGTGGTGGTGGCAGTCTGTTCGCTCTATATGATGGCCCTGGGAAACATCAGCTCGGTGCAATATCCGCGCGCGCTCAATCCATCGCAGGTATCGCAGGGCGGCGCCTCCGGCCGCTTCCAGGCGCTGGTGGTTCTGCTGTACCCGGTTTCGCTGGTCCCGGTCTTTTTGGCGTACCTGGCGCGCTATGCCTTGAATAGCGAATTGGTATTCTTCCTGGTGCTGGCATTGGCCGCCGCCATTGGCGGAGTGCTCTACTGGATCGCCATGGATTCCGCCGTGCAGACTGCCATTAAGAAGCGTGAGCGAATCGTGCAGGACTTGTCGACCGGCGAAGGGCCTGTCGCCACCGACTGAGCTAACACACCGGTGAAGATCTGCCCCAGAGCCGCGGCCAGAGGGTCGCGGCCTACAGATGCTTCGCCAGGAACGGCAGGCCGCGCTTGCCCCAGAAGCTGTGCGGACCGTCAAAAGTCTCCTGCTCCACCACCGCGCCCGCGTCGAATACGCCGTACACTTTCTGCACGCGGGCGAAACTCTCACGGCTGGCGGCGATGGGGAAGATGTCGTCGCGCTCGCCCGATTCGGCGAACAGGGGCCGCGGCGCGATCAACCCGGCCACATCGTACATCTCGGCCCAGTTCAGAATGCCCGGCACATAGTTGTCGATGCAGTGGGAGATGCTCATGATGCAGTCGCGGAACGTGTTCAGGTAGCCGCTCACCATGGCAGCCCGGATGCGCGGCTCCAGCGCGGAGGAAAACAGCGTGCAGGTGCCGCCGCCCGAAATCCCCATGCAGCCGACGCGCCCAGCGTCCAGTTCCTGGCGGGTTGCAATCCAGTCGATGGTGCGCATCACGTCGTAGACGCGCCAGCCAATCATGGTCTGGCCGAGCAGCAGCGCGGCCCCGGCCGAAGGCTGGCAGGCCGCGGTGCCGAGGCCCTTACTCTTAGTGACCGGATCGCGGCGGCATCCGAAGGCCATCGGTTCGATGGCCACTGCCGCCATGCCGTGTTCGGTCGCCTGGATAGCGAAATCGTGCTGGTAGCCGGCCTTGTCGGTGCGGTCCTCGCCCTTGTCGTCGACCCCCACGATATCGTCGACGCCGCGCCCGTGGCCCGGCACGCAAACTACCGTGGCGTACGGCGCCGCGCCGGATTTCGGCGTCAAGAGGTAGCCCAAAACGTAAAGCCCGGGCCGGCTCTGCATCACGAACTTCTCGCGGCGGTAGCCCGGATAGTCGCGCACTTCCAGCGTCTGCGCTTCCAGCGGAGAGCGCTTCTCGGGAAAGCCGCCCAGTAACTCCGTGAGCTTGGCGCGCAACTTTTTCTGCCACTGTTCGGCCTGCCGGCGGGTCTGCGCCTCGAAGGTCATGCGCAGCGGCGCCGCATCGTGCAGCTTGCGGGTGTACAGCACCGGGTCGAAGCCCGCGGTGTCCACCTTGTTTTCGAAGCCATCGAGCGCACCCGTATACTTCGGCGTGGCGGCCCGTGCCTGGCGTTTGTGGAGCAACGCAGTGGTTCCCACTGCAATTCTGCCTACGGCAATCTTGCCCAGATCGCGTCGAGTCATGTACATGATCATAATCGATGAATGGAAGAGATTCGCATCCGCCCGGCTACCGTTGAGGACGTGGGCCTGATCCTGCGCCACCGCACGGCCATGTTTTCGGACATGGGCTACCAGGACGAGGCGCGCCTGGCGCTGATGCGCGCCTCGTCGGAAGCTTTTCTCCGCAGGGGCATGGTGGACGGCACTTACCAGGGATGGCTGGCCGCCGCCGCCGATGGCCGCGTGGTGGCGGGCGGCGGCGTGGCGATTGTCCCGTGGTCCGGTTCGCCCGAAGACCCGGCGCCGCGCCGCGGCTGGATTCTGAACATTTATACCGAGCCCGCGTTCCGCCACCGCGGACTCGCCCGGCAGATCATGGAAACGATTGTGGGCTGGTGCCGGGCTGAGGGGTTCCTCACCGTGTCGCTGCATGCCAGCCCGTTCGGAAGGCCGCTGTACGAATCGATGGGGTTCCGGCAGACCAACGAGATGCGGTTGTATCTGGACCAGTGGCCGCGACCCTCAGGGTCGCGTGAATCGACGGCCGGCACATCGCCCGGTGTCACTTCGCTGCGCGATGGGTGATTCGTGAGGCTGCCCAATGGTGAACACGCCATCGTCGACATTCGGAAGCTGCAAGCGTACTGCCTGAGCCCAGAACATCCACGGGGCCGTAACAAGGCAAGGGTGTTTGCATCGACCGGAATCCGTGAGGCCGATGCCGAAGAGCTCAGAGCGGCATTGCTCAGGGCAGCCTGCAATACCGAAGCCCGGCTCGGTAATGCGAACTTTTACGGACAGCGCTATGTCGTCGATTTCGATCTGGTTCGCCGAGGCAGAACCGTGAGAATCCGTAGCACCTGGACGCGGCTCTGATCGGAGCCGCGCCCGTAAGCAAGCGGTTGTGCGAATCGGGGAAGACCTGCCGCGACTGACAAGTTGTTATGTACTATAACCTATGCAATGGTTGCATTGCAGGCAGGCCAACTGATGCGGTTGCACCACGAACCCGTCCACCAGGCTGCCTAGCGCTGCCGTGGCCCCGCCCAGGCTACACTAGACTGGCATGGCGGAGAACAACATCGGACCGTACCAGATCCTGGGCCTGTTGGGCGCGGGCGGGATGGGCGAAGTCTTCAAGGCGCTGGATACGCGTGTGGGGCGACAGGTGGCGCTCAAGGTGCTGCCCGAATCGCTGGCGCAAGATCCGGAGCGGCGGCGGCGGTTCGATCAGGAAGCGCGGCTGGCGGCCTCGTTGAATCACCCGAACCTCATGGCCATCTACGACGTCGGGCTGGACCACCATCCGCCCTATATTGTCTCCGAACTGGTGCCGGGCGAATCGCTGCGGGCGCTGGTGAGCAAAGGCCCGCTGCCGCCGCGCAAAGCGGTGGATATTGCCGCGCAGATCGCCGCCGGGCTGGCGGCGGCCCACGGGGCGGGAATCGTGCATCGCGATCTCAAGCCCGAGAACATCATCGTGACGCCCGACGGCACCACCAAGATTCTGGACTTCGGAATCGCGCGGCTGGACACCAAAACCCCGGCCGCCGGCAATGCCACCGTGACCATCGCCAACACCGCCATGGGTGCGGTGGTGGGCACCGCGGCTTACATGAGCCCGGAGCAGGCCAGGGCGCAGGAGGTGGACCACCGCTCCGACCAGTTCAGCCTGGGCCTGGTGTTGTACGAAATGCTCACCGGCGGCCAGGCATTCCAGCGGCCCAGCGCGGTGCAGACCATGGCGGCGATCGTGGAAGACGAACCGCCGCCGATTGAGCGCGCGCTGCCGCCGCAATTGCGCTGGATCTTGAAACGTTGCCTGGCCAAAGAACGCGAAGGCCGCTACGAATCCACGCGCGACCTGGCACGCGAGTTGGCCCAACTTCGCGACCACTACGGCGAACTGACCGGCACCGGCACTGGCATGGGCGCCGTGCAACCGGCAGGGCCCGCCCGCGCGCGCCGTCCCCGCTGGCCGATAGCCGCTTGCGCGTTAGCCGCCGCGGTGGCATGGTGCGCGGCGCAGTGGCTGCACAACCCGCACAAGGTGGATCTTGACCGCTATCACCCGGTGCCCTTCGCCACCGCGATGCCCTGGCAGAACTGGCCGGTCTGGTCGCCCGACGGCAAAAGTATCGCGTTTTTTGGAGCCAAGGAAGATGGGCCGGCCCAGGTTTACGTGCAGGCGAAGGAATCTCCGACGGCGGTGGCCATCACCGCTGCCGACTCAACGCCGTATTCGGCCTACCCGCCCTTTTGGTCTGCCGATTCCCACTCGGTCTATTTCCGTTGCAAGAAATCCGCCGGCTACGGTCTATGCCGTACACCGGCCGGCGGCGGAGCCACCGCGATGGTTCAGCCGACCGTGTTGGTGGCCACGCTTTCGCCCGACGGCCGCACCCTGGCCATGCTCAACATCCCCCAGGATTCCTCCGGTCTGCGCCTCATGACTGCCAGCCCTCCGGAAGCGCCGCCCCGCCTCTACGAGCCGCAGCCGTTTCCTTCGGGAGCTTTTTATAACAATCCCTCGATCGCGTTCGCTCCCGATGGCAAGAAGATTCTGGTGGCCACCGCCATCGAAGGCCGCGGCGAACTGGCCTGGCTGGCGCCGTGGCCGCCGGCAGCCTCGCGCCCGGTGTTTCCGCGTGGCTTTCCGTTTTCGTTCACGCCCACGTTTTCGTGGATGCCGGATGCGCGCTACGCCGTATTCTCCGACTCCACCGCAGCCCTCCCGATGCGAACGTACATGACCGACACGGAGACCGGCCGCTACTGGCCGGTGGTGGTGCAGGACCGGCCGGCGTCTTCGCCCTCGGTATCGCCCGATGGATCGCGCCTGGCTTATCTCTCGAGCCTCTCGTACGCCGACGTGGTCGCGGTCCCCCTGGGCGATGGGCCGGTGCGCCCCCTGCTGATCAGTTCGCGTTCGGAGCAGATGGCCGACGCTTCGCCAGTCGGCCCACAACTGGTCTATGTCACCGATCGCCGCGGCGTGCCGGAGGTGTGGATCACCAGCCTGGCGGAAGGCTGGGACCGGCCGCTGTTCACGCCGGAAAGCGTGCCGGTGGATGGGGAGCCGGCGCAGCTTTTCGCCGGGCCCGTGTTTTCCCCCGACGGGCGGCGCGTAGCGGTGTCGGCAAAAGGCGCCGCGCAAATCCAGATCTATACCGCCTTCGTCTCGGGAGGAACGCCGGTGCGCGCCACTTCGGGTGAGTCCCATTTTGGAGGTACCCCCACGTGGTCGCCCGACGGCAACTGGATAGCCTACTCGCGCCTGGTAGGGAACTCCTTGAAGCTTGCCAAAACCAGACCGGGCAGCGGTGAAGCGCCGGTGGATCTGGGTGAGATCACGTCCGACCCCGTGCCGGCCTGGTCCCCCGCGGGCGATTGGATCGCCGCCCTCGACAACCATCAAGCCCTCACGCTCTTCAGCCCCGATGGCAAGCCGCCGCGCCAACTTCCCGGCGATGGCGGCCCCGTCGCGTGGTCGCGGGATGGCAAGCTGCTCTACCAGGTGAGGAAGGATCCGCCCGCGCTGTGGGATGTGGAGATCGCCACCGGCCATGAGCGCAAACTGCGCGATCTACCCGGCCTGGCGCCATACGCCTCATTCATACCGGGACTGCACGCATCGATGACCTGGGATGGAAAGAGCGTGGTCTACACGGTCAACCGGCCCCGGCAGGAGATCTGGATTCTGGAAGGGCTGCAGGAGCCGCGGAGGTGGTGGGAGCGGTTACTCGGGAAGGAATGACGGCCCAGCCTACTTCTTTGGCCCACCGGTGGCACGCCGGTACACGGTCTCAAAGCCGGGCTTTGACCCGAAGCCCACGCTGGTATTCGTGCTGGTCGCGGGCAGGTCAGCTCCCTTGTTCGGGGAGGGCTCGGCGGACCTGGCGTCCGGATTCGTCTGTTTCGTCGTGGTCTCGGTGGTCATGCGCCGGCCTGCCGGCCGCGCGTCGATGCGGTCGATCTGGTCCCTGGGAATGGCCGACTGCTCTTTTTTCACCACGATGATCAGGTTGTCTTCCGTCAAGTCGCCCATTTGAGCGGCCACCGGTTGTGACGTTCCCTTCTTAAATATCCGGATCTCGGTACCGGACTTGAGGTCCTTCACCTTGGCCCATTCGTCGTTGGCGGCAAACGCCGCCAGGGCCGAAAACAGGATCAACAGAGCACCGCGCATACCATACCTCCCGCTGCTGCCCGAGTCTAGCATGACACCAGACATAATTTAAGGTGGGACAGACCATCGCCTTCCGTGTGGTCTGTCAGCCGCCGATCTGTCTGGCGCCGAACTTGGCGAACTCTGCCGGGTTGAAACCGGTGGCGCCGCGACCGCAAGAGGGCTGCCGGGCGGGCCTTGACCGCTTCGGTATCTGCTGCCGGGCCATGCTCCGCCGAGCCTGAAAGCGATCCAGGGATGCGATCCGGGACAATTTGTCCCGGAATATTTTTCAAACAAAGGAGTTAGAGTCGATTTCCGGGACAATTTGTCCCGTTTGGGTATGCGGAGCCTAATTCGGCGCGAATTTGGAGGCGCAAGTCGCGGCTCTGATCGGAGCCGCGCGCGTAAGCAAGCGGTTTCCCGGATACGTTAGGGAATTTCTGAAACGGTGTACTAAGCTGTTGAAGTCGCCCGTGGCGCTATGTGGGGCAGCTTGGCAAGCTGCGGCGGATTGGCAATCCGCCCGCCGGGAGTTGGCGCGCAGCCGAACTTCCACAAGCGACTTTCGAGAGTGTGCTGTACTAATCTGCTGTACTAACCTGACTGGCCGGCACTAAGTGGTTGCCCGCTTCGCGGTAACGTCCGCCGTCTGCTCACCGTTCCGGCCCTGGCGAGTTTGTTTCAGTTTCAGTTCATCGCCGGAAAGCGTGCCCGAATAAGTCGTTACTCTGGTCTGGCCATTGGCCTCCACCTTGACCGCGAAGGAGACGTTAGCGCCGTCAATCTTGCCGTCCGAGATCGCGACCGGTTGCGGTGCATCGCCGCCGCCACCCCGGCCACCCATTCCGCCAGTCACAGTGCCGGTTAATGTGCCTCCATCGGCCTTCAGGTTGAACGTTACCTCCTGCGTACCGTTCCGTCCCGCGACCTGGGCTACCCACTTGCCGCTGACATCGGCCGCGACTGCGGCGAGTGCCACGGCAAGGAGAATGATCGTCGTCAAAAGCAGAGTCTTTCGCATAGTGTCCTTTCAGGCATAGCCGGGCGCGGCCTAGGCCACGATCAGAGCCGCGACTTGTCGCTCGACCGTTAGGGAGTGATGGACTGCGGTCCGGCATTCCGTCTCCCATGGTACATCGGCGTAGGATACTCTCTGGGTTCTCCAAATGGCGCCGCGCCAATCGCGATAGAATTGCAGCATGTCCGGCATGCTCAGCCGCCGCGGAATGCTCACGTTTCTGGCGGGCGCGCCGCTTCGCTTGACGGGCGCGCCGGGCCGTCCCGTGCGGTTGGGAGGCCCCATCTTCCTCAACTCGGACGATCCGCGCGAACTCGCCCGCGAACACCGCCGCCTCGGTTACAGCGCCGCGTATTGTCCGGCGGCGAAATCTGGCCAGACCGAACGAATCCGCGCGATTGGCGACGCTTTCGCCGCGGAGAACGTGGTGATCGCCGAGGTTGGCGCCTGGAAGAACATGCTGGATCCGGACGCCGCCCTGCGCCGGGCCAACGTCGAGTACGTCACCGAACGCCTGGCACTGGCCGACGCCGTGGGGGCGCGCTGCTGCGTCGATATCGCCGGGTCGTTCAACCCAAAATACTGGTACGGCATGCATCCCAGGAATCTGACCAAAGAATTCCTCGATGCCACTGTTCAGAACTGCCGCCAGGTGATCGACGCCGTCAAACCCACGCGCACGCGATTCACCATCGAGATGATGCCCTGGTCCATCCCCGACGGCCCGGATTCTTATGTCGCGCTCATCAAAGCCGTGGACCGCCGCTCCTTCGCCGTGCATCTGGACGTCTGCAACGCGGTAAACAGCCCCACGCTCTTCTACAACAACAAAGCCCTGATCGAAGAGTGCTTCCGTAAGCTCGGGCCGTGGATCGCCTCCTGCCATGCGAAGGATCTGGCGTGGGTGCCCGAATACAATGTTCACTTTGCCGAGGTGATTCCGGGCCGCGGCGAAATCGACTATCGGGCTTACTTGCGGGAGCTTTCGAAACTGGCGGTGGACGCGCCCCTGATGCTCGAACACTTGAAGAACGCCTCGGAGTACGACGAAGGCCGCGCCTATATCCAGCGCGTGGCGTCGGAGGCCGGCGTTAGCTTGGCCTGACCTTAACCGCCGGACGGCTCGCTCATTTTTTCGGTGAACGGCGTTCGCGGGAGTAATAAACGTGATCCAGATCCGTAAGGCGCAGCACTCTCTTTGGCGTTTTCTTCTGGTCTTGCGTTTGGCTTCGTTGTCATGACTGGCAATCCTCCTTCTTACAAGATTGCCGTCCGCCAGCAGGAGGCGTCGCGGCAGGACGCCGGCCATCGCAAACGCCTGGGCATCGTTTTATGCTGGAACGGGATGCGTATCGATCCGAAATCGATGATCGGCCGTTGCCCAGCACTCGTCGTACGCAAGACCTTGCGCCAACTCCGGATCTGGGATCGGTGGAACGTGACTGAATTGGAGGCCGCTGCAGGTCTGGCACCGGGCACCGGCAAGGTCCTGGTCAAGGCTCTGCAAGCTGAAGGACTGATCGAGTCATGCGCACGCGGCGTTTGGTCAGTTACTCAGGCGGGCTGTACGTATTCTGTCGCAACGGCTGCCAAGGCGGTCACAAGAGTGACCGCCGAGAGAGCGTTGGCGCAGTTTCTGGATCGCGTCGAGCAAGTGAACTGCGACCCGTATTTCTTGGGAAAAGTAGTCCGTGTGGTTCTGTTCGGCAGCATGTTCAAAGCCGAGGTCATGCGAGTAAGCGACGTTGACCTTGCAGTAGAGCTGGCGACGAAGGAGACCGACGGCGAACGGGCGCGCGAGCAGAATGATCGGCGGGCTGAGGAGTTGGTCGAGAAAGGGAAGCAATTTCGAAACACCATTGAGGTGGCACTATGCTGGTATTTCGAAACGTGGCATTTCCTCAAGGGTGGAAGCCGCGTGCTCGCCCTGGCCGACTATAAGACCGAGAAGCCTTTTGTCCTGGCGGTTCCGCATTGCATGTTGCTGGGTGACGACGAACTCCTCAGCGCCGCTGATTCCGCGAAGGCGAAATCCGAGCCGGCGGCTCGGCGCCGGCGCCCGCGGGACTGTCCGTTTTGACTCTGGCGTCTCCGAGCAAACCGGTTCTTTCCGGAAACGCCACTTTCGAGGAAGTTGCGGCACCCGCAGGCGTCTCTGCTACGTTTTCCACTATCATTGAGGACGTGGGCGAATGCAGTTTTGTTGCGGTGCGATCCCGCCATCTACTCTTCGCGGTACTCGGTGCGACCCTGCCGCTGGCTATGCTTCTCGGGCAAGTTGGATCACCGGAGCGAAACCGGGATAAGAGAATGCAACTGGCCTTGCCGGGTTCTCTTCGAACTCTCTTCGAGGATCAGACAGCGCGATACGCCGCAGCGTTCCAGGATCTCGATGGCGACGGAAAACCAGAAGCCATCGTTTACCTCGCCGGGCGGGATTGGTGCGGAACCGGCGGATGCCACACCGTGATCCTCTCGTATGTTGGAGAGTCCTGGAAGGTGATCACGAGAGTGTCGATTACTCGCCCTCCGATAAGGCTACTCAAGTCCAAGTCGAACGGCTGGTACGATCTCGGCGTTTGGGTTCAGGGTGGCGGCATTCAGCCGGGCTATGAGGCACAACTCCGGTTCGATGGAGAAATGTATCCAGAGAATCCCTCTGTGCCCCCAGCTAAGCAGCTTGGTTCCAACCTTCCTGGAACAGTGATGATTTCCGCGTCGCAGACGTTGACGCCGCTGTACCCAGAGCCATGATCGTCAGGGGGAGGAAGTTCGCCGCTGCGGTGCTGTGCGCAGACGGCGACATCGATTATCGTTACCGCGACCAAGCTTCGAGAACTCAGCCCGGTGGATAGCCTGACGGCAGATTTGGCGCGAGGCATGTACCGTCGCTTCGATAGGTGGCCTGTTTCAGCACTGACGGTGTAACGATCACGACATGATCGACGTGCTTGGAAACAAGCTGAATGACCTCGATAACTTCGTGAAAGGGAACCGTCGGCTCGCTAGTAATGTATACATGCTTTGACCACCGTGTTCGGTAGATGTCATCTAGACGGCGCGCCAATCCCTCCCGCGTTTGTGCCTCGGAATTGAGCGTCAAACCTCCATGTGGAAGTATGCGCAGGATAATATCCCGAACATCGCTGCATCGGCCCAGACCAGCGATTCTCACCGTCACTCCGCCGGGGGCCTGCAACGGATCTGCCGCGAACACGCTGATCGAGGCAAGCAGGACTACACCGATTGACCCAACATAATACCTCACGGTTCCATTCTAGACTCCTACCGGATGTGAAAGGGAGCTAGTGGACGATATACGGCGTTATCGGAGACTGGCTTGGTCACACCGTTCTGGAACCCGGTCGCAGTCGATTCCCGGCTGAACAGCCCATCGCTCCAGCGATCCGGCAAAGGGTCTCCAAACGGCCTTGGGGAGACCGGCACCCGGGCCCGTGTGCGCAGGGGTCAGACTTCCCCAAGGCGACATATGTCGCTGGTGACGGTAGGATAGAATCAGTGATCCGAACACGAAGGCAATGGTTGCAGGCCGCGGCGATGTTGCCGGCATGTCTCGCCCTGCGGGCTGCGCGGAAAGAATTCTGGGACAGCAAAGACCCCGCCACTTGGAGTAACGAGGAGAAGCAGTTTCTGCTCGGCCAGTCGCCATGGGCGCAGGAAGGTTGGGTGCGCATGGAGGAGGGAAAAAACCGGCGCCCAACCCAAGGTTACGGGAACAACGGGAAGCTGGGTAACGACATGCCGGACGTCAGACCGGGGGTCCCGCTCGGGGGAGTGCGGAGTGTACCGATCGGCGAGGCGCCGCCGCCGCCGCCGAACCCCGATCCGGGCCATCCGGTGCAGTTCCGCGTGCTGGCGCGATGGGAGAGCGCAAAGCCGGTGCGCCTGGCGGGCGGGCCGGAACTGCCGGAATTGACCGGGCAGTTTTACGTGATCCGGCTGCGCGGGCTGCCGTTGATGCCACCGCCGAAGACCAGGCCGGAAGAGGTTGCGCCGAATCCGAACCAGGCCATGCTGCTGGCGATTGAGCAGGGCAGCCGGCTGGAGCGCAAGGACAAGCCCGGCATTCCGTGTGCCCACCTGTTCACGGGGTCGGGGGATGCGGCGACCGAGGTGCTCCTCTTTTTCCCGCGGGGAGCGGACCCGATCCAAGCGGCGGATAAGTTAGTGACGCTGGAGAGCCGGTTCGCCCCGTTTCATCTGTCGGTCAAGTTTCCACTGAAGGACATGATGTACAAGGGCGAGTTGGCTCTCTGAGCGAGACGGGGGGATCTTGTCCTATTCCCCTTCGTCGAAATCGGCGTCGGGCACGGGCAGCTTGTCGCGCTCTCCAGCCACCCAGACATACAACGTCGGCAGCAGGAAAACGCTCAGAACCAGCGCGGCCACCAGTCCGCCTACGATCACAATCGCGAACGGCCTCTGGGAATCCGACCCGATGCCGCGGGATAGAGCGGCCGGCAGCAGTCCTAAAGTGGCCACCAGCATGGTCATCATGATGGGCCGGAGCCGCAGCACCGCGCCCTCCACGGCGGCGTCCTCGATGGTATGGCCGCGCACGCGAAGCTGATTGATGTACTCCAGCATGATCACGCCGGTCTGCACTGCCACGCCAAACAGCGCCAGGAAGCCCACGCCTGACGAAACACTGAAATGCGTCCCCGTGATCAGCAGCGCCAGCAAGCCGCCGATGGGCGCCATGGCCACATTGGAGAGAATCAGCATGGCCCACTTGAAGGAACTGAACATGGTGTAGAGGATCATGAAGATCACCAGAATCGTGATTGGCAGCACGATCATGAGTCTCTTGGACGACCGCTTCTGGCTTTCATATTCGCCGGCCCAGTTGACCGTATACCCGGCCGGCAGTTTCACACGCTCGCCGATTTTTTTGATGGCCTCTTCCACCGTGCTGCCCAAGTCCCGCCCGCGGACGCTGAACTTAATCGCCACATAGCGCGAGTTCTGTTCGCGAGAGATCTGCGAAGCGCCGTCCCTGACCTGAATATTGCAAAGCTGCGCCAGGGAGACGCGTTCGTTGGTGGGCGCCAGCAGGCGAACGTTTTCAATGGCCTCCCGGGTGTTGCGGTAGGGCGCCTGGTAGCGCGCCACCAGGTCGTAGCGCCGTTCTCCATCCAGCACCTGGCTGACGGCGTTGCCACCCACCGCCGTCTGGATGGCATCCTGCACGTCGGCGACGTTGATGCCGAAGCGCGCCGCCTGGTCGCGGTCCACCGTGACGTTCAGGTTCGGCTGCCCGACTACGCGAAACAGGCCCAGATCCTCAATGCCCGGGACGGTGTGCATAACGGCCACCATGGCGTCGCCCGTCTGTTCCAGCACGCGCAAATCTTCGCCGTAAATTTTGACGGCCAACTGGCCCTTGACGCCGCTTACGGCCTCTTCCATGTTGTCGGCAATGGGCTGCGAGAAATTCCATAGCACGCCGGGAATCTTCTCGAGCTCCTTGTCCATGGCAGCGATCAGATCTTCCTTGTCCTCCTGAAACACCGGCCGCCACTGCTCTTTTGGCTTGAGATCGACGAAGTACTCGGTATTGAAGAAGCCCGTGGTGTCGGTACCGTCGTCGGGCCGGCCGATCTGCGAGACCACTTGCGTGACCTCGGGGAACGATGCCAGAACCAGCCGCGCCTGCTTCATCAGGCGGGTGCCCTCGGTGGGACCGGTGCTGGGCGCCAGTGTGCCGCGCGCCCAGATGGCGCCCTCATCCAGGTGCGGCAGGAACTCCGAGCCGATGACGCCGCTCGATGTCAGATACACCGCCGATCCAATGCCCGCCAGCGCCACCGCGATCATCACCCAACGATGTTCAATCACCCAGCGCACCAGTTTCCGGTACCCTGCAATGAGGAAGCTCATCACCGGGTTGTGCCACTCGCGGACGTTGCCCCGGAATACCACACTGGAGAGCACCGGCGCGATCAGCATCGAAAAGGTCAGCGCCCCCAGCAGAGCGAACGC
>Ga0210402_10003436_pt1 | contig 14853 bp, 14 predicted proteins | sample IncBWC7MmetaG_FD_161055 | JGI IMG/M metagenome (GOLD analysis project Ga0210402, IMG submission 161055) | Forest soil microbial communities from Barre Woods Harvard Forest LTER site, Petersham, Massachusetts, United States - Inc-BW-C-7-M | ecosystem: Environmental > Terrestrial > Soil >...
ATCGATTCTTCCGGCCAGTTGGCTGGCCTCATCCTGACTTCCGGTAAACGCCTGTGCTTTGAAATGGACAGCTCCGAGATAACGTACTGAGGCCACGATGGTGGCCGGGTTCTGGAAGAGAAAGGACCATCCGGCCGCGCCAGGAGTGGAGATCGCCCCTGACGGTTGAACCTTGAAGATAGCCCAGCCGAGGCTGGCGAAAGGAACCTCCTTGTAAAACTGACGCAGCAGAGCTGGCCCGCCGAAGGGCGAGGCAAGCTTGCGGGAGCGGTCGATGATTCCGCGGATGACGAGAGGGTCATCGAGATTGGAGGCAGCGACCGTATCCACTCCCAGAACGGCGACCCGCACGGTTCGGCCTTCGAGCGGGATGCTGAAGACGTCGCGGGTCTGGTAAGTTTCGACGAAACTGGCGATCTGACGAAGGTAGGTCCGCAGGCGTTCACCGTCGATTTTGCCCACAAAGACTTCCGAGAAGCGGGGAGGGGCGGTGTCTGAACCGGCGACTGAAGACTTTGCGGGATAGTGGATAGCGAGGGCGGCTTCGTCCAGATCGCGCTCGAACTGAAAGCCGGTGGCCTGGATGAACTGTTCGTACTCCGGTTCGTGGGGTACGGGCGGAAGCTGACCGGTGACGTTGGCGCGGCGCATCCATTGGAGGTCCACGTAGACGAAGCCATCAGCTGCGGGGAGGAGGCGCGCGGCCTCGGGTGGGGCATGCTTGCGCAGGACGACGGCGAAGGCAACCGCCGCTGCAACCAGCAGGACGGCCAGAACGATGGGGAGGCGTCGTCGTATTCGCATGTAAGCGCGGCTGTTTCGGCGAAAGGCCTTACCGATGACGCCGAGGTGCCGAGGATTCGATCATGATAGCACTCGCGGGGCGGGGGCCTGGGATGTTAGGGGTTTACGTTTCGGGGATGCGGTTGTCGTACTGCGCGCGGGATCCTTCGCTTTGCTCAGGATGACGTCAACACCGGGAAGGCTCTTCAATCGTAGCCGTATCAGGAATTAGTCCTCGACCAGTTTGCACTCGACTTTTAATTCGGCGCAGACTTTCATTACGCCTTGCAGGACCAGGGAGGTTGCGCTGGGTTGAGAAGCGGTGAGGGTGGAGGCGATTACTAGTTGCGTCAGCTTGTCGCCCAACGGGGTTGCCTGCAGGCTGGCGTCCAGTTGTCCGTTGGTGAAGTCGATCTTGCGCTGCTGGTCGTTGTTCTTGGTGACGGTGATGCCCGGGTGGGTCTTCAGTGCGCTTAACGCGGTGGCGTAGACTTTATCTGCCTTGGCTTCGAGAACGACCGTGGCCACGTCATAGCCGGGACCGTTGGCGGGCTTGTGATTCATCTGCTGCACCCTGCCGGACACGGCCTTCGCCACCATGACCCACTGGGCGGATGCCGAGGTTGCAGCTAGGAGCATCGCAAAGCCACTAACTTTACAGAATTGCCGCAGACGGCTGGTCATTTTCTGTTCCTCCTAAGAAATTCTGGGTGAAGGGTTCCCGCAAATCAGGGAATCATTCCGCATTCGAACATCTTGTTGACGATGGGGCCGGCGATCCGGTTGAGGAAGTGTTGGCGCATGGGTGGATTCTGCTTGAGAAGGTCGATCACTTTGGTTTCCATCTCCTCATGCTGGGCATTCGCGGGCGCTTGTTTCTGGGCTGCCAGTTGGGCGCAGGAGGAAGTCTGGTATTTCGCAATGATTTTGTCGGCGAGCTTGTCGGCGATGGGATATTGCGAATGGGGTGCAGACGACGCTTGGGCTTGCATCAAGGTGGAACCGGCAAGGCATGCGAAGAGTGCGAGCAACGGCAGGAACGATCTCGACATTCGGAGTCTCCTTCAATGTGCAATTTTAGCGATTGTGGATACGTGCTATTTTTGCGCGGCTAAGTATGAACGAGGCGGGTCGAGCCGTCAACCCGAAGAACTTCGAGTTCCGGCTTAATGTTGGCGGCGTGCATCCAGTCCCCACTGGCGGCCGGCATCGGAGACGAAGAAGATGATGAAGAGAAAGAGTACGGGAAGGTGATCGAGTTCGTTGCCAAAATAGCGCCATACGGGAACACCGTGGCCAGGATCCCACCAGGTGGCTAGGGTCAGGCTCAGCATGTGGAGCGCGCCCAGCACAGATGCGGCGCGGACCCATAATCCCAGGAGCAGCGACAGGCCAATAAACACTTCGACTGCGCCTACGACGTATCCGAGGAATACGGCGTACGGGAGAACGAGGTTGGCGAGAATCGGGCGATAGAAGCTGACGGCGGTGCTGTCGATGTAGCCGCGCAGGTATTGCTGGAATCCTCCGTGGGCAAAGCCGGAGCCGAAGAGTTTGTATTGGCCGAAGAGGATGAAGAAGATCGACGTGGCTATGCGGATTAGGGCGATGGTTTTGGGGAGATTGGCAGACGTGGACATTCGCCGGTGATCTTCTCACATCTAGGTTTTTTTGCGAAAAACTAAAACCTTTAACCACTGAGGACACTAAGGTTCACGAAGAAAGCTTTGATGCTTTCATATATTAGTCGCCGCCAGGGGCGTCGTTGCTGACATATTGTTCGAGGGAGCCGAGTTCGCGGCTCAGGTCTTCGATGCGCCACTCTAGCACATTGCGAATGGAGAGCATGCCGAGGAGCTTGCCATTGTTGTCCACCACGGGGAGATGGCGAAAGTGGCGTTCGACCATGGTGACCAGGGCTTCGCCGGGGCCGGTCTGCGAGGTGGCCAGCTCCACCGGCGTGGTCATGAGCTCACGGACGGGAGTTTGAGCGGGATCGCGTCCGCTTAGGGAGAACTTGCGCAAGACGTCGCGCTCGGTGAAGATGCCGGCGACGCGGCGCTGGCTGTCGATAATAGCGACGGCGCCGACGTGAAAGTCGAGCATTTTCTTTATGGCGTCGGCCACACTGGCTTCTACAGGGACTGCCGCTGCTTCGGGATCGCACAGTTCGAGAACACTCATACTCGCCTCCCCGGGGAGTACCCGCGCTGCCCCTGCGAGTTCAGGGGATGAAAACGATTGGGGCATTATGACGCCTGCGGAGTCGGTGTCAAGTAGATAAATTGCTAGTGCGGGGGTGGGAAGTCGTTTTGGGAATTGGGTGGGCTGTATCCCTTGTTCTGACTTGTGTCGTCCGCTGAAGAGGCTGTCTCTCATTCACGGAAGAGCGGCTTACCGCAGCGCTGGAAGCGCTGCGCCACCCAAAATCGGAATTTCTCCTACTTGATTTCGTTTTTGAAGACCTTGCCGTCTTTCATTACGAACTGGACATTTTGCAGGATTTTGATATCCCCTAGCGGATCACCGTTCACTGCGATTACGTCGGCGTAGGCTCCGGGGGCGATCGTGCCCAGTTGGCCTGGCATGTCGAGCATCTCGGCGGCGCGCGAAGTGGCGCTCTGGATTGCGGCCATGGGCGACATGCCGAGCTCGACCATGTGAGGAAATTCCTGGGCCATGGGCTCGCTCCACGAAATGCCTCCGATGTCCGTGCCGAAGACGATCTTTACGCCGGCGTGAAGCGCTTTGGGAAACGAGACTTCGTGGACTGCGGCGCGCTTGCGATCGCGCTGACCGTCCGGCGTATCCGCGGGCGCCCAATCGTGGTAATAGGCGCTGATGGTCGGACAGTACCAGGTGCCTTGCTTGAGCATCTGGGTGATGGCGGCGTCATCGAGGTCGAGGCCGTGTTCGATGGAGTCGCAACCGCCGTCGAGGGCGCGGTGCAAGCCAATTCCGCCGTAGGCGTGGCAGGCGACTTTCTTTCCCCAACCGTGGGTTTCGTCGACGATGGCTTTCAGTTCTTCGACCGTCAGCGTGGGTTGGGAGACCAGTTCACCGTTCTTTCCGACCCACGAGCGATGCGTCATGTAGACCTTGATCCAGTCGGCGCCGTGCGACAGTTGTTCGCGGGCGGCTTTGCGGGCTTCGACTGGTCCGTCGATGAGTTGGGCTCCGGTGGGCATGTCGAGTTCGGGGGCGTAGCCTTCGAGTTGATAGCCTCCGGTCGTAGAAATTGCGCGGGTGGAGATGAAGAGCCGCGGTCCGGGAATGTAGCCTTCCTCGATGGCTTCCTTGATGCCGACGTCGCCGTAGCCAGCGCCTTCGGTCTCCAGGTCACGCAGCGTGGTGAAGCCTTGCTCCAAGGCGCGCCGGACGGAAACGGTTGCGCGCGCGGCACGCAATGCCAGCGGATATTTCAGGATGTTGATGTCGTATCCGCCCTGCGCGGGATCTTCTCCTTGCAGGAAGATGTGGGTGTGGGAATCGATCAGGCCGGGAAGGACGGTGGCGCGAGAGAGATCGATCAGGTCGGCGCCGGTGGGAATCTTGGCTGACGCTGCGTCGGAGACGCTTTCAATGCGGTCTCCGCGGATGACGATTAGCTGATTGCGACGAACGGAATCGGACTTGCCGTCAATGACTGCACCGGCGCGGATGACGGTGAATGGGTGCAGGGTTGGACTGCTGTTGTTCTCCTGGGCGACGACGAGTAGTGCCGCTACGCCAAGAAACAGAAGAGATCGGTAGATCTTCATGCGCACTCTCCAGACCCTCGTGTCGGGTTGCCATTAGAAGCCGAGGCTCTCAAGGATACCCCTTGAGCCAAGAGTAAAGCGCAGGGAACCGCTTTCCAGTTAATCAAGCTTCAACGACAGGGCCTTTGTAACGGTACCTCCGAGGGGAGGGGTTCGCCCGGTTCCAAGGCGTAAATCACTGAATTCTCGAAGGCTTTTCGGGTGGGGATTTGTAGTCACAGCCTGAGATCTTCGAGTCACGCCTGAGAAGTTACCGAAGTTTGGGGCGAAAGTCTGTAAATCATTGTTCCTAAACACATTAGATGTTATTTCTGGGTATCGATTCTGCTCCGCTCCCCCGAGACCGACAGGACCTGAATGGGTGCTCAGTCACAGTCGTGGAGAAGCCTGACGCTGCCAGCCAAGCTGTTTGTTGGCCTGATTGTGGCGATGGGGATGAGTGTTCTCCTTTACGGGGCTATCCACCAGACGAGTAAGAACATTGCCGAATTCATCTGCTACCTGGGGATTGCGGTTCTGGCCTCGCGGATGAAGGTAAATCTGCCCGGCATTACGGGCACGATGTCGGTGAATTTCTTGTTTGTGTTGTTGGGCGTTCTGGAGCTGAGTTTTTCAGAGACCCTGACTCTGGGATGTGTTTCAATCCTGGTGCAGTCTTTGTATCCGGATCGTCCCAATGCGATCCAGGTCACATTCAACGCGTGTGCGGGCGCGCTTTCCACTGCGCTGGCCTACTTGGTCTATCATCACCCGTTCTTCAATCTCCTTGTCGATAGTCGGCCGTTACTGCTGGGGGTCGCGGCCTGCACGTACTTCGTGGCCAATACTGGTTCAATTGCCACGGTCATCTCGCTCACCGAAGGGAAGCGACTCACCAAGATTCTGGTGGAGTGCTATTTCTGGTCGTTTCCCTATTACCTCGTGGGCGCTGGAATTGCCGGAGTGATTGGCTGGTTTAATCAGACTTTCTATTGGGAAACGTCTCTCCTGCTGGTGCCGGCGATCTACGTGATCTACCGCTCTTATCGTTTGTACCTGGGAAAGCTGGAGGATGAGAAGCGGCACGTCGAGGAAATGGCGAGCCTGCACTTGAGGACCATCGAAGCCCTGGCGCTGGCGATCGAAGCCAAAGATCAGACCACACACGACCATTTGCAGCGGGTGCGGATTTACGCAGTTGAGGTCGCAAAGGAACTGGGCGTAAGCGCGGATGAGATGCAAGCCCTGCACGCCGCTGCTTTGTTGCACGATATCGGCAAACTGGCGGTGCCCGAACATATTATCTCGAAGCCCGGGCGGCTGACGCTCGAAGAATTCGAGAAGATGAAGATCCATCCCGTCGTGGGTGCCGAGATTCTACAGCGGGTTCGATTTCCCTATCCGGTTGTGCCCATTGTGCGCGCCCATCACGAAAAGTGGGATGGTTCTGGATACCCGGCGGGTCTGAAGGGTCAAGAGATCCCCATCGGCGCGCGGATTCTGTCTGCCGTGGATTTTTTGGACGCTTTGGCTTCCGATCGGCAATACCGGCGGGCCCTGCCATTAAACGAAGTCATGCAGCGCCTGGCGGCAGAGTCGGGCAAGGCGTTTGATCCGAAGGTGGTCGACATTCTCAAGAAGCGATATCTCAGCCTGGAAAAGATGGCGCTAGCGCAGTTTGGGCGGGAAGAAAATCCACTGCTTTCAACCGAGGTCAAGGTCGAGCGCGGCTCAGCGCCGGCAGCTGGCTTTGAAAATATCTCGGTCAAGGATGGCACCCGGCACGAAGCGACGTTCCTGTCTTCAATTGCCGCGGCTCGTCAAGAAGCACAGACGCTCTTCGAGCTCAGCCAGGATCTGGGGGCTTCGCTAAGTCTGGTTGAGACTCTCTCCGTTTTCTCAGTGAAACTAAGATCGCTCGTGCCTTATGACGCCATTGCCATTTACGTTCGCCGGAATGACGAGCTGATTCCCGGCTACGTGAACGGCGACAACTTCCGGCTGTTCTCTTCTTTAAGAATTCCGCTGGGGCAGGGGCTCTCGGGATGGGTCGCGCATAACCGCAAGCCGATCGTCAACGGCAATCCCTCGGTCGAGCCGGGATATCTGAATGATCCCACCAAGTTCAGCACGTTGCGCTCGGCATTGGCCATTCCACTCGAAGGTTTGGCAGGTGTGATTGGAGTGCTCGCTCTCTATCGTGGGGAAAGAGATGCGTTCACCTCGGACAACCTGCGCATCCTTCTGGCGATCAGCTCAAAAATGGCGCTGGCGATCGAGAATGCGGAGAAATATCAGCAGGCGGAAAATTCCGCTACGACCGACTATCTGACCGGCCTGCCCAATGCGCGGTCGCTGTTCTTGCAACTCGACCGTGAATTAGCCCGCTGCAAGCGCGACAACTCAACCCTGACTGTGATGGTCGGCGACATGGACGGCTTCAAGCAGATCAACGACCGCTTTGGCCACTTGGAAGGTAACCGGGTGTTGCGGCTGTTTGCCCAGGCTTTGAAAGAGAGTTGCCGAGAGTACGACTACGTGGCTCGCATGGGAGGCGATGAGTTCGTCGTTATCGCTCCCGGCCTGCCCGCGGACGCCTCGGCGAAAAAAGCCTATCAGCTTCGGGAACTGGCCAAGCAGGCTGGATTCGAAGTGTGCGCCGAAGAGATTCTCTCGCTAAGCGTCGGGCAAGCCATGTACCCGCAGGATGGAAAAGACGCGGAAGAGCTTCTGGCCGAGGCCGACCGCCGCATGTATCTGGAGAAGCAGCAACAGCCATCCCGAAAAAACCGGCGTCTCTATGCCCGCATGAAATGCCGGATCACTATCGAGTTGCATCCGGAAGCGGAAGCAGGCCCGATCTTCGGGAATCTAATCGATATCAGCATGGGAGGCTGTTACGTCGAGACCAGCGCCATCCTTACTCCGGGCACCAATCTAAAGATTGTATTCTCCATCGACGATGGCAAGCTGCACGCCGAGGGGACGGTAGCGAGAATCCATCCCGGTTCCGGCATCGCCGTGCAGTTCAAGGAATTAAATCGTGAGGACAAGGTTCGAATGCATCGCATCCTGGAATTCGTTCAGAATTCCACTACGCTCTACGACAACCGTTACTACGAAAAACTAAATCGTTGAGGATTCAATGCAGGCGCAGGCGTCCACGCTTTCATTCTCTGAGAATAAGCGGTTCAAGGCCTCGAATGTTATGGTCTGCTATTTCCTGCCAGGATGAGCTTCGCCCTTACTCGAAAACACGGAATAAGGCCATTCGTTCTCTTTTTTTGGCGCAGGAACGGATGCAGCCACGGGGCTCGGCGCAATTCCCCAGTTCGCCGGCGCAGGCTGAATGCACCAGATATTTGCGGGCTGCTCGAGGGCGAGTCCGACCAGCCAGTATTTGCCTTCCGCGCCCAGCGGAACACAGTTCGCGACGCGGGCCGCCGCACTCGTGGCTCCGGGAAGCTCATCGAGCAAAACTGACAACCCTGGTGCCAGCGGCTGAGCAAGACGCACGCCGCATCCTTCTGTGTTTACCACCAGAGTGTGGCACTGTTCGCTGAGGGGAACGGCAGGATCCAGGCTGGTAAGACGAAAAGGAATCTGCGCCCGAATTCGGGTACTACGCCGCTCGGCTTCGTAAGACTTCGCACTCGAACTCATAGCCGGACTCTCTTTAGATTGTACGTTGACCGCGAATCCTCGCCCGCCGGCCGCAACCATTACTTAAAACCAAAGTAACATCACAACTGACCTCTTCTTGTTCGGAGGCCGCGATCCGGAAGGTCCAGGTCCTTGCCGAGCATCGCCCTTCTAACTGGTTTTGTTCATGTGCAGGGGTTATCGTTCCTTCCAGCATGGCTGCCATTGCTGAGCTACGGCCGGGTTTCTCCGGAGTAGAGGACTTGCAGTTGCACGCATCCGCCAAAGACCCGGAATTCGATCTACTGCTCGCTTGCTGCGCCGGTCCCGAACAAGGCGATCGAATCCCCAGCCTTCTCTCCAGTCCACTGGATTGGGAACGCATGCTCAGTCTCGTGGAACACCATCGCGTGGTAAAGCAAGTGTACGGAAAACTTTCAGGATTCTTGCACTTGGTTCCAGTCCCGTTCTTCAATGCGCTCCGATCACGCTATCAGGACAACGCACGGAATGCACTCTGGCTCACCGCTGAACTGGTGCGTATCGTCAGGCATCTTGAATTATCCGGAATCAATGCTGTGCCTTACAAAGGTCCGGTTCTCGCCGAAGCTCTGTATGGCGAAGTAATCGGGCGGCAATTCAGCGATCTCGATATTCTCATCCCGCCTGCGGACGTTCCCAAGGCAAAAGCGGCTTTACTCGAACTGGGATACAAACCTGGAATCGAGCTTGCACGGGGCCAGGAACGTGCGTACATCGCAGCTGGATACGAGATGCCATTTCGCGCAGCGAGCGGCGGAAATTTGTTGGAGCTGCACTGGCAAATCCTGCCGCGTTTCTATTCCATCGACCTTAATGTGGCCGACTTGTTGGAGCGAGCCGAAGAGATCAGCTTTAACGGAAGCACGCTGCGCACGTTGCGCGCCGAGGATCTCCTCCTTGTGCTCTGCGTGCATGCAGCCAAACACGCGTGGGTTCAGCTTTCGTGGCTGTGCGACATCGCCCAAGTCGCGAAGTCCCGACAACTTGATTGGAATGCGATTCGGGACGAATCCCGACGCCTCGGAATTGCAAGAATCGTTAATCTGAACTTGCTGCTCGCCCACAAGTTGCTAGGCGGACCGCTGCCGTTCGCAATTCAGAAGAGTTTGTTGGGATCACCAAAATACACGCAATCAAACTGTCATTCCGAGCGTAGCGAGGAATCTGCTGTTGCCTCGAACCGTAAAAGTGCAGATTCCTCGCGCCAAGAGCGGACATCCGGGATGGCAGTTCTAGCAAAAGATCCGTCGACCAACGTCCTGGCCGATGAAATTCTGCGCATCATCGAACACAGCGCCCATTACGACACAGAATCGCTCCCCTACTTCCGAATGATGATTCGGCTAAGGGAACGCCATCAGGATCAGCGCCGTTTCCTTTGGCGCCTCGTCGTCACCCCAAGCGTGAGCGAATGGTCGGCAGTGCAACTCCCAAAATCTTTGCAGCCGCTCTATCGCTTGGTGCGACTGTCGCGCTTGGTCAAGAGATTGGCATCCGCCATTCTAATGTGTGATGAAAATGGGTCTAGATAAACTGACGGTCTGCAAGGCGCTTTTCAGCCGCCGGTTTAGCTTGGTTTTACCCAACCGGTCGAAGACGACTCCTACTCTTGAATCTCGGCACGCACAATGATTCGGGTTCCGGGTCCAGTTTCACGTGCTTTCCGTCAGACGTGAGAACACCATCCGATCCCAGTTGGAGGCCACGAAGCCCCTGTACCCCAGTCGACTTCGGGTTAAGCAGCGGCGACGCCGTGTTGACTGTTTCCATTTTGGAACCGGACTTGATGTCGGTGGTCGGAGTCCACCCTGCAGCACCGGGGCCACCAGTCTTCGCCATTGACGGGCCACTCGCTCCGCTCGGGTTGTCTTCATCTGGATCCGACCCTCCCGCCTGGATTGTCCCTTTAACAGTTAGTTGTTTACCGTTGCCGAGATTGACCTCGTCGAAAGCAATGGACAGATCCAATTGGGGGTCACCCTTGGAGCGCGCCTTCGCTTCCGTGGCGTGTCCCGTCACCTTGGCTCCTTCAGGCACGCGCGTTCCCGGTGGGAAGGGCAAATACTCCCGCTGTCTTGAATTCAACCACGTCTCCCGGCTTCAACTTGCTGGAATCCAGCGTCTTAGTGACCTTCACGGGAAAGCTCCGTGGCCAAGCCGTTGCGGGACTGTTCGCCTCCGAAGAGACTTGGGAAGCTGGGGTTGGGGTTGAGCTATTCGACGTTTGCCTCGGAGCGGCGAGCTAATGTACGCGACTACGCAGCTGAATCAGATATAAATTGAAACTTGGAAGCCATCCTCTTCAGTAGGTTCCCTTGACGGCAAATCCAAGTCCCGGCGTCGTCTGAAAGACTTCCCACTTGTTGCTGTTGCCTGGGTAAGTCGCGACTGTTGCCGAATCCACCTGATCCGAGTCGATGACATTCCAGGCATCCACGGTGTCCAACTCGCGACTGTTGGTGCTCAGAACGACCCAATATTGTTTTCCGGCGCTGACCGGTATGCCGGAACTGTCTGACTTCACCACCAGCGTGCAGCATGTCCCGAAGATCGGCAGGCCCGAGGCGTTCCACGTCTTCAGCGCGCTGCCGGGCAGGCCGTTTTTATCAGAGTTAAGACTGATGACAACGCCATTGGTTGCTCCCTGGGAGAAGCCGACGGCCACCTCGATTGTGGTCACGGTATGATCGGCGGTGGGCGTGAAGGCGGCCGCCATCCATTGCTCGCCCTGAGACGGGCCCATGACGTTGTAGCCGGAGCAGCACCAATATTCTCCCTTGGGATATTTGGCGGCAAGGTTGTTGAAGATTGTGACCAGGCCTGAATCCTTCAGCTTGGTTTTCGTATGGGTCCGGGCTGGTTCGGGCACGAGCGTCATTTTCGCGTGTGTGCCCCAAACCGTTGTGCCGTTGCTTCTCACGGTGGGGTTATTTTGACCAACGGTGATGGCCGTCATGCCAGCCAACAACAGCAATATTGAAATCATCAATTTCTTTGAGAACATGGATCCCCCTGGGTTGAACAATTTGGGCTTGGTCGGGAGAGGCATGAATCCTCCACTCCACTCGCGACCCAGCGCATGATATCGAAGCCGCGCGTGGCGGGCAACCGCAAGCCGTAGCTTCAGCTGTTCATTGGCTAGGCTCGCTTCGCGTTCTTACTAGCTCGGGCCATTGCCGCCCGCAGCCCCTGCCGGATGCTCTGTTCGTATCCGGAGGAGTCCATCGCCTGCATCGCCGCTGCTGCCGTGCCACCGGGCGTGGCAGCTTCGTGAAGAAGGCGATCTAACGGAATGTTGCCTTCGCGCCAGGAGAGAATCCCGTCCGCGAGGGCGTGGGCTGCTGCCGTCATTGCGGTCTTTTGGTTTAGCCCAAGCGTTTGGGCGGATGCTGCCAGCGCGGCCAGAGCGTGGTATCCGTGGCTGCTGGAAAAGGTGGCGGTGAAAACGTCGAACTGGCTTTCGGGAATTTCGAGAACGCCGCCGACCTTCTTGAACAAGCCCTTAACTTCGTATTTCGCATTGCGAGGAAACTTTCGGTCGAACGTGAGTGCCGTGAGCCCGCGCCCGCTGCGGGATACCGGACTCGGCATGGCCCGTGCCCAACGGGCTGGCGACGGTAATCGCGATCGCAGCTTCGAGAGTGGAATGCCGGCGGCAAGGCTTACTATAGTGATCGAACGATGAATCGGTCCGATTTCACCCAGCAGATCGCTCACGGAATCCGGCCGTACTGCGACGATGAGAAGTCCAGCTCGTTCTACTGCACTTCGCAGATCGGGTTCCAGGGCAACCCAGTATTGTTTCTTGAGTTGCCTCAGCTTTCCCGGGTTGCGGTCATGTACCACGATTGGCTTGTCGTATTCCGCAACGCGCAATCCGGCGATGAGTGCGCTCGTAATTCGCCCGCCGCCAAGAAAGACGGTCGCTTTCAAGCCAGCCCCTGTTTTCACGTCAAGTCCGCACAGGCCGAATCGGCCGCTTCGGTGAGCGCGGCAACATCTTCTTTGGTGTGGGCCGTGGAAATTATCCAGTGCAAGCCGTTTGATGGAGTCATGTAAACGCCACGTTCGAGAAGTCGATGAACGAACCGGGAATAGCGCGCGGTGTCAACGTATGCACAGTAGTCGCGGTAATCGTGGATGGCATCGCGCTCGGTGAAATAGATCTGGAACATCGGTCCGAATCCTTGCACGATGGCTGTGACTTTTCGTCTTTCGAACACTTCTCGCAAGCCTCGAATGGCCTCGTCTCCGGTCGCGTGCAGATTGCGATCAGTGTCACTCCGTGAAAGCAGGTCCAGGTTTGCAGCGACTACTTTCATGGTGAGCCGGTGTCCGTTGAAAGTGCCGTAATGCAGAACCATGTGATCGCCCCAGATCATGCGGTCGAGGATGTCACGCGGACCGGCAACGGCACCAACCGGGAAACCTGCTCCGAGGGCTTTTCCAAATGTACTGATGTCGGGCCGGATTCCGTAGTATTGCTGGCAGCCGCCGGGTGAGTAGCGAAAGCCGGTGACGACTTCGTCGAGGATGAGCAGCACGCCGTAGTGCTGTGTGAGTTCCCGCAACTTCTGAAGATAACCCTCGCGCGGCGGGATGCAGCCCATGTTCGCCATAATGGGCTCGGTGATGACCGCGGCTAATTCTGGTCCGTGCTTTTGCATGACACGTTCAAGAACCACCGTGTCGTTCCAGGGCGCGAGCACGACGTCGTCAAAGGTAGCAGATGGTATCCCCTCGGAGTCCGGAATGCGAGCCGGCCTTTCCGGTGGCCCTAACTGTTGCGGTGAATGTCCGTGGGCGTTCAAAAGAAAAGGATCGTACCAGCCGTGGTAGTGGCCTTCGAACTTAAGAAATTTGTTTCGTCCAGTGTGGGCACGCGCCAGGCGAAGGGCCAGCATGGTTGCCTCACTGCCAGTGTTGGTGAAACGCACCACCTCCGCAGACGGAACCATGCGACGGAAGCGCTCCGCGGCTTCGACCTCGGCCGACGTCGCGGCGGCAAAGTGTGACCCTTCCGCCATGGCTTCGGAAACTACAGAAACCAGCGTTGGATGAGCGTGGCCGTGAATGAGCGCGCCGAAGGACATCATGAAGTCCACGTACTCATTGCCGTCGGCATCCCAAACATGAGGACCTCGGCCGCGTTCGAGGAAAACTGGCCCGGGAGAATAGGTGGCTCTGCCGCGCGACGGCGAGTTCACACCCTCGACTAAAGACTTCTGCGCGCGCTCGAACAACTCCTGGGAGCGGCCTCTGGTTTTGGTGATCTGTGTCATTCGGCTGTGAGTTGCTCTTAGTCTGCCGTGCCGCCGCCGTCTACAACCAGCGCCGTGCCGGTCATGAACGATGAATCGTCAGAGGCCAAGAATAATACCGCTTTGGCGATCTCGTTCACGGTGCCGATTCTTCCCAATGGACGGCTAGCGCAACCTGCAAGGTAGTCTTCCCACTTCATGCCTCTCATGCGAGCATCTTCCGGAAGCATGGGCGTGTCGACGTCGCCGGGACAGATGCAGTTCACACGAATGCCCTGCCGTCCGTGATCGATCGCCATGGCTTTCGTTAACAGCACAACCCCGCCCTTCGAGGCGCAATATGCAACCGCTTTGTCGCCGCCCACGATACCCCATCCGGAACTATTGTTGACGATCACACCGCTGCCTTGCCGAATCATGGGAGCCAAAGCGAACTTCGACATCAGAAACGTGCCCTTCAGGTTGATGTCGATCTGCAGGTCCCACTCTTCTTCGCCGCACTCGAGTGTAGTCTGGGGATAGAAGACTCCAGCATTGTTGAACAGGATATCGAGTTTGCCGAAGGAACTCAGAGTTTCGTCCACAGCCCGACTGCACTCGGCTGCTTTGCGAACATCGGTCCGAATGAAGATGGCCTTGCCGCCGCGTTGCAGGATTTGTGCCACGACGGCATGTCCTCGGCTTTCATTGCGGCCCGTAATGCCGACACCGGCACCTTCTTTGGCAAAAAGGACCGCGGTGGCCTCGCCGATGCCGGAGGTGCCGCCGGTGATAAGGGCGACTTTGCTTTGCAAGCGCATGATGCTTTCTACGATCCCGCCAAACCGCCGCCGTCCACGACCAACGCGGTTCCGGTGACGAAAGAGGACGCATCGCTCGCGAGGTACAACGCGGCCTGCGCGATTTCTTCTGGCTTGCCAATCCGTCCGAGGGGGCGGCGCACCGACTGCGCGAAGAATGCGTCTTCCCGCTGTCCAAGTTGCTGCGCTTCATTGCGCAGCATAGCGGTGTCGGTATCACCGGGACAAATGCAGTTCACGCGAATATTTTGCGGGCCGTGGTCTATCGCCATGGCTTTCGTCAGGAGCACGACCGCGCCCTTTGAAGCGCAATAGGCGGCGGCGCGGGGTCCTCCAACGAGGCCCCAGCCAGACGCCGTATTGATGATAGACCCGCCACCCGCCTTTACCATGATCGGGATGACTTGGCGCGAAATGAGATAAATCGACTTTACGTTTACCGACATGACCCGATCCCAATCTTCTTCGCGGAGTTCAACCACGGAAGCGCGACGCATGATTCCAGCGTTATTGAATAGTATGTGAATCCCGCCATATTCTCGCAGCGTCCGTTCCACGATGCGCTGGCAGTCGATGGCTCGGGTA
>Ga0210402_10003438_pt1 | contig 14846 bp, 13 predicted proteins | sample IncBWC7MmetaG_FD_161055 | JGI IMG/M metagenome (GOLD analysis project Ga0210402, IMG submission 161055) | Forest soil microbial communities from Barre Woods Harvard Forest LTER site, Petersham, Massachusetts, United States - Inc-BW-C-7-M | ecosystem: Environmental > Terrestrial > Soil >...
CACCAGCCGCGCTGCCTGTCGCCGATGCGGGCGATTCGGACGCTCCGGCCCGAGCTTTGCCAGATCGCCTGCTTCGACACGGCCTTCCATCATGGTCTCGCGCCGACGGTCCGGCGCTTCGCGATTCCGCGGCGCTTCGAGGACGCCGGCATCCGCCGCTACGGCTTCCATGGCCTGTCCTATGAATACATTGCAGGCCGTCTTGCGGCGATGTCGCCGGAGATGGCGGCGAAGCGCACCGTCGTCGCGCATCTCGGCAATGGCGCAAGTCTCTGCGCCATGCGCGAAGGCCGAAGCGTGGACACCACGATGGGGCTGACGCCGCTGGACGGGCTGGTGATGGGGACGCGATGCGGCCAGATCGATCCCGGCGTGCTGCTCTATCTCCTGCAAGAGACGCGCATGCCGGTCGCCGACCTCGAACACCTGCTCTACCAGGAGTCCGGGCTGCTCGGCGTCTCCGGATTGTCCGCCGACATGCGCGCGCTGGAGGCAAGCAAGGACGCGGCGGCGGCCGAGGCGATCGATCTCTTCAGCTTTCGCGTGGCTCAGCAGGTCGCCGCCATGACGGCCACGCTGAGCGGGCTGGACTGCCTGGTGTTCACCGGCGGCATCGGCGAGCACAGCGGCCCGGTACGCGAACAGATCTGCGAGCGCCTGCACTGGCTCGGCGTGCGACTGGACGCGCCCGCCAACAATCAGGCGAGCGCGCGCATCAACAGCGAAGGCAGCGCGGTCGATGTCCTCATCATTCCCACCAGCGAGGAGACGGTGATCGCAAGATACTGCGCGGCGATGCTGACCCGAAGGCGGAACGCCGGAGATATGCTCAAACAAAAAGCTAGAGCGCGATGATGATTCAACCTGAATTCATCGCGCTCTAGCTGGTTTTGACTGGTCCCCGCCTGGCTTGCCGCAAAAATCTGCAATCCGGCGGGCTGTTTTGATTGTGACAAGGTGATAACAGAACGGGGTTTTCATCCGGTTTGGATCGTGATGCCCCGTTCATGCTGAGCGTGATCATCCCCACCGACGGGTTCGAGCAGCCTGCCGTCGCCACCCTCGCAGCGCTTGTGCCTGGCGCCGCGGCCGGCGTCGTGCGCGAGGTGTTCCTGGTCGATCGAAGCGGTAACGGCGTGATCGAACGGGTCGCCGATATTGCCGGCTGCCACTTCCTGCATTTCGACGGCACGCGGGCGGCGGCGCTCGCCGCCGGCGCGAAACAGGCAAGCTCGCCCTGGCTGATGTTCCTGCGCGCCGGCGCCGTGCTCGATGCCGGCTGGATCGACGAGACCACCCAGTTCATCCAGGGCGTCGCGGCCAGCGGCCGCCAGCGCGCCGGCGTTTTCCGCTACGCCCGCTCGCCCCACGCCGACACGCGCCTTTCCGATCGTTTCAGGGTGATCGCGCGCGTGATCGCGGGACCACTGACCGATCAGGGACTTCTGATCGCGCGCGACCATTACGACCGGCTCGGCGGCTATGCGCCCGATGCCCGCCGCTCCGAGGCGCGGCTGCTGCGCCAGCTCGGTCGTTCCTCCCGCACATTGCTGCGCAGCCGGATTGTCATGATTTGAGGCGCACAAGATATTTGCCGAAAGACACTGCCAAAAAGATACTTGCCATAGTCAAAGAATTATTTGACAATGGCAAGCATTAAGATGCGCCGGGTCAGATAAGCCATGTCAGGCCAGCTGTCAGCCAAGCCGTCCGGCGATCGCGTCTCCAACGATCAGATCGCGGCCGTTCGCGCATTCGCCCGCTTCTATACGCGCAAGCTCGGCGTGCTGGATCAGCATCTGCTGAAAAGCCCGTTCTCGCTGAGCGAAGCGCGGGTGCTCTACGAGCTTGCGCATCGCGAGGATCTGTCGGCCAAGGAGATCGGCAGCGAGCTTGGTCTTGATCCCGGCTATCTCAGCCGCATCATGCAGAATTTCGACGACAGCGGATTGATCAGCCGCAGGCCGCTTGCCGCCGACCGCCGTCAATACAGGCTCAGCCTGACGGCAAAGGGGCGCCAGGCTTTTGCCAAGCTCGATCGCAGCTCGCATGACGAGGTCGCGGCCATGCTCGGCCAGCTCGGCGATGCCGAGCGCGCCACGCTTGTGGGCGCCATGGCCACCATCGAGCGGACGCTCGAACCGCGGTCCGACACGCGGCCGGCCTTTCTGCTGCGCAGCCATCGGCCCGGCGACATCGGCTGGGTGACCTCGCGACATGGCGCGATCTACGCGCAGGAGTTCGGTTGGGACATCAGCTTCGAGGCGCTGGTGGCGGAGATCGCGGCGCAGTTCATCAGATCCTACAATGCGGATCGCGAACATTGCTGGATCGCCGAGGTTGACGGCGAACCCGTCGGCTCGATCTTTCTCGTCAGGGGTTCGGACGAGGTGGCGAAGCTGCGGCTGCTGCTGGTCTTGAAAAAAGCGCGCGGACTTGGGATCGGGCGCGCGCTCACCGAACAATGCATCCGCTTCGCGCGGGAAAAAGGCTACGGCGCGATCACGCTGTGGACTCAGAGCATTCTAGTCGCGGCGCGTGAGATCTACCAGCGCGCCGGCTTCCGCCGCGTCGCCGAGGAGAAGCATCACAGCTTCGGCGTCGATCTCGTCGGCGAGACCTGGGAGTTGAGACTGTGATGACGGGTTTGAATCGGCATGGTGCTCCAGATTTTTGATTGAGCATGATCTCCGTGCAAACGCGCTAGAGCGACGCGAGGGAAAACCGTTGCACACGCTCCGGCAGCTCTATTCGAGTCGAAACATTTTTGATTGCGAAGCCCACCTTCGTGCGGTAATCGGCTCCGGTCATGGGCTGGGCGTTTCGATCCGTTTTATTGTTGCCGCTCGCGGTCCTCGCCGGCTGCGCTACGGATGGAGCTACCCCGTCTCTGCAAGCGGTTGCACCCGGGCAAGCCTCCATTTCAATTACGCGATCAAGCGATCTCTTGTACGTGGCCATTCCCGCTTCCGTAGAGCTGAACGGCGCCCAGGTCGCGAGCCTTGGAAGGGGTGAAACATATAGGGGTGGCGTGGCGCCTGGACCTGCCGTCGTAACGGTTACGACCTGGTCATCGCCGGGCGCTTCAACCTATCGTTTCACGGTCGAGCCCGGCAAAACCTATCGCTTCACGGTGTCCCCGCGCGGCGAAAATATGGCGGCCGGCATGGCTCTAGGCCTGATTGGCCAGGCGCTCGAAGGAGGCGGCGCCTTCGAAATTGCGCCGGCAACTTAAACAGTCGCCCCCTTCGCCTTCGGCCTGCGCAGATGCTCATCCAGCCGCGGCATGATCTCGACGAAATTGCAGGGGCGCGTGCGGTAATCGAGCTGGGCGGCCAGGATGCCATCCCAGGCATCGCGGCAGGCGCCTGGCGATCCCGGCAGGCAGAAGATGAAAGTCGCGCCGGCAACGCCTGCGGTGGCACGGCTCTGGATCGTCGAGGTGCCGATCTTGGCGTGGCTTAGCATGTGAAAGACAATGGAAAATCCATCCATGCGCTTTTCGAGCAAAGGCTCGATCGCTTCCGGCGTCACGTCGCGGCCGGTGAAGCCGGTGCCGCCGGTGGTGATGACGACGTCGACGCCCGGATCGGCGATCCACGTCCTGATGACGGCGCGGATCGCTTCGATGTCGTCGGTGACGATCTCGCGTGCCGCCAGTCTGTGCCCCGCCGCGGTCAGCCGGTCTGCAAGTGTCGAGCCGGACTTGTCATCGGCAAGCGAGCGCGTATCGGAAATCGTCAGCACCGCGATGTCGAGCGCGATGAACTGTTTCGATTCGTCGATGGAGGACATTGCGAAACCTTTCGCCGACGCAAGCCGGGGAACGACGTCGAAACCTACAGCGACGCGTTGCTGAACGTATTGCAGGCCTCGAGCGTGCCCTGCTGATAGCCAGTCATGAACCACTGCTTGCGTTGCGCGGCCGAGCCGTGGGTGAACGAATCCGGCACCACGCGCCCCGTCGCCTGACGCTGCAGCGTGTCGTCGCCAATCGCCGATGCCGTCGTCAGCGCCGCGTCGATATCGCCGGGCTCCAGGAAGTTCGGACGCTTCTTGGCTTCACGGTTGACCCAGACTCCAGCCAGGCAGTCCGCCTGCAATTCGACCCTCACCTGCAGCGCATTGGCCTCCGCCTTGGTGTCGGCCTGCTGCTGCAGGCGCGTCACGCGCGGGATGATGCCGAGCAGGTTCTGCACATGATGGCCGGCCTCATGCGCGATGATATAGGCGGCGGTGAATTTGCAGGCGCTGCCCGAGCAGCCGCGAAAGCGGGTCTCCACCTCGCGGAAGAATCCGGTGTCCAGAAAGATCGTCTTGTCCGGCGGGCAGTAGAACGGCCCCATTGCCGACTGCGCCATGCCGCAGCGCCCGCCATTGGTGGCGTTGCGGAACAGCACGATGCGCGGACCCGTGAACGATTGTCCCCTGGCCTGGAAGATTTCGCTCCAGCGGTCGTCGATCTCGCCGAGGATGCCGGAAATCATGCTGCCCATCTCGTCGGTCGGCGCGCCGGTCTTGCTCTGCGAGGAACGGCGATCGCTCTGATAGGAGGAGGACTGGCCGCCGCCGGTGAGGATCTCCGCGCCGCCAATCAGGATTCGCGGATCGATCCCGAACGCGTAGCCGATCAGACCCAATATGATAAGGGTGCCGATGCCGAGCCCGCCGCCGCCGATCGGCAGCCCGAAGCCACCACCACCACCGCCCATCATTCCGCCGTCGTCGCCGCGACGGTCCTCGATGTCGTCGCTACGCCGGAAATCATCGTAACGCATGGCGGCTTTTCCTCATGTCAGCTGGCGGGCGATATGTCGTCTGGCGGGCAATGCGCGCCGGTGCCCAACGCGCCAGGTAAAATTTCCGTTCCATTTATCAATAGCGCGCCCGGCAAAAATTGCCTAGTGCCGTCACCATTCGTATGCCGAACCGGATTGCAGTGCGTTCACGAGAACCAAATCAAAAATAAAGAGGCCTCACAACAAAAAGCCTTGAGCTGCGCGGCTTCGCTGCGCATCGCATCTCCGATCATCCGCATGGATCATACAACTCGAACGCGACGAGCGGTGTGAAAAATTTTCCGGATTAAGTCGATTTTTACTTTGGCCGGTCAATGTGTGGGCCGTCGGTTGTTTGGTCCCGCGTCGCCGACAGCGTCGCCTGAGTCAGAGTCGTGAGTCATGGTTGTGTCGCGTCGCGGGGCGTCTGCAAGGGCGCCCCGCACCAAATTAGAGTCTCGCTCTGACACGAGCGTCATCGTAGGCGACTGCGTCGCCGAAATGTCGAAACTGGAAGCGGCTTCCGTCGATCTGGTCTTCGCCGATCCTCCCTACAATCTGCAGCTCAAGGGTGAATTGAAGCGCCCGGATGAATCGCATGTCGATGCCGTAGACGACGATTGGGACAAGTTCTCCTCGTTCGCGGCCTATGACGATTTCACCCGTGCCTGGCTTCTCGCCTGCCGCCGCATCATGAAGCCGTCGGCCACGCTGTGGGTGATCGGCTCCTATCACAATATTTTTCGCGTCGGCGCGATCATGCAGGACCTGGGCTTCTGGGTGCTGAACGACATCGTCTGGCGCAAGTCCAACCCGATGCCCAATTTCCGCGGCCGCCGCTTCACCAACGCGCATGAGACCATGATCTGGGCCGCGCGCGACGAGAAGGCCAAGGGCTATACATTCAACTACGAAGCGCTGAAGGCCGCAAACGAGGACGTGCAGGCGCGTTCCGACTGGCTGATCCCGCTTTGCACCGGCGAGGAGCGCCTCAAGGGCAAGGACGGCAAGAAGATCCACCCGACCCAGAAGCCCGAAGGCCTGCTGGCGCGCGTGCTGCTGTCGTCGTCAAAGCCTGGCGACCTCGTGCTCGATCCGTTCAACGGCACCGGCACGACGGGCGCCGTGGCCAAGCGTCTCGGCCGCCGCTATATCGGCATCGAGCGCGACGCTGCTTATGCAAAGGCAGCGGAAGCGCGCATTGCCGAGGTCACGCCGCTGCCGGAAGCGACACTGGCGCCGTTCATGACTGCGCGCGAGGCGCCACGTGTCGCGTTCTCCGAGCTGATCGAACGCGGCATGATCCTGCCCGGCGCCAGGCTGGTCGACGCGAAGAAGCGCCACGGCGCGCTGGTCCGCGCCGACGGCGCCATCATGCTCGGCGACAAGGTCGGCTCGATCCACCGCATCGGCGCTGCGGCCCAAGGCGCGGAAGCCTGCAATGGCTGGACCTTCTGGCATATCGAGACCAAGCACGGTCTCAAGCTGATCGACGAGTTGCGCGCGCAAATCCGTTCCGAGATGGCGGCGGGCTGATCTTTCTCCTGGATTCCGGTTTCTCATTCCAGGCTCCGTCGCGAGCCGGCGCCCCTGCCTTCACAAACTCGTCTCTTGCGCTCCGGACCGAATTTGCGGCATGGACATGCCACTGGCGGCAAAACCCCGACGCCCTGCATTCTCCGGGGCCAACAAAGACAAGGGAGATCTTTCGATGCTCAAATTCTACTTCAACGGCGCGCCGAACCCGACCAAGGTTGCTCTCTTCCTCGAAGAATCCGGCCTGCCCTACGAGCTGGTGCCGGTCGACACCCGCAAGGGCGATCAGTTCAGGCCGGAGTTCCTCAAGGTCAATCCGAACGGCAAGGTGCCGGCGATCGACGATGACGGCGTCCACGTGTTCGACAGCAACGCGATCCTGCTCTATCTCGCCGAGAAGACTGGCAAGTTCCTGCCGCCCAGCACGCCGCCCAACAATCGCGCGCAACTGCTGTCATGGCTGATGTTCGTCGCGACCGGCCTCGGCCCCTATTCCGGCCAGGCCGTGCATTTCAAGCATTTCGCGCCGAAAGATCTGGAATATGCGCATAACCGCTACCAGTACGAAGGTCACCGCCACTACAAGATCCTCGACGAGCACCTCGCCAACAGCCGCTACATGATCGGCGACACCTATACGATCGTGGACATGGCATTCTGGGGCTGGGCGCGCCTTGCGCCATTCGTGCTCGGCGACGACATCTTCAGCAAATATCCCAACGTCAAGCGGCTGGTCGACGAAGTCTCGGCCCGGCCGGCGGCGGCGCGGGCGATCGCGCTGAAGGACAAGTTCACCTTCAAGGCCGACATGGACGAGGAAGCCCGCCACATCATGTTCGGCCATCTCAAGACCAAGGCGGCGTAGCCCGCGCACACTCTCGTCATTCCGGGGCACGCGCGCCCGAACTCGGGTTTACCCGAGTTCGGGACCTTGTTTAAGTATGGCCCAAGATTAAGTACCAAGTCGGCAACAGCCGACTTGGGCGCGTAAACCCGGAATCCAGAGGTTGTCGCACTAGATTCCGGGTTCGAGGCCGTTGGCCTCGCCCCGGAATGACCGGCCAAATAACCGCCAGCTCTTACTTCAATTTCGCGATCGCGCTCTCGACCACTTCCCGCGTGTACGGCTTCTGGATCACGGGCGCGGACGCCAGCTCGTCGGGGATCGGCGCGCGTTCGCCGTAGCCGGTCGCGAAGATGAAGGGGATGTTCATCTCCCGCAATTTAAGCCCGATGCTGATGCTGCTTTCACTGCCAAGATTGATGTCGAGCAACGCAAAGCTTGGCGTGGTCCGCTCGATGGCCTGCATCGCCTGCGCCACTGACGCGGCCGTTTCGACATGGCGCGCGCCGAGTTCCAAGAGGATGACCTCGGCGCTCATGGCGATGATCAGATTGTCCTCGACGATCAGGGCCGTATCGGAAATACGCGGCGCCGCGGGCTGCTTGGCCTCGACCCGCGACGGCGCCCCAGCCAGGGACGGCATCAGCTGCACGTAATTCGCTGGGATCATGAAGCGCGCCTGCACGCCCAACAGATCGAAGCGGATTTCCGCGTCGCCTTTGAGATCGAACGGCACCGAGCGCTCGATGATCGTGGTGCCGAAACCACGCCGCGACGGCGGCTGCACCGGCGGACCGCCGCTCTCCTTCCACTCGATCACGAGGCTCGATCCCTGATCGAGCTTCCAGACGACCTCCACGAGCCCCGAGGAATCGGCAAGCGCGCCGTATTTCGCCGAGTTGGTCATCATCTCATGGACCACGAGCGCGAGCGTCGCGAAGGCCTTGGGGTCGAGCGCGACATCCGGGCCGTCCATCTTGATCCGACGGGCGCGCGCGCCGAGATAGGCGCCGGCCTCTGACTCGACCAGCGAGCGCAACGCGACCGGCGCCCAGTTCAGATTGGTGATCTGGTCATGCGCGCGCGCCAGCGCCTGGATGCGGCCGCCGAGCATTGAGGAAAACTCCTCGATGCTGGTGGCGTTTTCCTTGCTCTGCGCGACCAGCCCGCGTACGAGACTCAGAATGTTGCGAACGCGATGATTGAGCTCGGCGATCATCAATTCCTGCCGTTCCTGCGCGCTCCGCCGCTCGCGCGCCGCGAGATCGGACAGTTGCAGGATCACCTCCAGCAGGGTGACACGCAGGCTTTCGGCGATGCGAAGATCGGCGGATGACCAGGGTTTCGACTGGCCGGCCACCGTCTCCTGCCAGAGTTCAAAGCTCTTACGCGGAGTGAGCCGCGCGCCGAGCGGTCCTTCCTGATACGATTTGTTGGGATCGCCCGCCCAGTTGACCGAGCGCAGCACCTCGCGGCGGAAGAAGATCAGGCAGTCGCGCGGCACCCGCGAGATGGGAATGGCGAGAAAGCCCGCGGCGCGATCCCTGAAGGACTCGCCCGCGGCGTAGACCTTGGCGATCTCGGCGCTCGCGCAGATCCGGCCCGGCGAGGTGCGGTTGATGAAGCCGATCAGCTGCTGCACCTCGCTTTCGGTCGGCGTCGCGCCGTCGAGCGTGATCTCGTCCTCCGACCAGACGGCGATGCCATCGCATGCGATCATCTTGCGATAGTCGCCGATGAAATCGATGATCGCGCGCTTGCTGTGAGCGTGCATCGCGGCGGTTTCCATCAGCCGTTCCTGCATCCGGTGGGCGCGGGTTTCGTATTCAATGTCGCTTTCGCGCTCGCGGCCTTCCAGAATCCAGGAGAACATCTGGCCAAACAGTTCGGACGCGGTGCGCTTCTCGAAGGAGATGTGGCGCGGCGAATAATGATGGCAGGCGAACAGGCCCCACAATTTGCCGTCGCGCAGGATCGACACCGACATCGAAGCGCCGACGCCCATGTTGCGCAGATATTCGATATGGATCGGCGACACCGACCGCAGCACGCTCATCGACAGATCGAGCAGTTCGGCGCTATGCGTCGCGGTTGCGGCCAAGACAGCCGGCCGTGCGTCGACGTCGGCGATGATGCGAAGCCAATTGCGCTGATAGAGAATCCGCGCCTGCCGTGGAATGTCGGACGCCGGATAGTGCAGCCCGAGAAACGGCTCCAGCCCGGCGCTGGCCACTTCCGCGATCACCTCGCCCGACCCGTCGGGGTGAAAGCGATAGACCATCACGCGATCAAAGCCGGTCAGGATCTTGAGCTGCCGCGCCGCTTCCTGAGCGAGTTCATTGAGGCCCCTGGTCTTGCGGATGCGCCCGAGCATCAGACGGACGATCTCGCCGGAATTGACACCCGGCTCCAGCACGCTCGGCTCAGCCTCGACGACGAGATAGGCGCCGGAAAAATGAATGGCGAGATCGAAGGGCGGACCGCCCGGTTGCAGTTCGACGCCGAACATCCGCTCCACTGCATCCGGCGCGCTCAGATAATCGACGCGGGTGCGGATCGCACCGACGGCCGCTTCCGAAAGCACCTCGTCGATCGGGTGGCCCAGCAGCGCCGAAACCTCCATCCCGAGGAAATCTCCGGCATTGTCGGAAGCCACGCAGACCGTAAAGTCGGACAACAGCGCCAGCAAAAAACCGAATGGTTGCACGCTACCCGGAATATGAATCGGCTCGCGATCGCAATTTGAGAGGTTGACCTGCTCGTTCATGAGCGCGCCGCCGCCCGTGCAAACAGCGCGAACGCCTGGCGCGCGCCGGCAATCGCCTCGGCCTCGTCGTCAGCGGTCATCGCTTCGCGCTGCAGCCGGTCCAGAAAGCTGCGCCATAAGTGTTGTCCCGTGCCGTGACTGAGATAGGCCCTCGCCTCCGCGATAGCGGATCAGCCGATTGGGCGATCATGCGCAGCAGATATTTCGCCCCGAGCCGCGATCCTTCCAGCACATACATGGTGCCGAGCATGCCGTTTCGATTGAGCGGACGCACGTCTGCCAGCAGTCGGACCGATCCGCCGAGGCGATCGAGATCCGCTGCAATCGGGGCGCGGCGCGAACGCTCCGGCCAGTCGGCAAAAATGCGGTTCACCCCACCCTGCTCGAGCGCGGCCTCAAGCGGCCACAGCGCTGCAGCGCTTGCTTCGAGAAAACGCCGGTAGCCGCGACGGCTCGTGATATCGAATGCCGCAAACCGCGTGTCCAACTCGCGATGAGCGCTTGCAGTTGCTTCCCTGAGACTGTCGCGTAATCCGGATGATGTGGTGACCTCCATACCTGTCGGGTCATCCGGAGCGGCGGCCAGCAACATCAGGGGAATCTCGAACCAGTGATGATTGCCGCCAACACGGCACGGGCGGGTGTAACGCCGCTCGAAACGAAAAGTTCCGGACCGGTTCCGGATTGTCGTTTCACCACATCGACAGCTGCCGTAGGGTGGGCAAAGGCGCAGCAGCGCCGTGCCCACCATCTATCGATCGGACGTCGCACCTTGGTGGGCACGCTGTCGCTTCGCCCACCCTACGAGCTGCTGCGCGATACTTCCGCCGTCATCCCGGGGCGATGCCACCGGGTCCGCGCGATGCGCGGCCCGATGATAGGCTCCCGCACCGAACCCGGAATCTCTAGATTCCGGGTCTGGTGCTAGCGCACCATCCCGGAATGACGGCAGTCCATGGCTGCTTTAAGCTTTGATTCACGCGTTCTCTTCGGCGAGCACTTTCCGCACCGCGGGCCGTTCGGACATGCGCGTGCGATGGTCGGCGACTTTCGGCAGGCTCGCGAGATCGACGCCGTCGCCCTCGAGCCACAGCGCGACCGTATAGAGATAGGGGTCGCAGATCGTATAGCTCTCGCCCATCACCCACGGCCCTCTGAGCATGCCACGCTCGACCAGCGCGAAGCAGGCGCCGACGCTTTTCGGTATCGTGCGCTTCATGTCGGCAAATGAAGTCTCTTCCGTCGCCCAGCGCGCGCCGCGCAGCTTGTGGGCATGCGCGACATGCAGCGTCGAGCACAGATAGGAGTTGAAGGCCTGCACTTGGGCAAAGGCAAAGGGATCGTCGAGCGGCGCAAGCCTGGCTTGCGGAAAGCTCTGCGCGATATAGGCCAGCATGGCTGGCGTCTCGGTCAGGATGCCGCGGTCGGTCACCAGCGAAGGCACACGCCCTTTCGGATTGATCTTGAGATAGTCCGGGCTGTTCTGCTGATTGACCTTGAAATCGATTTTCTCGGTCGTGTAGGGCGCCCCGGCTTCCGCCAGCGTGATGTGGGAGGCGAGCGCGCAGGTACCGGGCGCATAGTAGAGTTTGAACATTTTCCGTTCCCTTCAAGACGCTGCACGTTACCGGCGGAGCGATGCGTTTTCAAGCGAAGGGAGGCGCGGCTCGCGTGAAGAAAACGCCCTACCGGAGCGCCTTTGCAGTCTCGACGAGGCGCATGCTGGTGGAAGCCGTCGCCAACACCGTGCCGCTACTCCCCATCAGCTTTCCTTCGACAAAGGCGATCGTCTTGCCGAGTTGGGTGACGCTCGCCTCGCCGGTAATCGGACCGGGCATTGCGGGGCTGAGGAAATTCGCCGTCATGGTGATGGTCGCGGTATAGAGCCTGCCGTCCGTCATGACGAACACCGCCGGCCCCATGGTGTCGTCAAGCATCGCGGAGAGAATGCCGCCCTGCACGAAGCCCGCGGGGTTGCAAAATTCCGGCTTGCCGTCGAAGCCGATCCGAATCCAGCCGTCCGCAGGCCGCGCATCGAGCAGATGCCAGCCGAGCAGTTTCGACGACGGCGGCGGGGTCAGTTGGTCGAGCGCAGTCTTGATCATGGGAGCCTCCATTCGTGCTTCCCTAAACCAGACCTGCTGCCAGCGTGCTGTCAGGAGGACTCAAAGGTCCAAGCCATGCGCGATCGCCTTGCGCATCACGCTGGGCAGCGCCTCCTCGGCAAGCGTTGCGACCGGCACCCAGCGCATGCCCTTGGGCGCGCGCGCACCCGCGGCGACCTTCGCGGTGTACACCACAAGCTCCAAGGGGAAATGCGTAAAGACGTGGGTTACGACGCCCGTCTTGCGATGCCAGCGCGCGACGCCGTTCAGCGGCGGCGCCTGTGCGAGCGCGGCCTCATCGTCCTGACCGGCGCGCCAGTCGGAGCCTGGGACTTCGGTCATGCCGCCAAGCAGGCCCTTCTCGGGACGCGAGCGAACCAGGAGCTCGTCGCCGCGCGTGACGACGAATGCCGCGCCCCGGCGCAGCGCACCGGCCTTTTTTGCAGCCTTGCGCGGAAACGTCTCCTGGTCGCCGCGCGCGCGGGCGAGGCAATCCGCGTTCAAGGGGCACAGCGCGCAGGCCGGCTTCTTCGGCGTGCAGATCGAGGCGCCCAAATCCATCAACGCCTGTGCGCTGTCGCCGGCGCGTGATGTCTCGTCGCCGTCGCGGGCCGGGCCAAGCAGCCCCGCCGCCAATTGCTGGATGAGCGGCTTCGCTTGCGGCAGCGGCTCCTCGACCGCGTGGAGACGTGACACCACACGTTCGATATTGCCATCAACCGGCATGGTACGGCAATCGAAGGCGATCGCGGCGATGGCGGCGGCGGTATACGGCCCGATCCCGGGCAGCGCGCGCAGGCCCTCTTCCGTGTCGGGAAAAGTGCCGCCGTGGTCGCGCATCACCGCGACCGCACAGGCGTGCAGATTGCGCGCGCGCGAATAATAGCCAAGCCCGGCCCACATTCTCAGAACATCATCGAGGGAAGCTTGCGCCAGCGCCGTCACATCGGGCCAGCGCGCAATGAATTTCTCGAAGTACGGCCCGACCGCCTTGACCGTGGTCTGCTGCAGCATGATCTCCGACAGCCACACCCGGTAGCCGTCGGCGCGCTCGCCCGCCGCCGCACGCCACGGCAGCCGCCGGCGATGACAGTCGTACCACTGAAGCAGCAGCGCGGGGCGATCGTTCGCCGCGACCGGCACATCTCGTCGGTCGGTCTTGGCGGCCGCGGAGGAACTCATACGAGCAATCCTAGTGTCGGAACACAATTCCCTCCACGTCATGCCCGCGCTTGTCACCGACATCCACGCCTTTCTTCTTCCGCCAGATAGTTAGGCGTGGATGGCCGGAACGGCCCGACGATGACGGTTTTCGCCGCTGGCGACAACCGTGCTAAAAGCGGGCATGTCCAAGCCCCGCCCGATCAGCGCCAAGCCGCTGTCCGTCCTGCTCGGCAACGTCTTTTCCGAGGTCTATGCCCGGCAGGGCTTTGCCGCGCGCGAGTTGGTGACGCGCTGGGCCGACATCGCCGGCCCCGAGATCGCCACTCATGCCGAGCCGCTGAAAATGCAATGGCCGCGCCCCGTGGAGGGCCAGCCGCAGGAGCCGGCCACGCTGGTGCTGCGGGTCGAGGGGCCGATGGCGCTGGAGATCCAGCATTCCGCCGACGTGATCCTGCAGCGGGTGAACCGATTTTTCGGCTGGAGCGCGGTCGGCCGGCTGGCGCTGCGGCAGGCGCCACTGTCGCGCCGGAACCGGCCCAGGCCGTCCCGCAAGCCCGACCCGGACGCGGTGGCCAAGGTCGAAAAGACCCTGTCCGCGGTCGAGGACGAGGACTTGCGCGCCGCACTGGCCCGGCTCGGCGCCGCCATCAAGCGAAATTGAGGTTTTTGCCGCGGCGCTCCGTCGCAAGGCGCCATTGCCTCCATGACCGTTTCAAGCTAGCGAACGGCATCTCAATCGGAACCTTTTGCGCCGCTCGGCGCCCATCCGGGAGCAGAACCTTGATCATCACCCGCCGCGCCTTCACTGCCGCCCTGTCGCTCACGGGACTTGCCGCACTCGCCGGTTTTACGCCGCTGCGGCTGATCGCCGACGCATTCGCCCAGAGCACCGCCGACGTCGCCAAGCCGGTGTCGCTGCCGGACATGGCGATCGGCAATGCCAATGCCAGCGTGACCATCACCGAATATGCCTCGATGACCTGCCCGCATTGTGCGAAGTTCAATGAGGAGGTGTTTCCGAAGATCAAGAAGGAATATATCGACGCGGGCAAGGTGCGCTGGATCTTCCGCGAGTTCCCCCTCGACATCAAGGCCGCCGCAGGCTCGATGCTGTCGCGCTGCATCGCCAATGGCGACGCCCAGAAATATTTTGTGGTGACCGACATGCTGTTCCGGTCGCAGAACGACTGGGTGATGAAGAACACCACCGAGACCTTGACGCGGATTGGCAAGCAGGCCGGGCTCAGCCAGCCGCAGGTGGAAGCCTGTCTGAAGGATCAGTCGTTGCTCGACAAGATCGCCGCCGACCAGAAATACGCCAGCGAAGTGTTGAAGGTCGACTCGACGCCAACCTTCTTCATCAATGGCGAGAAGATCAAGGGCGAGACCTCGATCGAGGAATTCGAGAAGAGGATCAATCCGCTGCTGAAGAGCTGACGCCACGACCAACCGCTTTCAGAAATCGCTGATATCTGAGTGGCTTAGACCCACTTCGGAATATTCCGAAGAATGTGTTTGCGTGCTGTGGGCTACAGTCTGGGCTACCCCGTGCGTTATTTCAGGCGCTGTGTCGGGTCGCCGCTGGGCGGCCTCCGCTGCGGCTCCGGCACCAGGACCACTCCACCACCAAGGCAACGCGCGCCCGACGAACC
>Ga0210402_10003439_pt1 | contig 14844 bp, 15 predicted proteins | sample IncBWC7MmetaG_FD_161055 | JGI IMG/M metagenome (GOLD analysis project Ga0210402, IMG submission 161055) | Forest soil microbial communities from Barre Woods Harvard Forest LTER site, Petersham, Massachusetts, United States - Inc-BW-C-7-M | ecosystem: Environmental > Terrestrial > Soil >...
CTGCAAGGCTTTTTCCTGGATGCCGTTACCCGCCATAGCGAAGTCCTTTCGCTTGTACAATGCGATGAACGAAGATGGCCGGGGTCATAACATTTTCTGGATCGATGGCGCCCACCGGAACAATCTGTTCCACTTCGGCAATGGTCGTCTTCGCCGCCATGGCCATGATGGGATTGAAATTTCTGGCGGCCAGCCGGTAGGTCAAATTCCCCAACTCATCGGCTTGCTGCGCTTTGATGAAGGCATAGTCGGCCTGGATCGGCAATTCGAGAATGCAGCGCTGGCCTTGCAGCACGCGCTCTTCTTTTCCATCGGCGACTTCGGTGCCGACGCCCACGGTGGTGTAGAAGCCTTGCAGGCCAGCGGCCGCGGCACGCATGCGTTCGCACAAGATGCCCTGTGGCACGAGTTCCAAAGTCACTTCCTTAGCAGCAAAGCGGTCTTGAAAATAGTTGGCGTGAGGCCCGGGGAAGGAAGCAATCACGTGCCTGATCTGGTTGTTTTTGAACATGAGGCCGAGTTCGCCTTCGCGCGTGCCGCAATTATTGCTGATGGCGGTGATATTTTTCGTGCCCTTCCGCGCCAGAGCTTGGATCAAATTATTCGGAAAGCCGGCGCCACCGAATCCGCCGAACATGATTCGCGCGCCATCAGGAATGTCCGCGACCACGTCGTCGAGAGCCGTGTAGAGTTTCTTCTTCATCGCGCGCCCATCGCACCGGCTCGCAGCGTTGGCGAGAACTTCGCCGCTACGCCGATTGCGTGCAGCCATCGCCCGGTTTCCGTCCCGGCGAGATCATTCTTCAGCAGGGCACGCAAATCCGATTCATCGTCCACATCCAGCTCGAGGCGGGGGTTGCGCCGAATCACCACTTGGGCCCGAACGCTTTCGGATTCGGCGAGATGTTTGGCAAAACTGCCGGTACCAAAATGCGAGGGAAACAGGGTGGGAGGAGTCCGCAGAATAGCGTTGGTGCCGGTTCCGTCGCGCGAGGGAACAATTAGCAAACCTGGCGGCTGGCAATCCGCGGCCAGGAGTTCATCGATGTCACTGGATTGAATGAGCGGCAGGTCCAGCGGGAGGCGCAGCAAGCCGGTAACGCCCTTTTGCTCGCAGATTTGCGATGCGGCGTCGACGGAACGGCTCTCCGAAATCTGCTGCTCTTCGCGAAGAATCTCCCAGTGATTTTCTTCGGCCAGATGCATGGCGGGCTCGTAATTCGTAACGACAAAGATCTTTTCCGCGCAGCGAATCCCCTTCACAGCGCGGATGGTGTCGGCGAGCATGGCTTCGGCCAGAGCAAAGCGCTCATCCGGCGAGAGGACAGCGATTAATCGCTTCTTTGCGTTGCGCAGATCCTTGACCGGTAAAAGGAGTGCTCGCATGGAAATCGCTCAGTAGGCGCCTTCTGAGTAGGCAACGTGGCTATCGGAGCGGATCATCGGAAGCTGGGCTGCCGGTGCTGGCGGGTCCTGATCCGGATGGTCGAATAGGCGGCGAATTTTGTAGGTGGTGGTTCGTTCCGCAGGGACTCGCCTGATGGAGCGAATTCGAGAGCGAAATTCTTCCGGCGCAACGTATTCGCCGAAAGTCGCACCGGCGGCCTTAGAGATGCTTTCTTCCATGAGCGTGCCGCTGAAATCGTTTGCTCCGGCCTGCAAACACGCGAGCGAGGTTTCAAAACCCAGCTTCACCCAGGAAACCTGCAAGTTCTTAATCGCCCCGTGGAGCAGGACTCGAGCGAGGGCGTGCACTTGCACATGCTCTTCGCGTTTCGCTCCCGGCCTCGCTCCACCGTGACGGTAAAGGCGGGTGTTCTCGTGGATGAATCCCAGCGGCACGAACTCTGTGAATCCGCGGGTGCGTTTTTGGATGGCGCGCAGCAGGAGGATGTGCCGCACCCAATCTGCGGGGCCTTCCACATGTCCGTACATCATGGTAGAGGTGGTCGGGATCCCAAGTTCGTGCGCGGTTGTGATGATCTCGACCCAGCGAGCGGCTGGCAATTTGTTGGGGCTCAGTTCTTGCCGCACGCGATCATCAAGGATTTCCGCCGCAGTGCCGGGAATACTGCCCAGTCCTTCGTCTTTCATCATTTGAAGGTATTCGCGAAGGGGTATTCCAGTTTTCGCAACGCCATAATCGATTTCCATCGGCGAGAATGCGTGAACGTGCATTCCCGGGATCGTGCGCTTGATTGAGCGGAGCAAATCGCGGTAGAAAAATCCGTCAAGGTCGCGCGGCAATCCGCCTTGAACGCAGACTTCGGTGGCGCCGCGATCCCAAGCCTCGCGGGCACGGCGCACCACTTCTTCGAAGGAGAGGGAGTAGGCGTCGGAGGCGCCGGGCCCACGTCCAAAGCCGCAAAAACTACAACCGACGAAACAGACGTTGGTGAAGTTGATGTTGCGATTCACGACATAGGTGATGGCGTCGCCGACGGTATCGCGGCGCAACTGGTCCGCGACGGCCACAAGCGCTGCGAGTTCTGCTCCTTCCGCCGTCGCGAGGACTAGTCCTTGTTCGAAGGTCAGCTCTGCGCCGGAGGTCGCGGCGAGGAGGATTTCACGAACTTCGGCGGTGCAAGCCTCCAGTGGCGTCGGGGAGTTTCCGTTCATCGCGGGTGTGGACATTTCCTGAATATCCTACCAGAGGTGCGATGCGGCGGCGCTACATCCGGGGGCTCTTTCCTTTTCTGGGCCGGAGGGCTGAAAATGCACGATATTCGCACAATGCTTCGATGCCACTCATGGAACGCGGGATATATCATGGGAAAAAGACGGCTTACCATTCCAGGGCCAACCAGAAAGAAATGCGCAGGGAGGAAACCAGCTGCATTTCAACGTCAACGCCGGAACATTCGCCACTGGCCGGTCCGGCCCGCATCCATTAACATACTCGCAGGGCTATGAAACGAAAAACGGCAATGATCATCGTTATCGCAATGGCGCTCTTCGGGGCCGCAATCGCGATGGTTGCCTCGATCCTGCATGATGGCCTGAGCGCCCGTGCCAGGCCCACTCGATTGGAAATCATGGTGGCGCGAAACGTGCGTCACTTTGCGATTCCTGCGAACGCGCAGACGACTGCGAATCCCGTGCTGGCCTCCGCGGAAGAGCTGCGCGATGCGCGGATTCATTTCGCGGATCATTGCGCCATTTGCCATGGGAACGATGGCGGCGGAAAAACTATGCTGGGTGAAGGCCTATACCCTAAACCGCCCGACCTCCGGTTGCCGCAAACGCAAATTCTTACGGACGGCGAACTGTTTTGGATCATCGAGAATGGGGTGCGATTTACGGGAATGCCGGCATTTTCCAATGGCGGCGAGCATGGCGGGACGCAGGACAGTTGGAAACTGGTTCACTTTATCCGCCACCTACCCCACCTCACGGCCACCGAGCGGATAGAAATGGAGCGGTATAATCCCAAAGGGCCAGAGGACCGCACGGAAGAACAACGGGAAAACGATTTCTTGAATGGGGCAACGCCGCCGTCAAAGCCGGAATCACAAAGTCGTCGCCAGAAATGAAGCGATAGTCGGATGATTTCAGTGGGAGGCTCTCATGAAGATTCGCTTATTGTTAACAGCTCTATTGCTCGTGCTGGCGACGGGCTTGGTGTTCGCACACGGCAATAAAGTTCATGTGAGTGGAACGGTGGAGAAAGTCACCTCGGATTCCGTGGTGGTCAAGACGCGGGATGGAAAGTCCGTCGAGGTGAAACTCGTTGCTTCGACCGTGTACCTCTCTCATATGATGGTCAAAATCGACAAGCCAGCCGACCCCAATGCGGACAAACCCGCGAAGCAATCAGACATTGCCGTCGGCGACCTGGTGGTGATCCACGCCACGCCCAAGGACAATGCGTTGGAGGCCGACGAGGTGAAATTTTCCGTCCCGAGGGCCGTTAAACCTGCAACTCCTGCAACCGCGAAACCAAAATCTTGAAGAATTGCCGACGCCGAGACTTTTCTTCTAATCCACGAGATGACAGGAGTGGGTTTTTAACACCAGCCACACTCTGCGGCCGGCAGTTAGCTCCAGCGCGCGGACTGCGCCAGGGGTAATGTGCACGAGGAAGGTCGGGCCACAATCCACGCGTGCGATGACCATCGTGCCACGCTGCTCCAGGGACATGATGCGGCCTTCTAGCAAGTTCCGCGCGCTGAGTCCGCGCGGCCGTTCCGTCGCCAACAGAATGTCTCCTGCGCGAACCGCCACCTGCACGACGGTTCCAGGAGTGGCGTAGCCGAGCGGCACTTCGATCTCGCAGGCGCTCTCCAGCAGGCGAACGCGCATGACACCATCGGTTTCGCGGAGGTCAAGCACACTGGCGCTCAAGAGATTTTCGAAGCCTGCAGCCTGAGCCAGTTTTTTGCGGCGCGGCGCGTTGAGGACGTCCGTGGGGAGGCCGGCGCTTACGACACGGCCGCTGTCGAGGGTGATGACACGCTCGCCCAGAGCGTCGACCTCTTCGCGGCTGTGCGTCACGTACAAAATGGGAATTCTTTTCGCGGCGTTCCACGCGCGCAGATCGTCGACAATCGCGGATTTCAATTCGGCGTCCAAACCTGTTAACGGTTCATCGAGCAGCAAGACGCGTGGTTCGGTTACCAGCGATCTCGCCAGGGCGATGCGTTGTCTCTCGCCTCCGGAAACCTGAGTAGGTTTTTGTTTGCGCAATTTCTCGACGCGAAAAAGATTGAGAATTGATGTTACTCGCTCCCGGATTTCCTGCTCCTGCAAATCGCTTAATCCGTAAGCAATGTTTTCTTCCGCACTTAAATGCGGAAAGAGGGCAAGGGTTTGAAAAACGTAGGCAATTCGCCGCTTCGGAGTGGGGAGATAGATTCCGCGAGCGGAGTCGAAAAAGACCTCGTCGCCGACGGTGATTTGGCCATCGTCAGGCCGCACTAATCCCGCGAGGCAATCCAGCAGTGTGGACTTACCGGCTCCGGAAGCCCCAAATAAAATCGTGATGCCCGGAGGGACTTCGATGGAAACATTGAGGATAAAGGAAGAGGGGCGCGCGCCGTACCGCTCTTTGCGGATACGCGCGAGGAGCATGGAAGGGTTTACTTCGCCGTCCATGGCGTCCAGGCGCGGCGATTCACGGCATAAACAACGGACAACACTGCGAAGGAGATTGCCAGCAAAATCAGCGCCATGCGGTTTGCCGCGCCGTACTCCAGGGACTGGACGTGATCGTAAATGTCGATGGAGACCGTTCGCGTGACTCCGGCCAAATTGCCGCCCACCATTAGGGCGACTCCAAATTCGCCCAGGGTGTGCGCGAAACTCAGCACCGCCGCGGTAACCACACCGGGCAACGACAGCGGCAGGATCACTCGTAGAAAAGTGCGCACGCCGCCGGCACCCAGCACGGCAGAGGCATCGAGCAGCCTTCGATCGACCGCCCCGAAGGAGGCGACGAGCGGCTGTACCGCAAATGGAAAGCTATAGAGCACGGAGGCAAGAATCAGGCCGCCAAAGGTGAAAGCCAGTCCGTGGCCGAAGAGTGCGATCCAGAGCTTTCCGAGCGGTCCGCGCGGCCCCATGGCGAGCAAGGCGTAAAATCCTAGTACCGTCGGCGGGAGAACGAGCGGCAGCGCGACTACTGATTCGAGCAGGAATTTCCAGCGCCAGTTCGAATAGGCCAGCCAACAGGCCACGGGCGTACCGACCGCCAGCAATATCGCCGCCACCGATGCTGCCAGCTTCATCGACAACCACAAGGATTCCATTTGCCTTCCTGTTCTGCTTTTCTCGGCGTTGTCTCCGCGCCTTCTGGGTCGCGGCGTTATCTTTCTACTTCCTCACCATATCTGGAACTTCAAAACCATAGTTCGTTAGGATGGCGCGCCCCGACGGACTCTTCACAAATCCCAGAAATGCCCGCGCGGCGATTTTGTTCTGAGCATCTTTCAAAATGACCGCTCCTTGTTCGAGAGCCGGATGCATATCGGCGGGAATTTCCCATCGTTTTCCATCGCGCATAGCGGGCGAAACTGCGAGTGACATCGCCACGATTCCGGCTTGCGCATTTCCCGATTGCACAAACTGGGCAGCTTGCGAAATATTTTCTCCGAATATTAGCTTGGTTTTGACGGAGTCGTAGATGCACGCCTTTTGCAGCGCCGCCACCGCGGCTCGTCCATAGGGCGCATGTTCCGGATTGGCGATGGCAATTTTCTCGACGCTCGAATCGAGCAGAGATTTCCAACCTCCTTTGCCAACATCCACTTTCGCGTCAGCCGGGGCCCAGATCACGATTCGACCGATGGCGTATTCGTACAGAGATCCCGGTTCCGCAAGGCCAGCGGCTTCCAGCTTTCTCGGGTATTCAATGTCCGCCGAAAAGAACAGATCAAAAGGCGCGCCATTCTGGAATTGCGAGAAGAAGTTTCCGCTCGATCCGTAAGTCACGTTTACCGTCACGCCTGCCTGCTTCTCGAACTTCTTGGATAGCTCTTCCATTGCAAACTTCAAATCCGCCGCTGCGGCTATGCGGATTTCCTGCCCCTGAGCTGGCACTTCGCCTGGGGCAAAAAGCATGGAGACCATGAGCGGGAACAAGCGAATCCAATTGCCCCGCGTTGTTTTTCCGCGGTTCACGAATCAGACTCTCAGAATCATTACTTCGGTCGATTTGACCAGCGCGGCGGCTCGCTCTCCTGGTTTGAGCCGCATCTCCTTGGCAGCATCGGCGGTGATGAGCGCTGTAATTTGCTGCTCGCCAATCGCGAGCCTCACCTGGGCCAGCAAACCGCTGTACTTCACTTCCAGGACGCGCCCGATCAATTGATTGCGCCCGCTGATTTTGCGGAAGTTTCCGCGGCGCGTTTCGATGTCTCCATGGCTGAGTTTCCTCGGGAAGAGACGGTCGATTTCACTTTCCGGCACGCGGTGGTGCCCGCCGGGGGTTTTCACTGACTTGATCTTTCCGTGGTAGATCCATTGCTTCAGGGTGGGATAGCTGATGCCCAGAATATTTGCCGCTTCCCGCGGCGCCAAGAGCTTCTGCACGAACGGCCTCCTGCGAGGAGGCAGAATATCGCACAGCTAATCATTATAGCAATACGTTTTTATACGATTTTTGCCATTGGATGGGCTAGTTCCGGAGCGGCTTGCCGGTCTTCAGGGTGTGGGCAATGCGTTCCTGGGTTTTCTTTTCACCGCAGAGGGAGACGAAGGCTTCGCGCTCGAGATCGAGCACGTATTGTTCGCTGACCATCTGGGGCGAGGTCAGTGGGCCGCCAGCCAGGATGTTGGCGAGTTTGCGGCCGACGTGCGCGTCGTATTCGGAGGCGTATCCGCCACGGAGCATCATGTGGATGGCGAGCTTCGCGCCGGCGAGGAATTGTTCGCCGAGCACTTTGATTTGCGTGGTCTGCGCGCCTTCCTGCCAGGTTGCTGCCAAGGGCTTGTAGCCGCCGCGCACCAGTGCCAACGCGGCTTCTTTGGCATCCGCAACCAGGCGATCACGATTCATGGAGACGCCATCTTCGCGGCGCAAATATCCCAAGTCGCGGCACTCCTCCGCGCTCGTGCCAACTTTGGCCATCGCGATCGCTTCGAACGCCGGTTTTAACGCATGAAAAAGATCCAGGTCGGATTCCGGGGAAGAGGACGCGCTCGAGCCTGACACACTGGCATGTTCATTCGCGCGAATCATCATTTCCTTGGTGCCACCGCCGCCGGGGATCAGCCCGACACCTGCTTCCACCAAGCCGATGTAGGCTTCCGCGGCAGCTTGAATTTTTGCGGCGTGCAGGCTGACTTCGCAGCCGCCGCCGAGCGCCAAGCCCTGAGGCGCTGCCACTACTGGCTTTGGAGCGTATTTGATCGCCAGGTTGATGTTCTGGAATTGCTTTACGGCCATGTGCAATTCGTCCCACTCCTGCTCCTGGGCTCCCACCAAAACGAGCATCAAGTTTGCGCCGACGGAGAAATTGACCGCCTGGTTGGCGATGACCATAGCGTCAAAGTCCGACTCTAGGCGCTTCAAACCCTTGTGCAACATGGCGATCAGGTCCGCGCCGATGGCGTTCATCTTGGCGTGAAATTCACAGCAGACTACGCCGTCACCGAGATCGATGAGGCTTGCGCCCGAATTGCGCTCGACTTCGCGGCCTGCATCCTTGAACGACTTGAGAATGATGATGCCCTTAGGCTCTTCGACTTTTTTCGATGCGCCGCCAATCTCGAAAACTGTCGTGGTCCCCTTCTCTGATTCGTAAAATCCCTTTCGTCCGCTGGCCAGCACTTTTTCGATGACCGGGGGCAGAGCGCGTCCCTCTTTCTGGACCTGTCCTGCAAACACCTTTACGCCGATGGCATCCATGATTTCGAACGGCCCAAGTTCCCAGGCAAAACCCCAGCGCAGAGCGCGATCCACGTCCACCACATTGTCGGAAATTTCAGGCACGCGCCGTGCTGCGTACAAACACATCTCGGAAAGCGAGCCCCACAAAAACTGCTGGGCTCTGTCGCCTTTCTGCCCTTCGAGCAAAGGTCCGACCAGAGCGCGAAGCCGTTCTCGCGTGTCTTCAATCGCTTTGCCCATTTCCAAAGAGGCAAATTTCGCTTTCTGCCGCGCGCGATACTCCATGGTATTCACATCGAGCGTCAGAATCTCCTTTTCCCCCTCGCCCTTCATTTTCTTGTAAAAACCTTGGCCGGTCTTGTCACCGAGCCAGCCGCGCTTGGCCATCTCTTCGACGAGAGCGGGGACCTTGTAGCTCTCGCGCGATTCATCGTTGGGGGCCGTCTCGTAGATGTTTTTCACAACGTGCACTAGCACATCTAGACCCACGATATCTGCGGTGCGAAACGTAGCGGACTTCGGCCAGCCCACCGCCGGTCCCGTACAAGCGTCCACTTCTTCCACTGTCATTCCGAGCGAACCCATCAGGCGCAAGGCATTGAGCATGGAAAATGTTCCAATGCGGTTGGCGATGAAATTCGGTGAGTCTTTGGCGACGACTACGCCTTTTCCCAGCCGGCGGTCGCAAAACTCGCTCAAGGAATCGACCACTTCCTTGGAGGTCTTTGGACCGGGAATGACTTCCACCAGCTTCAAATATCGCGGCGGGTTGAAAAAATGGGTTCCCGCCCAGTGCTGCTGAAACTCTTCGCTCATGCCCTCGGCGATCAAGTGCACGGGCAAGCCGGACGTGTTGGTGGTTACGATGGCGCCGGGTTTGCGAAACTGGGCCACGCGCGCCAGCAAGTTTCGCTTGATTTCCAGGTTTTCTGCGACCACTTCAATGATCCAGTCGGCCTCGGCGCAACGCGCCAGGTCATCCTCGAAGTTGCCAATGGCGATTTTTTCCGCAAGCGCGGCGGTAAAGAGCGCGGCGGGCTTCGATTTCTTAGCCGCCTCCAATCCAGCGCGCACGATTTTGTTGCGATCTCCGGGCGGCGCATTTGCTGGCAAGTTTGGCGGCACGATGTCCAGCAAAATGCATGGCAGGCCGGCATTCGCAAAATGAGCCGCGATCCGTGAGCCCATCGTTCCCGCTCCGAGCACCACTGCTTTTTCGATGCGACGAGTCATGGCGAGCCTTTTGGTTGGATTTAGGAGGTTAGTTTTGTTCGAAGGGACAGGTTACAGAACCGGCATGCGCGGGTCAAACGACGGACGAAGCCTGGGGGATAGGTACTAAAATGGACAGATGGCGGAAGAAGGCAAAGTCCCTGGGACACTCGGCTGGTTGCGAACGGCAAAGGACAAGTTTCGCGCCTTCGCCTATGGCGAGCAGAGCGAAGCCAAGGAGCGTCCACGCATTGGCTTGGCCCTTGCGGGCGGCTTTGCGCGCGGGATTGCGCATATTGGAGTGCTGCGCGTCTTGCGCGAAGCCAATATTCCCATCGATTGCGTCGCAGGCACGAGCGTTGGCGCCCTGATCGGCGCGGGCTACTGTGCCGGAGCATCGCTGGAAGAGATGGAAAAGATAGGCGCGGAGACGAGCTTTACCGATTTCGGCCGTTGGACCCCTTCGTGGCTAGGCTTGGCCACCAACCAGCGCATGGAAAAATATCTCGCACGGTTTAGTCCGGTAAAGACATTCGAAGAACTGCGTACGCCGCTAGCCATCGCCACAACGGATATCAACGCGGGTGTCTCCGTGTACTACTCACATGGGCCGATTGCGCCCGTTGTACGGGCCTCGTGCGCCTATCCTGGGTTGTTCGTACCCATCCAATACGACGGGCGGACGCTGGTCGATGGATTCCTCACCGCTCCGGTGCCAGTGGAAGGCGCGCTGCTTCTTGGCGCTGACATTGTTATCGCTGTATATCTCGAGTCAGGCAACGTCGAAGAGCCGCGCACGTTCACGGATATTCTTAGCCGCTCGTTCAATATTCTTCAACGCCATACGGATCTAACATGGCGCACGCAAGCGGACGTGATCATCGAGCCGGACGTAAAGCCCTTTGTGTGGGATGATTTCACCAAGACCCCGGAGATGGTGGCTGCAGGCGAAACTGCGGCGCTTGCAGCGCTACCGCAAATTCGCGCCGCCATCCGCGGCGAGAAGCGCGACTCCGCTGCTTAGCGGAATTTGAACTCGGCCGAAGAGCGCACGATAGAGCCGATACAGATCACTTTGAAAAAAAACTAGGAGCGCGTGACGTGCACTGTCACGGGCTGGCCTTCGCCTTTGCCGCGCTGCGTTAGCCAGGCGGCAAGGCCTTCGGCGAAGCGTTCGGGAGTGAGGCGGAAACTGGCTTCGACCTGGCCATCCGCGACGGGAAGCGTGTCGTCAAAGTCGGCGGAGTTGGTGAAATTCCGCATGCAGAATTGATCGAGCCAATCGAGCGGACAGGCGCGGCTTTCACCTCGAATCACCACGCTGACATTAAGTTTCTGCGCGTACATGAGGCCGGGATTGGCGAGTTCAAGCTCGCACCTGCATACCAGAACGAAGAATGAAATGCCGCTACGAAGCGCGGGGGCGCTTGACGGAGTGGGCTAGGCCCACGGCTTCGAGCATCCAGATGAAGTACCAGCCGATGTCGGTCTGATACCAGCGGAGGCCGAGGCGCGCGGAACCAGCGTGCGAGTGATGGTTCTCGTGCCAGTTCTCGCCCCAGGCGGTCAGTTGGAACGGACCAAGCCACCATACATTCATGCTGGAATCACCATCTTCGACCTTCTTCAGATGGGTAAGGCTATTTACGAGACACTGCATGTGAAGGGAGTAGACGAGGCGGATCGCGCCCATCCAAAAGAAGCCCATCCAGCCAAAACCAAGAATCAGGCCAACGCAGATCGAGAAGACAATGACGGGCGTTTCGGCCCAACCCCAGATTTTATAGATGCCGCCAGTAAGCTCCGGAGCCCAGCGCTTCTTGTCGGCGGGCTGGGTTTGATAGAGCCAGCGAAGATGCGCCCACCAAAAGCCACCCTGCTTCGGACTGGAAATGTCCTCGGGCGTGTCCGTGACAGCGTGATGCAAGCGATGATACGCGACCCAACTTGCAGGATGACCGGAGCCATTAAAGACGGCCCAGAAGATCAAGAATTGCTCGACGAAGCGGTTGGTCTTGAGAGTCTTGTGAGAGAGCATGCGGTGATAGCAAACCGTGGTGCCGAGGCCGCCTAAGGCGATGCTGAGGAGCGTCATGCCGACAACCTTGAGGCTTGGCACGGGGAAGAGGATTAGACCCACAACAGCAAGAGTGTGAATGAGAACGATATAAGCGAAGACGCCTTCCTTGCCATGGACCGGTTTCCAGAACGGTCGGTCCCAGGGGCGCTCTTGTTGCGTTACGGTCAATTCCATATGCTCTCCGGCGGTCTGCTTAGTTTAATGCGCGAGTGCCTGATGTGCAGAACGTGATAGGCACCTATTACAGTACCATTTTCCGGGATCGCGCGCTGGGAAACTGTACAGAAGTGAACACAAAAAGTGAATAGGAAATCGGTGCGAATCTAAATGGGTGGAAGTGTCGGCCGTGAAAAGTGAACAATCGAAATGGAAAGAGGCTTGGGAAGGGACTTCGGAGACCTTATCCTCGCCGATTGAGCGGAAATCCAGCGACATCACCTATTGCGTGCAACGAATGCGCTTCCAGCGGCACTATCCGGTGAGTCATCCTCGAAAGAGAATCGCCGGGCAGCGCCCTACGTGCAGCCAGGAGAATATCTGACCGGCTGACCGGAGGCCACAATGCATTCGACGATGCGAGCAAAGAGGCAACTAAGGACGCGCGCGATTTTTCACCGCACTATTTCTGCGGCGCTGCTAGTCTCCGCCAGCATGATGCTGGTTTCCTGCAAGCCGCCGAATTATCCGACGAAACCAATCGAGTTGAAGTACTACGGCGCAGGCCCCTGGGCCGTCACCGTGGCGATCGGCGCAGAGTGCTGCGATTCCTCCGGCGATAAATTCGATCTCTATTACCCCACTAGCCTGGGAATGGGCGGCTTCAAGCACCCGATTCTCACCTGGGGAAATGGCACCAATTCCCTGTCTGGCAATTACACATTTTTCTTGAAGCACATGGCTTCCTGGGGATTCGTGATCATCGCTCCGCAGGACAAGAACGCCGGTCCCGGGCAAACCATGTTGGACGGGGTGAATTTCTTGATCGCAGCCAACAGCAATCCTGTCAGCATCTTTTTTAACAAGCTGAACGTCAGCCAGGTGGGATCTTTCGGACACTCACAAGGAGCGGGCGGTGCGATCAACGCCATGATCAAGTCCGCTGGCACGATCAAAACAGTGATGCCTATCGAACTGCCTGGGCAAGCGTTCTGCTCCATCCCGGTCGATTGCCCCAACACTGCGCTTTTGACGACGGGTTCAATATTTTTGCTGGACGGATCGCTGGACGTTCCAATTTCGCCGCCTACACAGCCGGCATCGGCGACGGGCCTGCAATCCATCGCCGCATTTTACGGCGCAGTTCCCGCGGGGATCATCAAAGTGAAAGGCACGTTGATCGGCCCGACACATTGCGACGTCCAGGGCGTACCGAATTGTACGCCGACCACCATCCCCTGTTTCCTGGGCGTTTATGGTTACCTAGGCTATCCGACGGCGTGGATGATGTTTCAACTGCAGGGTGACAGCCTGGCGCACGGCGCTTTCGTCACCGGCACGGGAGAGATGTTCTCCGAAACGAAGAACTGGCAACTGGTAGCAAGCAACGTTCCTTAGTCGCACACGACAAGAACCGTGGGCGACCATAGTTGGGGATGATTTGCCCTACAGCAAATAAAATTAGTGGCCGCGCGCGTGAGCAGCAGGCGCGGGCTTCGAAAGCAACTTGACCAACTCGAAGAGAAAAGCCTGACCCTCGTAAAAGGACTGGACTCCGACGCGCTCATCGCGGCCGTGGAACCGAATGTCGTCGCGATCGAAGAAGATTCCCTGGATTCCGTAAGTTGGAATACCGGCGATGCGCAGAGCTTTCCCATCGGTCGCGCCCATCACCATGATCGGTACCACAGGCACGCCTGGCCAAAGGGATTCTGTAGCGTGGCTTACGGCTGCCAGGACATCAGGCCGCAGAGTAGAAGCGGGCCCCGGAGCTGGGTCGCCTAGAATTTTTACGCTGACTTCGTCGTCCGCGACAACCTTCCGCAAAGTGGCGTGCACGTATTCGACGGAATCCTCGGGGAGGACGCGGCAATTCACGGTAGCGGCAGCAAGCTGCGGCAATGCGTTCACGGCGTGGCCGCCCTCCAAAAGTGTTGCCACACAGGTGGTGCGTAGAGTGGCGTTCCATGCCGGCAAAGCCGCCGCCAGCCGTTGCATTGCTTCTTGAGAGCCTTGACTGGCGTTCGCGAGATCTTCTCTCCTAGGGGCGGCTTCAATTTTCGCCATTTCCCCGAAGTACGCGGCGGTTACTTCGTTGGTCTTGAGCGGAAATCCGAAATTGGAAAGCCGCTGCAAGGCAGCCGCGAGGCGATAGATGGCGTTATCAGCGACAGGCATCGAGCTATGGCCGCCTTTGTTGCGCACTTCGAGGCGAAAATTGACGACGTATTTTTCGCTGACCTGGAGATCGTTGGAGATTTTCTTGCCCTTGGATTCCTCGCCCCAGCCGCCTTCGTTGAGAGCAAGTTCGGAATCGATGAGTTCGCGGTGATTCTTAAGGAGCCAGGCGACGCCATTGTAGGGTCCACCACCCTCTTCATCGGCGGTGAGAGCCACGATGATGTCGCGGTCGGGCGTGAAGCCTTCCTTCTTGTATTGAATCAAGTTGGCGATCCAGATGGCGGCTTGAGCTTTATCGTCGCCGGTGCCGCGGCCATAGAAGAAACCATCCCGCTCGATGAGTTGAAACGGGTCCATGCTCCAGTCTTCACGTTTGGCTTCGACGACGTCGATGTGGGCAAGAAGGAGAACCGGCTTGAGCGCTCCCGTCCCGTGATAGCGAACGACCAGATTGGCCTTCTTTGGATTCGCGCCACCCACGAAGACATCGAATTCCGAAAAGCCAGCGGCACGCAAGCGTGCCGCGGCAGCCTCGGCAACGGGAGTGGTGGCACCGGTGGTGAAACCGGATTGGATTTCGACAAATTCCTTGTAAATATCGTATGCAAGCTTGCGCTCCGCCTCGGGCCGCGTGCTCTGTGCGCTGACGAAAACGGAGCTCAGCAACAGCATGAGGACCAAGTAGAGCGGGAAAAGCTTTTTCATTGTAGACATGCGGGCATTCTTCCATGGGGAAGCGCGTTTACGCAACATCGTCGCGCATGGCCATGTTAAGAAGACTTATCGTTTTGCCGAGACTTCCATAGGATTTGGCGAAGAATCCCGAGAGTGAGTTCCGCATCGCTGGCGGAGAGGCGCAGGCGGCGGATGAGGCGGCGAATTTTTT